>ERZ827150.315-NODE-315-length-76833-cov-56.634140_pt1 | contig 76833 bp, 59 predicted proteins | sample MGYA00519779_ERZ827150 | MGnify/ENA primary metagenome ERZ827150 (study PRJEB31778, sample SAMEA3449267) | human gut metagenome | biome: human gut; feature: human-associated habitat; material: faeces | place: United Kingdom | collected 2010/2012 ...
GTTTCTAATTATCACTGAAATATATTTATTTTTATTTCGAACTCACGTTAAATTACAATCTGTCAAATTCCGGTATCTACCGGATTCTTGTCTGGAAATAACGGACTATAGAGCACCGTACGCTTTAACACCTGAAGCTGTCCGTCCTTCACAAACTCTTCTCCCCGTTCGGATAGATGACGGACCATAGCCGCACGAAGTTCCTCCAGCCGGACACTGTAACGTTTGTCGCCTACCACATTTTTTAACTCATGCGGGTCTTTTTCAAGATCAAACAATTCTTCCGTACCCGTATGAAAACGCCAAATATACTTGATTTTTCCATCGGTCAAAGCACACCAATAGTTATCGGGGCTATAGCAAGTAGCATGTTCCAAGTCAATATAATTACGCCACCGTTCTTTGCTTCCGTCCATCAAACGGGCCAAAGACTTACCGTCCATATCGGCTGGCACTTTTCCTCCAGCCATTTCAAGAAAAGTAGGAAGCAAGTCACGCAATTCCACCGGTGCCTCTACCTTACCACCCTTCAGAAAACCACTGGTCGAAGGCCATTTCACAATATAGGGTACATGTACCGATCCTTCATAAGGATAGGTTTTACGCCAATGATAGTGGTCCCCCAACATGTCCCCGTGATCGGAAATGTAGCAGATCAAAGCATTGTCATACATTCCCTCTTCTTTCAGTGCTTGTACAATCTTGCCTATTTCTTCATCAATAAAAGTAATATTCGCATAATAATGACGGCGTGAATTCTTGGCATAGTCTTCACTAAAATTACCGTACGCAGCATCCGAAGGAGCATCGGATGCCTCCTTCAGAACAGCATACTCCTTGTCCTCACACCATTCCCCCACATAGGGAGCCGGCACATCTCTGTCCGCATAGAGATCGGCAAACCGTTGCGGCGGATCATAAGGGCTGTGCGGACGAGCAAAAGATACTTTCAGAAACAAGGGTTGTCCGCTACCTTTCTTATAATTATGAATCATTTCACAAGCCATCTGGCCTGTCCATGCAGTCGGATGCAACCGCTCGGGCAATGTATAGACTGCTGCACCATGGTCGTTCCAACCCACATGCGTGGAATCCGGATTAAGTCCAGGTGCCTGCATCTGGAACCACAAACGATAATCACTGACAAAATCCCGGCTCTCCACACGTCCGCTTTCATCAACCAGCGTACCATGGAAACCATGCAAGGATTTTTGTGGGAACCAATGCATCTTGCCGATACCAAACGTATAATAGCCCAAATCACGAAGCATCTGCGGCATCTCATAACGATACCGACTTCCAACCCTACCATAACCCAACATGCCATGATGCCAGGGCGACAGCCCCGTCAACAGTCCGGAACGGGCTGGCGTACTGCTCGGCGTAGACGAATAACCGTTAAGAAAAAGGGTGCCATCATGAGCCAAAGCATCCAAATGAGGAGTGAAGACAGAAGAATTGCCCATGCAATTCATTGCATCTCCCCGATGCTGGTCGGACACAATCAAAATAATATGCGGTTTCTGTTGTGCCGCCAAAAACACAGGCACCAGACAAGAGCCTAACGTTAGGGTCCAAACGGAACCCGACCATTTTTGTACATTCATGACATCAGAAGTCTAAAACAAATGCCTGCGTTGCACCCGCATAAACGGGATTGTCTGACGGACGGAATTCAACGGTCTGCTCTCCCCCTTTCCGCCCTTTCACCTGTACTGTCACCCGGATGGGTTGTCGCGTCTGTCCAGGATCGGCCATGTGGAGAATCGGATGCCGGGTATCTGCGTCTTTCAATATCAAGGTACAAGGCTTGTCCACACAAACGGATAACCTACCATCCGCAAATTCGCCCGGCTGATAGAACACCAACTGCCAAATGCCCAGCTTCTTGTGGTGAACGGCCTGCACATTGGCGGTATTACTCAATATTTCGACCGAAGCCGCCTTCCGATATGCCTCCATTTCCTCGGCTGTACGCTTGCCGGGCACCACCACATAGGCATAAGTCGCAGCCTGAGGTTGTTGACCGTGGTCAAGACTCAATGTAAACACATTCTCTTCAACCGGTTCCTTCCGGTTCACACTGTTGTTGATGTCATACCAACTGCCACTCTGACGCTGTACACCTGCCACCACACGGCCTCCCTGCGGAAACAGATAGCCGATACCGTCGTGCAGCACCCAGTCGGCCTTCCCGTAAACCGTTTCGTGAGAAGGAAGCATTTCCTGCTTTCCTCCAACCGAAATGACGGCACCCGTAGAGGAGGCCAGACACTGGTTGACCGACGTATAGACCGCTTCGGACGAAGAAGAACGGATATCCGAGCCCAGACAAACCACTTCATCGTCAAAGAAGAACCAAGCCTTGTGCGCTCCGGTATTGATATCCTTGTACGTATCCATGTACGCATAAGCCGTAACCCCATACAGGCTGTCAGACACACCGCCTGCAAAGTTCGAGGTACCCATACACTGCCAGTCGCTTGCTGCCAAAGGAATTTCCTTGAGCTGGGGAGCCGTCACTCCCGGTATGCGGGTCCAGTTCCACGTCGGAAAGATATTGAAGTATTCACCTCCACGGGTCGTGATGTTCGTACATCCGTCTGACAGGAAATACGTTTTCAGGTTTTCTCCGTTACCATACTCGCAACGGGCTGTACGGGCCGACACGAGGCGGACATCAAAAGCATACTGTGGACGCACGTGAAGCGTATAGTCGCCACGGAAATAATGCGTATGCTTCGGGGCCAATCCTTCACCCGGTGCCTTTGTCCCTTCCATACGAGCCACGATGTCACGGAATTCATCGGCATAGACCGGATCCAGTTCCACCATACGCTTGGCAAACAGGGCCGTACACGACTTGTCCAAAATGCCAGGACGGCTGATGCTGCGCCCCAATACATCGAATGACATATACTTGCCACGCATAACGGCATAGTAGGTCTCCCGCATGAACTTGCTGATCAGATTCAGCTTGTCCTGCGGCATGGCGAAACGGGTGCCACGGGTATACATCGCCACCTGCGTCACTCCTTTAAGAATCTCGTCACCATATCCGCCGATATAGAGCTGTTGCCCGTGCTGGAAATTGCTGTTATCATACTGAAAGCCTTCCCCCGTCGTATAGACCACCGGATTATAGACATTCTCCAGCGCATAAGCCAAATCCTTGGCATTCTGTTGCAGACACGAACGATAGATCCAATGCAAGGCAATATCCGTACGGTTGGCACCGGTCCATTTGGCCGGATCGCCTCCGTCCTCCCGTATACGATCCAATATGTTGTTTTCCAATTCAGCTGGAAGTTTCTGTTTGCCCGTACGCATCTGGATGAGCAGTACTCCCAGTTTCTGAGGTTCGGAAATCTGGTTATACCACCAATTATGGCACCACGGATTACGTTCCTGCCAAAATTCCAATCCTTTCACAATCTTATCATACAAAGTCTTTTCACCAAAATATTTGTTCTTCGGATTGGTATAGGCAAACACAAAATCGCTGATACGCTCCACATGAACCAACGGCGGCCAATTGGTACGCCGAATACTGGCATAGTCCACATCAGTGAACGAACCGTCTTTTTCGTTATACTTAGCCAATGCCCCATCAATGGAGGGATTGGATACAAAATCCTGACGGATCATCTGCATCAGCGTTTCAAACTCATCTCCCGGCTGTACATTATCTTGTGACAGAACAGGTATGCCTGCACAAACAATCATCAATCCAATGAACGAAAACAAAAATTCTTTTCTAAAATTCATAATTATATATTCTTTAGGCTCGCAAAGTTAATCCTAAGCCCGTTATCCGCTTTTCTCTTTTTGCTTTTTCCTTTACTCTCATTCTAAAAATTTGCCGTCCATTCATCTATCAACGCACAGCAATCTCTGCAAACCCCATCGGTTCGTCTTCCGCAACCATACGGATTGCTTTCAGATAGAGATAGCGTGCCTTGACAGGCGTGAAGTAAACAGACTGCATCACAGGATTGTTACGGATATTAGAAAACTCACCTGCTTTGACCATAGTAGCATTCTTTCCATCGATGTCGGCTACAGACAACTCATAATGTGAAACCAACCCTCTGTTTGGTTCACCTTGGTCGGGCAAAAAGTGGAAGGAAGAAACAAAGCGTTCACTACCCAAGTCAACAGTCAGCAAATCACCGCCGACAAAACAGGTGGTCTTCTCGTTACGGTCGGAAGCAAAGACTGCCTCTTCCGGCTCCACACCGGAAAGGGTGAAAGGAAGGCTCTGCATCTGGGTAGTAGGTACTGCTTCAAAAAGTATGTCGGCGTTTTCACCGGCATCATACACTCCAATGTTGTTGATGCACAGCGGACCACGCGCATCGGTAATGCGGATACGGATGCCGTCGGAAACAACGGAAGAGAAACGCAACAGGCGCTTGTAACCAATAGTCGTGGTCTCTTCGTTCAGGACAACAGGCCGCCAGTCACCCGAAGCATCACGATATTCCACGGTAAAAGCCTTCACACGCTGACCCAAAGGGATGTATTCTTGCAACAACATACGGTTCATCCTCGTCGGTGAGGAAAAAGAGAACGTAATGTCGGCCGTCGTCACACTGTCGGCAGTAGCCCAATAGGTGTCATAATCATCGTCCGTCAAGGCTGAAGCCACATAATTGCCACCGCGTTCGTCATTTACCTGAGGAACCATTCCTGCTACCAGGTTTGTTTTCAACTCCTTCTGTATCATCTGATGAAAACGGACAGCGTTGGCCGAATCGACCGGATGAATCAGGCCGTTCCTGTCAACCGGGAAATTAAGCAGCAAGGTACCATTATGGCCTACACTGCGATAATAAAGGTCGACCAGCTGTTGGGGCGTCTTCACCAAGCTGTCCTGTTCCGGATGGTAGAACCAGCCCGGCCGAATGGATACATCGCACTCAGCAGCCACCCACTGGTTGCCATCGGCATGGCCATACTGCAGTTCGTAACTTTTGTCATAACCAGGATAAACCTCCCCCCTACGAAGGAAAGACCAGTTGGTAGCTCCGGCAAATCCACGTTCATTACCCACCCAACGGCATCCGGGTCCACCGTCCGAAAAGATAACAGCCTGCGGCTGGATACTGTCCAGCATCTCGTAAATGCGAGGATAGTTATAATAGTTACGCCGGTCGATGGTCCGGGTTTCTTTGGCTCCCCCATACCATCCATCACCACCATTGGCACCATCGAACCACACTTCGAATACTTCGCCGTAATTGGTCAGCAAGTCGCGCAGCTGGGCATAGAAATAATCCAAATATTCCGGTGTCCCGTAATTAGCCTGATGACGGTCCCACGGCGAAAGATAGACTGCAAACTTCAATCCATACTTCTTGCAGGCTTCCGACAATTCACGCACGACATCGCCCTTGCCTTCCTTATAGGGACTATTGGCTATACTGTAATCTGTACCAGCAAAAGGCCACAAACAGAAACCGTCGTGATGCTTGGCCGTCAGAATCACTCCCTTCATTCCAGCAGCCACCAATGTACGGGCCCACTGTTCACAATCAAGACGGGCTGGATTGAACATTTCCGCAGGTGTATCGCCATATCCCCATTCACGGTCGTTAAACGTATTTAGTCCGAAATGAATGAAAGCATAAGTTTCCATCTTCTGCCATTCCACCTGCTTGGCTTCCGGAACAGGTAACAAAGGCGCAGGAGACTCCACATGGATTGACGAACACGAATGCATGCCCAAGGCCAATGCTGAGACCAGGCATAAAGCTGACAGACAGGTATTTTTCTTCATATGTAGATTTGTTTAAATGAGTCATCGGTTTGCATGGTTCAGAGATACACCGTTCGCCGCTCGGCAATGGACAATTTGGACCAGGGAGTGACAGAAGTCCACAATGCCAGGTCGGTAATGTCTACCGGATAGGGTTCCGTACCGTCAAGGTCGGCCTCCAACGCTTTCAACATCACATAATCCATGCCGTGATGATGAGTATCCACCCGAAGGGCTTCCTGCCCCCACCGCTTCCAATAGCTGTGTTCGTAACGGTGGATGTAAGGCTCGTCCGCCTCCCAAGCCTCATCAGGGCTGCATCCCTCGATATAAATCTGCCGACGGTCGCCCTGCCAAATTCCCTTTGTGCCCTGTATTTCGAAATCAAGGCTGCGCGGACGGGGCAAGGTCGTGTCGTGTGTCAACGTGACCAATACTCCCTTTTCGGTTTCCAACTGGGTTACCACCACATCGCCCAACGTAATCTTCACCTCGGAAGGGCCACCCAAATCGCAGATGCGCTGCTGCAGGCCGGCAGGTTTGGAAGCAAAAGAAGTGAGGCACTTGAAACGGTCGGTACGCCCGATACCCGCTATCAGACACAATGGTGCCAAGCCATGCGTGGGATACAGGTCACCATTCTCTTCCTGATAGAAACGGCTCCGCCACACACTTTCCGTTTTGCTCCGGTTGCCCAGCGTACCGTCGTCGTCCAACAGCAGCCGGCGCAAATCGTGACGATAACCGCCACGCATATACACCACTTCCCCCAACGTACCGGCCTGCACCATATTATATATAGCAAGATTCTCCCGCATGAAAAGAGTGTTCTCCAGCGGATAGACCTTATGGCCCGTGCGAGCGGCCAGCTCTATCAGCGGACGATATTCGTCCACATAAAGTCCACCCTTGATTTCCAGCGCCACATCGGCCCCCTGCTCCACGCAACGCATAGCATGCTGCACATGGCATTGCCACGGCGAAGCCACGAATACCAGACGGGGCCTCTGTTCGGCCAGCATGTTCAGATAATCGTCGTCACTACGGTTGTAGCAAACCACATCGGGCATGCCGACATCCTCTACCCCAGGGTCGGCAACGGCCACGACACGGAAACCGGGGATATGGCATATCAGCCGAAGCAACTGCATGCCCCGATAGCCTACACCTATGAATGCTGTCTTTATCATACGCTGTCTTCCTTTCCATCACACCTTCCACTACAGGAAAAGGTGTGTCAAAGATACGAAGTTTTGCAACATAAGCCAAAAGTTTCGTATCTTTGCCCACTGAACTGAAGATTATTCACCAAAAACAATTCATAGAAATGGAAAACAAATACATCACCGTAGCCTACAAATTGTACTCCATCGAAGACGGAGAACGCGAATTTACCGAAGAAGCTACCGTAGAACATCCCTTCCAGTTCATCTCAGGATTGGGACTGACACTGGATGCCTTCGAGGAACAAATCAAAGGCCTGAACGCCGGCGACAAGTTTGACTTTACCATCGCCTGCACTGACGCATACGGAGAATATGATGAAGACCACGTGATTGACCTGCCGAAAGATATTTTCCTGATTGACGGCAAGTTTGACAACGAACATATCAAAGCGGGGGCTATCGTGCCTCTGATGACAGCCGAAGGCCAGCACATCAACGGAAGCGTGGTAGAAGTGAAAGATGATGTGGTAGTAATGGACATGAACCATCCTCTGGCCGGATGCGACCTGAACTTTGTCGGTGAAGTTATGACCAGCCGCGAAGCCAGCAACGAAGAACTGGCCGAAATGGCTCGCATGATGAGCGGAGGTTGCGGCGGCGGATGCGGCAGCTGTGGTGGCGGATGCGGCGACCACGACTGTGGCGACGATTGCGGATGCGAAGGTGGATGCTGCCACTAAAACAATGAAAAACTAAAAATGAAGAATGAAGAATTTTCGTATATGCCTTGTCTGATAATATAGGAAAATCCTTCATTCTTCATTTTTTAGCTTTAGTTCTTCATCTACTTGCTTGTCATAATGTCCAGCACCAGCTTGTCTGTTTCGTTCATTCCCTGCGACCCTATCTTAGTCAGGTTACGGATACTCTGATCGACATCGGCATCTATGATGCCTTCTACCGAAGTGACACAGCGGTTTTCCATCGCCATAATGGCGGAAAGGACGGCTGTAGACACACCGGTCGTCACCTTTAAGGCACAACTTGGCTTGGCACCATCGCAAATCATTCCTGTCAGATTGGCTATCATGTTCTGTACGGCATAAGTTATCTGCTCATAAGTGCCACCCATCAGCCACGTAATACCACAACTGGACCCCGTAGCGGCCACCACACAACCACACAGCGCAGACAGACGGCCCAGGCTTTCCTTTATATAAATGACCGTCAGATGGCTCAGCATCAAGGCACGGATCAGTTCTTCTTCCGACTTGCCGTTCTCTTCGGCAAAGACCACAACGGGAAGCGTAGCCGATATGCCCTGGTTGCCGCTGCCCGAATTGCTCATCACCGGTATCATGGCACCGGCCATACGCGCGTCGCAGGCACCGGACGTATAGGAAAGAATGTGCGAAAAGACACTGTCGCCCATCACCTTGTGTTCGTAGGTACCGCGGAGCATCTTGCCCAGACCGTGGCCGTAGTCACCTTCAAAGGAACGTTCGGCGGCAGCCTTGTTCAGGCGGGCCGTATCGAGAATGAAGCGGATCTCATCCAAGGGCGCCGTCGTGGCAAAGTCGTAGACCTTGCGCAACGTCAGGTCGGGTACCGGCATCTCCTCTTCTTCGCCGGAAGCCGTCTGCTTGTCGAGCAGCACTTCGCCGTCGCGGGCCACGTAGACAAACGACGTATGCCCTCCGGCAATGATGGCCGTGGCTACATGCCCACCGGCTTCGCAACACACCTCTATATATAGTTTCTCCGTAATGTCCGGCTTGAGGGCAATGGAGATGCGCTTTTCCCCGATGAAACGCTTGCCGGCCTCCACGGCTTCGGGTGTACTGTCCTTCAACACTTCCAACTGATATGCTGACTTGCCGACCAGGGCACCCAAGGCAATGGCAATGGGCAAACCGATCATCCCCGTCCCGGGAATGCCGACACCCATGGCGTTCTTCAGGATATTGGCACTGAGCCACACACTGATTTTCTCGGGCTTCATGCCCAGCGTTTCGGTAGCCCGCGCCACACACAAGGCCACGGCAATGGGCTCCGTACAGCCGATGGCCGGAACCACCTCGCGCTTTACCAGCGCTATAATCTGTTGTCTTTCTGCTTCGTTTATCATTCTGTCAGTTGATTTAAGTTCCTGCAAAGGTAGGAAAAAGGTTTTATCAATCAAATAGTCAGCACGGGGAATTTAATGTGCCGTAAATGACAGAATTTCAAAAAAGAAACGTAACTTTGCCTGCTCATTCATTTATGATATTATTTTTATGAAAGTCAAACAGTTATTACCTTGCTTCCTGCTGACAGCCTCGCTGTGCTCCTGCATACAGGACGAAGCGCTGAATGTGGAAGCGGCCATCGATGCCTGCACGGGAACTGATGTACAGTTTACCAACGCTATCAACAACAACAGGGGATTCAACATCTATGTCAACAAAGGGGCCGACCTGTCCAGACAGACGCTGACATTCACCATTCCCCAAGGGGCTACCATCGAACTCTCCAATCCGACGGAAGGCGACAGCGATTTCACTCCGAACGCAGACGGCACTTATACGGCTGTCATCAATTTCGGCAACGACAACCACACCCGTCACCTGACAGTCACTTCGGAAGACAAATCCAACCGTGTGGACTACCAGATCTGCGTCATCCTGATGGAACTGCCCACCCGCTACCACTTCGAACGCCTGCAGAACAGCAACGAGCCATACCACATCCTGCTGGAAGAAGAACCGATCAGCCCGGACGGCCTGCTGCGCACCCTGCAATGGTGCAGCGGAAATCCGGGTTATGAACTGACCAAGATGGCCTCTACTCCTCAGGGATATCCGACGGTGCAGGCCGACGAAGGCTATGTAGGCAAATGTGTAAAGCTGGAGACACGCAACACCGGCAGCTTCGGTGCCATGGTGGGCATGCACATTGCCGCCGGAAACCTGTTTACCGGTTCGTTTGACCTGAGCAACGCCCTGAACAATGCCCCTGCAGCCACCCACTTCGGCGTACAGTTCTACAAAACACCGTCACGGCTGAAAGGATATTATAAATTCAAACGAGGAGAGGTCTATACCGAAGACGGTGAAACAGTAAACGGCAAGCAGGACTCGTTCGACATCTATGCCATCCTGTATGAAGCCGAAGACAATGCCTTCATGCTCGACGGAAGCAACGCCCTGACCGACCCAAGCATCGTACTGATGGCCCGCATCGACCAGGCAGACGCCGTGGAAACCGATACCTGGAGAGCTTTTGACCTTCCCTTCGAAGGCCGGAACGGAAAGAGCATCAATGCACAGAAGCTGGCAGACGGCAAGTACAAGCTGGGCATCGTGTTCTCGTCGAGCATCGGCGGCGCCTACTTCAAAGGCTCTGTAGGAAGTACACTCTATGTAGACGAAGTGGAACTGATTTGTGAAGAAGACCTATAAACAACTTGATCTGTAAAAAAAGAATATGATGAACAAAAAACTGACCCATATGGCAGCCCTGGCTCTCGTCCTGCTGCTGACAGGCACGAAGCTCTATGCACAGGAAGACAGAAACCAAGGCATCATCCAGTCCTATCTGCACGGATGGGAATATGCACTGAAAGCCGGATTCAGCATCGGAGGCACTTCGCCCCTGCCGCTTCCACAAGAAATCAGGACCATCAACGGCTATACGCCCGGAGGAGTGGCCATCTCCATCGAAGGAAACACCACTAAATGGTTCGACCCCAAGAAGACATGGGGTATCACCTTCGGCGTGCGGCTGGAAAGCAAGAAGATGACAACCGATGCCGGTGTGAAAAACTATCACATGGAAATTATCAACGCCGAAAACGGGAAACCTCTTGCCGGCCTCTGGACCGGAAACGTAAAGACCAAGGTGAACAACTCCTATCTGACCGTGCCCGTACTGGCCAACTACAAGATAAGCAGCCGCTGGAAACTGGTGGCCGGTCCCTATTTCTCGTACATGATGGACGGAAACTTCAACGGACACGTCTACGAAGGACATCTGCGTACACCCGACGCTACGGGACAGCGCGTTGACTTTGCCGGGGAAAGCATTGCCACCTACGACTTCTCCAATGACCTGCGCAAATTCCAATGGGGCGTACAGGTGGGCGGTGAATGGCGCGCCTTCAAGCATCTGAATGTCTATGCCGACCTGACCTGGGGGCTGAACGACATCTTCCAGAAAGACTTCCAGACCATCACCTTCGCCATGTATCCCATTTATCTGAACGTAGGGTTCGGCTATTCATTCTGAGCCGAATCCCTGCGTCAGCAGACCGCTCCGGATTTCATCGCATAAAAATAAAAAAAGCTGTCTCCGATGAAAGAGACAGCTTTTTCACACTCTATTTTAAAATTATTCGCCGATGATTTCCAGTTCATCCAACATCAAAGTACTGCCACCGGCACCTTTGAATACATCACCAAGCTTACTGGAAGAACATACAACGGCCAGTTGATACTTCTTGCCTGCATCATAGGTCTTTCCTTCCAACATCTCAAAGGGAAGTTCAAACTTCGTCCAATCGGCCTTGGCGGATCCGTCTGACAGAACGGCTACGGCTACACGACGGTCGGAAGTATTGATGTCATGTCCGTTCAAAGGAATGTTGTTTCCCTTGCTGTCCAATTGCTCTTCATACAAAATCGCCTGGATGGCACATTCATCCACCTGACCTTCTATCACTTCAACTTCTTCCGGTTTCTTTGCCCCTTCACCGTCGATGTACTTTTCACCCGGAGTGTACTTGTACCATCCTCTCAAGGTGACAGGCTTCTTGTCATACGGGATACCAAACTGAGTACTTGCCAACTTATCGCTTATCGCAAGACCAATATTGAACTTACCGGTAAAGACTGAACCAGCAGTCAAAGCAGGTACCAAAGCATTCGTCTTATCGCTGGTATCCATCGTAACCAACTTGATGGCAGAACCTGCTATTACGTCTTCTTTTTCCTGGTATACAGGGAATCCCTTCACTCCATACAAGAACAATAAAGATGCTCCCTGGACACTGGATGCCAACAAATCATCGGGAAGCGGTTCCTCATGAAGGGAAAGTCCCTGACCTACTTCTTTCCATTCGTCGAAGGTAAATGACAATACGGTCTGTGATCCCGATACAGAAGCCTTGTAGACTTTTGTTGTACCATAATCCTCGGACACTACCGTATACGTGACAACCTTGCCGTTGGAGAAGTCTTGGGCTACCCCCGTAGCAGGAGTTACCGTAGCACCTTCGGATACTACAATTGTTGGTACAAGAGCCGTAACATCGGCACCCTCGTACACCTTGAATGTAATCGTATTGTCGGCATTGATTACCGGCTGCTCGGAAACACCTTCGTTGTCGAAAGTAAACGAAGTAATGTCGGCACCCGTAGCTTCCGTACCGTTCAGCTTGGTACCTTCGAAGGTTACCTTGACATTCTGCTCCAACTCACCGAGCATAGCCTTGATAGCCAGGTTCAAAGACAACTTGCCGTCGGCTGCAGTTCCTTGGGCATCGACAGACGCATCCAGCCCTGCTGACTCGACCTTCACCGTTGTAGTACCTGTAAATGTATAGGAACCGTTGCTCTCGGACAAGGGGCAATTCAACAGCTCAACATCGCCTACAGGAATACTCATGAAAGAGAAATCCTTGATATACAAGTTGATGGCCGTAGCACCGGCTTTCTCAACCGTGATTTTCTGATAGGAAGAGCCCAAATCATTTCCATCAACATTCACATTCAGCTCACCCTTGTAGCCACCGGCAATTTCCGTTTCAATCACTTGCGTATAGTCCGGATCGTCGTCGCTACAACCTGTAAACACTCCCATTGAACAAATCAATGCAAACAAATAAAACAAACTCTTTTTCATTGTAAAAAACATGTTTAGTTAATAATTAGTTTCCATTTAGAAAGTGGTTAATATTCCATTTTTTATTTCGGCTGCAAAGGAAGATGTCTCAAACGAGTTCCACAAGACCTATTTCCTTGAATTGATATTCCATTTTTAAGATTTTATTAGTTTAACACGATACCGCCAACATAGCTATTCAAGGAGAGTGACAAGAAAACTGTCTTAAAATTTGCGGCATCGGAAACTATTCCCTACTTTTATAGTGCGAAAAAGCCACTGAAGGCTACATGAAGCACAGCAGACTTATACACAACCCTTTAAAGCATCTGACTATGTTCAACTCATTCGGAAACATCCTGCGCCTGACCAGCTTCGGTGAGTCGCACGGCAAAGGTATCGGAGGTGTTGTCGATGGATTTCCCGCAGGTATCACCATCGACATGGACTTTATACAGAAAGAACTGGACCGACGGCGCCCGGGACAATCAGCCCTCACCACTCCACGCAAAGAGGCCGACAAGGTGGAATTCCTCTCAGGAATCTTTGAAGGCAAGTCGACAGGCTGCCCCATCGGATTCATCGTGTGGAATGAAAACCAGCACTCCGGCGACTACGACAATATGAAAGACGTGTACCGCCCCTCGCACGCCGATTATACCTACAAGACCAAGTATGGCATCCGCGACCACCGAGGCGGCGGACGTTCGTCGGCCCGCGAAACCATTTCGCGTGTAGTGGCCGGTGCACTGGCCAAGCTGGCCCTGCGGCAACTGGGCATACACATTACGGCCTATACTTCGCAAGTGGGTCCCATCCGGCTGGAAGAGAACTATACGGCGTATAACCTGGAGCTGACCGAAACAAATCCCGTCCGTTGCCCCGACCCCGAGAAGGCAAAAGAAATGGAACAGCTCATAGCCGAGGTGAAGGCTGAGGGCGACACGATAGGCGGCGTAATCACCTGCGTCATCACAGGATGTCCCGTCGGATTGGGACAACCGGTCTTCGGCAAGTTGCAGGCTGCCCTGGCATCGGGCATGCTGAGCATCAACGCCGCCAAGGCTTTTGAATACGGCGACGGTTTCAAAGGGCTGAAGATGAAAGGTTCGGAACAGAACGACGTGTTCTACAACAATGCCGGACGCATCACCACCCATACCAACCACTCGGGCGGCATACAGGGAGGCATCAGCAACGGGCAGGACATCTATTTCCGCGTAGCCTTCAAGCCCGTAGCCACCGTGCTGATGGAACAGCACACGGTGAACATCGACGGTGTGGACACCACGCTGAAAGCCCGCGGACGCCACGACCCCTGCGTACTGCCGCGTGCCGTGCCCATCGTAGAGGCTATGGCTGCACTGACCATCCTAGACTTCTACCTGATAGACAGGACAACACAACTGTAAGTAAGATAACGTGCTAAAACGAATTTTCACCACAGATTACCCGGATTTTCACAGATTATCCGAGCTGAGCGTCTAAGATATTTGTGCCAATCTGTGCAATCTGTAGTGAAAGATAAAGCACTTTCTGAAAAAAGACAGTGTACACCTTATTATATATAATGTATAACTCTTAACTTCCCACCATCCCTGCCTGCTATGCAAGGCCGGAGGGAGAAACTATCCGAATATGATCAAGACCTATATCTCCGAAAACGAACCCCGCATGCTGGACGAACTGTTCAGCCTCATCCGCATTCCCAGTATCAGCGCCCAGCCCGAGCACCACGACGACATGCTGGCTTGTGCCGAACGCTGGCGCCAACTGCTGCTCGAAGCCGGTGCCGACGAGGCCATGGTAATGCCCTCGCAGGGCAATCCGATGGTGTTTGCCCAGAAGACGGTAAATCCAGAGGCGAAGACCGTCCTCATCTATGCCCATTACGACGTGATGCCCGCCGAGCCGCTGGAACTGTGGAAGAGCGCCCCCTTCGAACCCGAAGTGCGCGACGGACACATCTGGGCACGCGGTGCCGATGATGACAAAGGGCAGTCGTTCATCCAGGTGAAAGCATTCGAATACCTGGCTAAAAACGGCCTTCTGACGCACAACGTGAAGTTCATCTTCGAAGGGGAGGAGGAAATCGGTTCACCCAGTCTGGAGGCTTTCTGCCAGGACCATCGGGAGTTGCTGCAGGCCGACGTCATCCTCGTATCGGACACCAGCATGCTGGGAGCCGACCTGCCCTCGCTGACCACCGGCCTGCGCGGACTGGCCTACTGGGAAATTGAAGTGACGGGGCCCAACCGAGACCTTCACTCGGGTCACTTCGGCGGAGCGGTGGCCAACCCCATCAACGTGCTATGCCAGATGCTGGCCCGCGTGGTGGATGCCGACGGCCGCATCACCGTTCCCGGCTTCTACGACGATGTGGAGGAAGTGCCGCAGGCCGAACGCGACATGATAGCCCACATCCCCTTCGACGAAGAAAACTATAAAGCCGCCATCGGAGTGAAGGAACTGTTTGGCGAGAAAGGTTACAGCACATTGGAACGCAACAGCTGCCGCCCGTCGTTCGATGTCTGCGGCATCTGGGGAGGCTATACGGGCGAAGGTTCGAAGACGGTGCTGCCGTCGAAAGCCCACGCCAAAGTGTCGTGCCGCCTCGTCCCGCACCAAGACCACCACAAGATTTCACAGCTGTTTGCCGACTATATCCAAAGCATTGCCCCCGCTACGGTACAGGTAAAGGTGACGCCCATGCACGGCGGACAGGGCTACGTCTGCCCCATCACCCTCCCCGCCTATAAGGCTGCCGAGAAAGGATTCGAGAAAGCGTTCGGACGGAAGCCGCTGGCCGTACGCCGCGGCGGAAGCATCCCCATCATCTCGACCTTCGAGCAGGTACTGGGCATCAAGACGGTGCTGATGGGATTCGGATTGGAAAGCAACGCCATCCACTCGCCCAACGAGAACATGCCGCTCGACATCCTGCGTAAAGGCATCGAAGCGGTGGTAGAATTCCATTTGAATTACGATTAAACAGACAGATCAAGCATCGAACGGCTTACGGAAGGTACAACCATTGCGCCACTCGGAGCAACCGTAAGCCGTTTTTCCTTTGATAATGGTACCCTTGCCGCACAAGGGACACGGACGCCCCACCCATTCATCGGACTGCACGGTAGGAGCTGGAACTGTTCCTGCATCGGCAGCCTCGGCCTTCTTCTTGCGGGGAGAACGTTTGCGGGGTTCCTTCTTCGGCTGGTCGGCAGAAGAAGAGGTGCCACGTGCAGCCTTGCCCGCTACGGGCGGTGTCTGTACCGTGATGTGACGGTTGCTGTTGTCCGACAAGACACTGGTCACAATCTCAGCCACCATCTGCTTCAGTTCTTCCAAGAACTGGGCGGCGTTGTAGGTGCGCCGTTCTATCTCGCGCAGCTTCTTTTCCCAGATGCCCGTCAGCTCGGCACTCTTCAACAGTTCCTCGTGAATGGTTTGAATCAGCTCCACCCCGGTGGGAGTAGCTATCAGATTTTTCTTCTCCTTGCGGATATAGTTACGCTTGAACAAAGTCTCGATAATGGCGGCACGGGTAGAAGGACGGCCGATGCCGTTTTCCTTCAGGGCATCACGCAGTTCGTCATTGTCAACCAGCTTACCGGCAGTTTCCATAGCACGGAGCAGGGTAGCTTCGGTGTAGGGGCGCGGAGGTTGCGTCCATTTCTCCACCAACTCGGGCACGTGGGGACCGCTCTCCCCTTTGACAAAGGCAGGCAGCACCCGGTCTTCATCTCCATTCTCCTTATTCGCCTCGTCAGTACCTCCTTCCTGCGCGGAAGCATTGGCCGTGAACACCACCCGCCAGCCCGGATCGAGTATCTGCCGGCCGGATGTCTTGAACTCCACTCCGTCCGCCTCGCCCAGGACAGTCGTGGTCGAGAAACGGCAGTCGGGATAGAACACGGCGATGAAGCGGCGGGCTATAAGGTCGAACACCCGTCGTTCTACATCGGTGAGGTTGACCGGGGGCTGGCCGGTTGGAATGATGGCGTGATGGTCCGTGACCTTCGAATTGTCGAACACTTTCTTCGACTTCGTCAGGGTAGTTCCCTCCAGCGGTGCGGTCCAGGTTTCATACCCCCGCAACCCCTTCAGGGTGGAAGGGCATTTGGGATAGATGTCATCGCTCAGGAAGGTAGTATCTACACGAGGATAAGTAGTAACCTTCTTCTCGTAGAGCGACTGGATAGTCTTCAGCGTGTCGTCGGCCGAGTAGGCAAACTTCTTGTTGCACTCCACCTGCAGGGAGGTCAGGTCAAACAGACGGAGCGGGGCTTCACGCCCCTCCTTCTTCGACACGGAGGTGACGGTGAACGGCGCGTCCTTGATGCGTGCTAGCAGCTCCTCGCCCCGCGCACGGTCAGTTATGGGGTCGATACCGCGGTTCTCTTCCTCCTTCTTGGGCTTCTTGCCGGCGGCCAGGGCTTCTTTCTGCTTCTCGGCTTCCAGTGCCAGCTCTTCGTCGCTCTTGCGGATGAGAGCCGAGAAAGTAGTGTCGCGGTAGACGGTATTGAGCACCCAGTACTGCTTGGGTACGAAATTCTGTATCTCCAGCTGGCGGTTCACGATGAGGGCCAACGTAGGTGTCTGTACCCGTCCGATGGAAAGTACCTGGCGGTTCTGCCCGTATTTCATGGTGTACAGGCGCGTGGCATTCATGCCCAGCAGCCAGTCGCCGATGGCACGGCTCAAGCCCGCTTCGTACAAAGGCTGGAAGTCGGCGGCATCCCGCAGGTTGGAGAATCCTTCGCGGATGGCTTCCTCGGTCAGTGAAGAAATCCACAGGCGCTTCACGGGGCACTTCGCTCCCGCCTTCTGCATCACCCACCGCTGGATGAGTTCTCCCTCCTGGCCGGCATCACCGCAGTTGATGATCATATCGGCCTTCTGCATCAGTCCTTCGATGACGTGGAACTGACGCTCGTAGGTAGGATTGCTGATGAGCTTGATGCCGAAACGGGGCGGTATCATGGGCAGACTGCCCAGACTCCACGCCTTCCAGCTCGGGGTATATTCATGCGGTTCCTTCAGGGTACAAAGGTGGCCGAACGTCCACGTCACCTGATACCCGTTCCCTTCGATATATCCGTCTTTCTTCTCCTTCGCTCCCAGCACGTCGGCAATGTCGCGTGCCACCGAAGGCTTTTCGGCAATACAAACTATCATTTCCTTCTATTATTTGACTGGCAAAGATAGTGCAAACCGAGCGAAGTACAAAAGGGGAAAACAGAGTTTTCAGCTTTTGTACTGCCGAGGTGCAGCCTATCTTGCCCACAACTCATCACAGATTACACAGATTGGCACAGATTTATTTTTTCCATCCATGCCAGGCAGATAATCTGTGACAATCTGCGTAATCTGTGGTAAAAAAGCCGGTACACTCCAAGGAAGTGCTTCGTCACCCTCTGACGAAGTGCTTTGTTACCTCCTCACGAAGCACTTCGTTACACCCTAAGAAAGCACTTCATGACACCCTAAGGAAGCACTTCGTCAGAAGGTCAGGAAGCACTTCGTCATTTCCGCTCTCCCCCAAAGCAGAATCCGTCAAGAAATTCTTACCTTTGTGCATCATTCAACATCAAACCGTCAAAACAATATGGAAACAATCTCTGAAAAAGAAGCCGGTTATCGCGTAAAGAGCTATGACCAGCCCGTGAAACGTTACTGCCAGACGCTGGACCTGAAAGACAACCCCGAACTGATTGCCGAATACCGCAAACGCCACAGCGAAGGACAGGCCTGGCCCGAAATCATCCAAGGCATCCGCGAGGTTGGCATCCTCGAAATGGAAATCTATATTCTGGGCAACCGTCTGTTCATGATTGTAGAGACGCCGCTCGATTTCGACTGGGACACGGCCATGAAACGTCTGGCCACCCTGCCCCGACAGGAAGAATGGGAAGCCTATATGTCCATCTTCCAGCAGGCCGATGCACATGCCTCTTCCGCAGAGAAGTGGCAGCTGATGGACCGCATGTTCCACCTGTACGAATAACGCCTGTCTGCAAGATACCTGAACAAAAAAGGCGGAATGCACATGCACTCCGCCTTTTCCATTCATTATCGGATGGAGATTATTCTTCGTCCAACAGGATTTCCAGAATCTGGCAAGCAGCCTTGGCAACCGAAGTACCGGGGCCAAAGATAGCAGCTACGCCAGCCTTGTACAGGAAGTCATAGTCTTGCGGAGGAATGACACCACCGGCAATCACTACGATGTCTTCGCGGCCCAGCTTCTTCAACTCGGCAATGATCTGCGGGATCAAAGTCTTGTGTCCGGCAGCCAACGAAGACACACCCACTACATGGACGTCGTTCTCGACAGCCTCGCGGGCAGCCTCGGCCGGAGTCTGGAACAACGGTCCCATATCTACGTCGAAACCGCAGTCGGCATAACCGGTTGCAACCACCTTGGCACCGCGGTCGTGACCGTCCTGACCCATCTTGGCAATCATGATACGGGGCTGACGGCCTTCCTTCTTGGCAAACTTCTCGCACAGTTCACATGCCTTGGCGAAGTCTGCATCGCTCTTACTTTCTGATGAATACACGCCTGAAATAGTTCTGATTACAGCTTTATAACGTCCTACAACTTTCTCGCAAGCATACGAGATCTCACCCAGGGTAGCGCGAACGCGGGCAGCCTCAACGGCCAGTTCCAGCAAGTTGCCCTTACCGGTCTTCACACATTCGGTGATGGCATCCAGAGCCTTGTCTACATCGGCCTGGTTGCGTTCTGCCTTCAAGCGCTTCAGGTTCTCCAACTGCTCCTGACGAACAGCGGTATTGTCAATCTCGAGGATATCAATCGGAGCTTCTTTCTCCAGACGATACTTGTTCACGCCGACAATGGTCTGTGCGCCGCTGTCGATACGGGCCTGCGTACGTGCGGCAGCCTCTTCAATACGCATCTTGGGGATACCGGTCTCGATAGCCTTGGCCATACCGCCCAGCTTTTCGATTTCCTGGATGTGCTCCCAAGCCTTGTGGGCAATTTCGTTGGTCAGCGACTCTACATAGTAGGAACCGCCCCACGGGTCCACGTTCTTGCAGATGTTGGTTTCTTCCTGAATATAGATCTGCGTATTACGGGCGATACGGGCAGAGAAGTCGGTCGGCAGGGCGATGGCTTCGTCGAGGGCGTTGGTGTGCAGAGACTGCGTATGACCCAGTGCGGCAGCCATGGCCTCGATACAGGTACGGCCGACGTTGTTGAACGGATCCTGTTCGGTCAGCGACCAGCCGGAAGTCTGCGAGTGTGTACGCAGTGCCAGTGACTTCGGGTTCTTCGGGTTGAACTGCTTTACAATCTTTGCCCACAGCATACGTGCGGCACGCATCTTGGCGATTTCCATGAAATGGTTGGTTCCGATGGCCCAGAAGAAGGACAGGCGCGGTGCGAAAGCATCGATGTCCAGTCCGGCACCCACACCGGCACGGAGGTACTCCAGACCGTCGGCCAGGGTGTAAGCCAATTCAATGTCTGCCGTTGCACCGGCTTCCTGCATGTGGTAACCGGAGATGGAGATAGAATTGAACTTGGGCATGTTCTTGGAAGTATATTCGAAGATATCGGAAATAATCTTCATGGAGAATGCTGGCGGGTAGATGTAAGTGTTGCGCACCATGAATTCCTTCAGGATATCGTTCTGGATGGTACCGGCCATTTCTTCCAGCTTGGCGCCCTGCTCCAGTCCGGCGTTAATGTAGAAGGCCATAATCGGAAGAACGGCACCGTTCATGGTCATGGACACTGACATCTTGTTCAAGGGAATGCCGTCGAAGAGCACTTTCATGTTCTCCAGCGAGCAGATGGATACACCGGCCTTGCCGACATCACCTACGACACGTTCGTTGTCGGGGTCATAACCACGGTGAGTAGCCAAGTCGAAAGCTACGGACAAACCTTTCTGACCGGAAGCCAGGTTACGACGGTAGAAAGCATTGGACTCTTCGGCTGTGGAAAAACCGGCATACTGGCGGATGGTCCACGGACGGAAGGTGTACATCATGGAATACGGGCCACGCAGGTAAGGAGGAATACCAGCCGCATAGTCGAGGTGTTCCATTCCTTCCAGGTCCTCTTTGGTATAAACAGGCTTCGCATTGATATGTTCCGGCGTTTTCCAGTCGGCCTGGATGCCGTTAGCCTTCTGCCATTCAGCTCCGTTGACAGGCTTGAAGTTGGCATATATATCTACGTTCTTAAAATCTTTTCTCATCTTACTTCAAAAGTTTAGCATTGTATTCTTTCAGGGTTTCCAGCACGTTGACACGGACATGGATGAAATTCTCGATACCGGCGGCCTTCAGCTCGTCCATGCAGGCAGGAGCTCCGGCCACGATGAACATGGCACGTCCGTTCAGTGCCTTGAAGGCGGGGATGGCATATTCGGCATATTCATCATCGCTCGAGCAGAGCACTACGATATCGGCCTTGGCAGCCATGGCTGCATCGATACCTTCCTCTACGCTCGAGAAGCCCAGATTGTCCACCACTTCGTATCCGGCGCAAGCCAGGAAGTTGCAGGAGAACTGTGCACGGGCCTGACGCATGGCCAGGTTGCCGATAGTCAGCATAAATGCTTTCGGACGCTTGCCGGAAGCCTCGGTCTGCAGGCGCAGAGCTTCGAATTCGCTGGCTGCACGGTCGAAGTTCAGAGTCGGAACATCCTTCTCGCACGTATCGTGGTGTCCGCCGCCACAGCAGCAAACGGCTTCCAACGGACGCTTGTCACCGGCCAGCTCCGTGAAGTTAGGATATTGGTTGGTACCCAACAGAATTTCCTTACGCTTGGCCACAGCCTCGTGACGGGCCTTGTTGCTGGCATTCACGGCTTCCTGTACCTTGCCGGCCTTCACAGCGGCATAGAAACCGCCTTCGTCCTCAACGGCCAGGAACAAATCCCAAGCCTGCTTGGCGATGGATACCGTCAAGTTCTCGATGTAATAGGAACCGGCAGCCGGATCGATCACCTTGTCGAAGTGGGACTCTTCCTTCAGCAGCAACTGCTGGTTGCGTGCCAGGCGTTCGGAGAAGTCGTTCGGCGTCTCGTATGCCTTGTCGAACGGAACCACCGTCATGGAGTCTACACCGGCCAGAGCGGCACTCATGGCTTCGGTCTGCGTACGGAGCAGGTTCACATACGAGTCGAAGATGGTCAGGTTGAAAGAGGATGTTTCGGCATGAACCTTCATCTGGGCAGCACATTTGCAGTCGCCTTCAGCCAGATAAGAGTTCACGATGTCGGCCCACAGCATACGGCCGGCGCGGAACTTGGCGATTTCCAAGAAGTAATTGGAACTGATACCGAAGTTGAACTTGATTTTCTTGGCAACCGTCGCGGCCGGAACGCCGGCTTCGGTCAGCTGATTCATATATTCGTTACCCCAAGCCAATGCATATCCCAGTTCCTGGTAGATATAGGCACCGGCATTGTTCAAAGTAAGTGCATTCACATTGATGACGCGATATTCGGGCAGAGCAGCCGTAGCGGCGATCAGCGCCTTTGCAGTATCTACCAGGCTACCTTTCTCCTTGCCCTTGGCCACCATCTTGTTCAGATAGTCGAAGTTGATGGAGCCTTGCAGCTTGTTCAGGTCGTAGCCCTTCTTCTGGAAGTATTCCACCAACAGATTGGCAAGTTCCACTACATGTCCCTGGCAAGTGGAGAAATTCAGTTCCACACACTCGGCACAGATACCGTCGAGCAAGGTTTCCAGATAAGCAGCATTCAGCTCCTTGGCCTTCACGTGGAACGACAGAGAATCGACGCCCTTGTTCAGGATATCCAAAGCCTTGGCATTGGCTTCCTTCACGTCGTCCACCCGAATCTCCTGGCGAACCAGCCACTCGTTGTTGTCCTTCTTGTTACCTCTCAGATAAGGGAATTCGCCGGGAAGTGCGTCAGTCGTCTTCAGTCCTTCCAGGTCTTCCTTACGGTAGAAAGGTTTCACTTTGAATCCTTCGTTTGTTCTCCAAACGAGTTTCTTCTCAAAATCAGCGCCTTTCAGGTCGGCTGTTATTTTCTCCATCCACTGTTCGGTGGTCACGGGAGAAAAGTCCGAGAAGAGTTTTTCTTTACTGTCTGCCATAGTTTATTTAAAAATTAATATGATGAATACAATTCATTTTGTCGTCAATAGACATGCAAATATAGTCAAATCAAATGAAAGACCATGTTTTTTAGCGAAATTTCGCACGTCACGTTGACCAAGTGTCAACTCGACATGCCAAAATGGAAAAACCAAGAAAAAACTTTGGCGATAATTGCATTATTAAGTAATTTTGCAGCTTGTATTTTATATTAATAGATGTAAGAATAAAAATACTATGAATTGGTTAGAAAGTTTGTTGTGGGATCCGGCATCGGTAGCCCACATCGTCTGCCTGTATGCCTTTGTGATATCACTGGGCGTATTATTGGGCAAGATCAAGTTCTTCGGAGTGTCCCTGGGAGTCACGTTCGTGCTCTTCACCGGCATTCTGATGGGACATTTCGGATTTACAGGAGAAATCCATATCCTGCATTTCCTGCGCGAATTCGGCCTTATCCTGTTTGTATTCTGCATAGGTCTGCAGGTGGGTCCTTCTTTCTTTTCGTCCTTCAAGAAGGGTGGCATGACACTGAATCTGCTGGCGGTAGGAATCGTCCTGCTGAACATCGTGGTGACACTGGCCATCTATTTCCTGGCCAACGGACGCGTGGAATTGCCGATGATGATCGGTATCCTGTACGGTGCAGTGACGAACACTCCCGGTCTGGGTGCCGCACAAGAGGCGCTGAACCAACTGAACTACACGGGTGAGCCCATTGCCCTGGGTTATGCCTGCGCCTATCCGCTCGGTGTAGTGGGCATCATCGGTTCCATCATCGCCATCCGTTACATCTTCCGTATCTCCTTCGCCAAAGAAGAAGAACAGATCAAGACACAGGATGCCGACACCAAGCACAAGCCGCACAACATGCATCTGGAAGTACGCAACGAATCCATCAACGGGAAGACCTTGATGCAAGTGAAGGATTTTCTGGGACGTCCGTTTGTCTGCTCCCGTATGCGCCACGAAGGACACGTCAGCATTCCCAACCATGAAACGGTATTCCACACAGGCGACCAGCTGTTCATCGTCTGCTCGGAAGAAGATGCCGAAGCCATTACAGCCTTTATCGGCAAGGAAATCCAGGTGGACTGGGAAAAGCAAGACATGCCGATGGTTTCCAGACGTATTTTGGTCACCAAATCGGAAGTCAACGGCAAGAAGCTGGGCAGCATGCACTTCCGCAGCATGTATGGTGTAAACGTGACCCGCGTCAACCGTTCGGGTATGGACCTGTTTGCCGACCCCAACCTGATTCTCCAGGTGGGCGACCGCGTCATGGTCGTAGGACAGCAGGATGCGGTAGAACGCGTGGCAGGTGTATTGGGCAACCAACTGAAACGACTCGATACTCCCAATATCGTGACCATCTTTGTGGGTATCTTCCTCGGCATCGTTTTAGGAAGCCTTCCCATCGCTTTCCCGGGCATGCCTACACCGGTCAAGCTGGGTCTGGCCGGCGGTCCGCTCGTAGTAGCCATCCTCATCGGCCGTTTCGGACACAAACTGAAACTGGTGACATATACCACCATGAGCGCCAATCTGATGCTGCGTGAAATCGGCATCGTCCTCTTCCTGGCCAGTGTGGGCATCGAAGCGGGCGAACATTTCGTACAGACCGTGGTTCATGGCGACGGCCTGCTGTACGTGGGATACGGCTTCCTCATCACCGTCATTCCCCTGCTGATTATCGGCATTGTGGCACGCCTGTACTACAAAGTCAACTATTTCACCCTGATGGGTCTGATTGCCGGTAGTACCACCGACCCACCCGCATTGGCTTATGCCAACCAGGTATCGGGCAACGACGCACCTTCCGTTGGCTACTCTACCGTCTACCCGTTGTCCATGTTCCTGCGCATCATTGCCGGTCAAATGATTCTGCTGGCCATGCTATAGCCGGGAAACGACATCCCTATAAACATATCAGGCGCGGGTTAGAGGAAAATTTCCTGTAACCCGCGCCTGATTGTATTTATTCCGCCTCCGGGGTGTCGACGTCTCGTCAGCGGACGGTAATCTCCAGATTCAGTTTCTTGCGGACAAACTCTTCGACATAGTCTACCGTACCGGCAATGCCCAGCACCGACGAATCGACGCAGAGATGATACGTAGCTGCCGCTCCCCACGTCTTATTGCTGTAATAGTTGTAATATTCCGAACGTTTCTTGTCGGCTTTTGCCATCATTTCCTCCGCCTCCTCTTCCGAGAAACCATGAATGCGGCACAGGCGGGCTGCCCGATCTTCGGGCGTGGAAGAAATGAATATATTGGCACAACGCGGATGGTCGCGCAAGATATAGTCGGCACAACGCCCCACAAAAAGGCAGGACTTCTCGTGCGCCAGCCGACGGATCACATCGCTCTGCACCTTGAACAAGGAGTCGTTGCTCAAACAGTTGTTGGTAGGAATGGTACCGTCGCCAATAAACGGGAAACGCATGCCGAACAAACCGCCCATAATGCCCTGTGACGGACGTTCGTCAGCTTTCTCAAAGAACTCCCGACACAAGCCGCTTTCTTCGGAAGCCAGCTGTATCAGCTCTTTGTCATAAAAGGAAATGTTCAGCCGCTGGGCCAGACGTTCACCGATTTCACGTCCGCCACTACCCAACTGACGGCCGATATTCACTACAAAATGCTCCATAAACCTTTATTCTTAATTCATGTTTGTCGTAGGCAAATATAAAAAATCTTGCGTAAAAGAACGAATGCAAAAGAAAAAATGTTTCTCCCCAATTACAACCATCAATCGGACACAGGTTCTTGGGAAGCCTTGTGGAACTTCCTAAACTGCATCATCAGCATCAGTGCCGCAACCAGGCTGGCCAGCAAATCGGAAACCGGCATACTGACCCATACACCCAGCTCCCCGAAGAAATGAGGCAGAATGAGCAAGCAGGGCAATAAAATCAACAACTGACGCGAAAGCGACAGAAAGATGGCCTTTCCAGCCATGCCGATGCTCTGAAAGAAATTGGCCGTCACCATCTGGAAACCTATAATCGGGAAAAACAGGATGATGATACGCAAGCCACGGGCAGAAATATCTATCAGCTCAGTATCGGAAGTAAAGATACTCACAACCAGCCTGGGAAATGCCATTCCTATGGCAAACCCCACCGTAGTGACAACAGTAGCATAAACAATGGTCATCTTCAAGACCTTGGTTACACGGGAATACTGCTGTGCACCATAATTATATCCGGCAATGGGCTGCATGCCCTGGTTCAACCCCATCACAATCATGACCACAATATACACCAAGCGGTTCACAATTCCAAAGGCTCCGATGGCCAAATCCCCTCCATAACGTTTCAACCCTTGGTTAATCAGAATAACAATGAAACAGGCGGCTATATTCATCAGGAACGGTGACATACCGATTGCCAAGGAATCGAATACAATCTTCCGCTTCAGCCGGAAGATACCCCGATGGAAATGCAACAGCTCGTCACGGTTGCTGAACAGCTTCAACTGCCAGACCAAGGCTATAATCTGGGCCAATATCGTGGCAATGGCGGCACCCCGTATGCCCCACCCGAATCCATAAATGAACACCGGGTCGAGAATGGTGTTGATAATTACCGTAGCCACCGTCGCATACATGGCTTTCTGGGGATGACCGGCCGAACGCAAGACAGAATTCAACCCCAAATAGAGATGGGTGACGGCATTGCCTATAAGGATAATCTCCATGTAGTCGCGTGCATAAGGTACGGTCGCATCGCTTCCCCCAAAGAAATAGAGAATCGGATCAAGAAAAGGCATTACGACCAACGTAAAGGCCACACCCAGCAGGATGTTCAACACCAGTACATTGCCCAACACACGTTGGGCCGTATCATAATCCTTCTGTCCCAGCTTGACCGACACCAGAGTAGCAGCTCCGACGCCGACCAACGAACCGAAAGCCGCCGCCAGGTTCATCAACGGGAAGGTCAACGCCAGACCGGAGATAGCCAGCGGCCCCACACCGTGACCGATAAAGATGCTGTCGACCATATTATACAGAGACGAGGCCGTCATCGCAATAATTGCGGGTACGGCATACTGCATCAGGAGCTTTCCAATGTTTTCTGTGCCCAACGCTGTGGGAGTCTTCAATCCTGCCATATCTTCCAACGAATTGTTTTTACGACTGCAAAGGTAGATAATTTCAGGCAGAACCGACACATCTTTTCACACCTCTTAAAACAAGTTGAAAGATATTCTCCGACCTCTCCATTATTCTGAACAAACCCATGGAAATCCATATAGAATTGTCCTCTCTTTTCATAAGATAAGTCGCAACTCGGAATCGACAGCTGAAAACTATGTTTTCGCTTTGAGCTTCTCTCGGTTTGCACTATCTTTGCGCATCGATTGCACACCCACATACACATGCTTATGGACGAACGAACCATCAAAGAACAACATGAAGGCATCATCCACCTGCTGGAGGACCGACGGCTGAAAGAAGCACAAACCCAACTGGCCGCCCTGCTGGAAACATGCGCCGACTGGTCCCTGCGCAACAGGCTGGAACAAGCGCAGACATCGTACCACTACATGCTCCAATACATGAAGCAAGGCACAGACGACCCTCAGCGCCACAAGCTTTATCTCCAACTGCTGGCCGAAACATGGACCATCGCCGACCAGGCCCAACTGGTCCTACTGGATGATATCGCTACCTCCGGCTTCTATCAGTATCTTCACCACAAAAGCCGCCAGACAGGTAACCGACTGGAAGAATGGCGGCATGCTCTGGAAACTTTTCAGGACGACGTAGCCGTATGCCGCCTGATGGCCGACAGCAACGACAACCTGTCCCAACTGCTGAAACGTCACGAAGACACCAACCGGAACCTGTTCCAAGCCGTGTGGGGAAACAGCGAATGGAGTGCGGAAGAAAACGCCCAGGCCCAAGCGTTCCTGAACTCAGAGCTCCTGCGATCCATTGACCTGGGGCTACTCGTGAGCGCCGTCACCATGAGCCTACAAGCCTGCTTTGACATCCGCAAATGCCTGTGGCTGCTCGATGCCTGTGGACATGCGGAAGCCATCGTCGCACAACGGGCTCTGACCGGACTCCTGCTGACCCTGAACACATATCCCGAACGCAGCCAGCTCTACCCCGAACTGGCGGTACGCCTGAGCCTGCTCGACGAAAACGGGCAACTGGGCAAGGACTTGAACCGCATCGGCCTGCAACTGCTGCAAAGCCAGGAAACGGAAAAAATAGACAAAAAGATGCGGGAAGAAATCATTCCTGAAATGATCAAGAATGTCAGCAAAATCAAAGGCATGAAGCTGGGGCTGGAAGAAACGGCCGACGAGAACGACCGTAATCCAGACTGGGAACAGGCCTTCGAGAAATCGGGACTTGGAGACAAGATTCGTGAAATGAACGAGCTACAGATGGAAGGAGCCGACATCTACATGAGCACCTTTGCCCAACTGAAGTCGGGTCCGTTCTTCGGGCAGCTGCACAACTGGTTCTATCCGTTCGACCAGCTTCACTCCAGTGTAGCCAACCTGTTCGGTCCTTCTACATCAGGCGACAACGTTGTGCTGAACATGGTTTTGCAATCGGGCTTCTTCTGCAACAGCGACAAGTATTCGCTCTGCTTCACCATGGCTCAGCTGCCGCAGTCGCAGCGCAACCTCATGCTGCACCAGCTCACACCGCAGGAACTGAACGACATGATGGACAACGAGCAGGCCAAGACGCTGAAACAATATTCCGAACGTCCCGAAGTCATCAGTAACCAGTACATCCACGACCTGTACCGTTTCTTCAAGCTCTGCTACCGGCGCCGCGAGTTCCGCGATCCCTTCCAGACTCCTTTTACCTTCCATCGCATCCCCCTTCTGAAAGGCATCTTGGACAAGCCGGAGCTGCTGAAGTCCGTTGCCGACTTCCATTTCCGCAAAGAGCATTATCCCGAAGCGCTCGACCTCTATCAGCGGTTGGAAACGACCTATGAAACCGATGCCGACCTCCTCCAAAAGTCCGGATACTGCCTGCAAAAGGAAAGAAGATATGCCGAAGCCGTACAGGCGTACAGGAAAGCCGACATTCTGAAACCCGACCATGTGTGGACCATCCGCCACCTGGCCACATGCTACCGGCAGATGCACGACTTCGGCTCAGCACTGGAATATTACCGGAAAGCCGAAAACATACAGCCCGAAAACGCCAACATCCTGTTCTTTGCCGGAAGCTGCCACGCCGAACTGGAGGAATACAAGGAAGCCCTGCAATATTTCTTCAAGATGGATTTCCTGGACAGCCACTCCCTCAAGGCATGGAGAGGGATAGCCTGGTGCTCCTTTATGAGCAGGAAGTATGGACAAGCCGAAAAATATTACCAGAAATTGCTACAGGACGAACAGGCGCTACCGACCGACTGGCTCAACGCCGGACACGTAGCTTGGGCGCAAGGACAACTGGAGACAGCTGCCACACGCTACGGGAAAGCCATCACGCTTTGCGGCAGCAAGACTCAATTTCTGGAACTGTTCGACAAGGACCGCGACATCCTCGTACAACATGGCATCCGCGAAGAAGACATACCGCTGATGCTGGATATCGCAGGTTGAACACTCCCTCCAACACAAAAAGAAACAGGCCGGAAACCACGATTGGGTTTCCGACCTGCCGCTTCAGACAAATTACTTAACGGACAATAGAGGTCACTTGATTTCCTCACCCTTGTCGGTGAAAAGAACAGCCGATTCAGTGCCGTCTTCCGACTCCAGCGTCAGCTTATAAATCCACGTTCCCGACTCTTCATCCTGACGTACAGCAGCGCCTTTCAACGTCTGGTTAGGATAAGCCTTGGCTATTGCATCAGCTACTGCTTGAGGAACTTCCTCCAACTTGATGGTAACAAAATCGTCCATTACCTGAACGGTTTTCACTTCCTGGATATTGACTGTCGCTGCAAATGCTGCAGTTCCCAAACTCATTGCCATCACTGCTACAAAAAACAATTTCTTCATAACCTTAAAATTTAAATAGTTAAAACTCTAATTGAATAGAATAGTTGATCAAGCTATCTGCCTAACTAAGGGCAAACCGAATGCCAAAAACAATCCGAACCCATAAGAGCCTATCAAGCAAGAATTTAAGAAATCTACTTCGGCAAAAGCCTGATGACAATGGGGAATTATGCCACAAAAACTGCGGAAAAGCTCCTGCAAAAGTCACGTAAAATCTACAGCAGTATATATAAAATTAAACTCTCGAAAGACTATGCAACCTTCATCCGTGCCAATATCCTTGGAAAGAAGAAAGCGAAAATCGTGGTACAGCAGATGGCAGCCACGGCATCAGAGATTCCTTCAGCAGCAAAGACGCCCATCACACCCATCCACCGAGGCAGCAACAGGGCCAGCGGAACCAGCAGAATGACCTTGCGGAGCAGGGCGATGAAGATGGACACCTTGGCCTGCCCCAAAGCGACAAACATGTTCTGGCAGGCACGTTGCAGGCCGAAGATGGTCATACCGGCCAAAAAGACCGGCATCGTGTGTCCAACGGTCTCCGTCAGACGTACGTCGTCTGTAAAGATGGCCGATACCACAGAAGGAAAGAGTATCATCAGCAATACCAGCAGAAAATTGAAAAGGAACATCACCGTCACCACTATCTTGAAGCACTCCTTCACCCGCTCACGGTTACCATGACCGTAATTGTAACTGGCTACGGGAACAAACCCTTGAGCAAAGCCCGTCAGCGGCACGCTGACACAGAGCATGGCTGCCTGCATCACCGCCAGCGCACTGACGTAGATGTCGCCGTAGCGTTCCAGACTGCCGTTCAGCACAAAGCCCACCAGACTTTCGGTGCTGGCCATGATGAAGGGCGAAAGGCCCAAAGCCAACGTAGCCCCCACGATGCGACGGTCCAGCCGCAGATACTTGCGCTCGAGCTGCAACGAGGCCCGTCGAGAAGTGAGGAACACCAGTACCCACACGGCACTGCACGCCTGCGACAGGATGGTGGCCAACGCCGCCCCTTTCACCCCCATACCGAAGGTGAAGATAAAAAGAGGGTCGAGCACAATGTTGAGCACCGCCCCGATGATGACCGAACACATGGCCACGCCTGGACGCCCCTGGCAGTTGATGAACGTATTGAGTCCCACGGCCACCTCGACAAAGAGCGTACCCAGCAGGTAGACGGAAAGACAGTCTACCGCATGGGGCAGCGTATGGGACGAAGCGCCGATGGAAGTCAGGATAGGTTTCATGAACAGATAGGAAACAGCCGAAGTGACTACCGCAAAGAGCACCAGCAGCACAAAGCCGTTGCCCAGTATCTTCCCCGCCCGCTCGCGGTGTCCCTGCCCCAGGGCGATGGCAGCCAGTGGAGCGCCGCCCCCAGCCACAATGGCCGAAAAAGCTGAAATGAGGATGATGACCGAACTCGTCACGCCCACCCCTGCCAGCGCATCGGTACCGATGCCGGGGATGTGGCCGATATAGACACGGTCGACCAAGGTATAGAGCAGGTTGACCAACTGGGCCGCCACCGCCGGAAGAGCCATGCGGAAGACCAGCGGCAACATGCGGTCGGTACCCAGACGTTCTTCGTACTGTGTATTTGGCATCACTCTACAGACTTCAGTTCACGATACAACCGCTGCACGGGCAGGCCCATGATGTTGAAATAGCTGCCCGAAATATACTCCACGCCGACGAAGCCGATCCACTCCTGTACGCCGTAGGCCCCAGCCTTGTCCATCGGCCGGTAATGATCCACGTACCAAGCGATTTCTTCTTCCGTCAGCTGTGCGAAGCGCACCTCAGTCTGGGCCGCGAAGCTGCGCTGCCACTTCGTGGTAGTGATACATACGCCGGTAAACACCTCGTGCGTGTGGCCCGACAGGTCGCGGAGCATCTGCAAGGCATCTTCACGGTCACGGGGCTTCCCCAGCACCCTGCCGTCCAGCCACACGATGGTGTCGGCCGTTATCATCAACTCGTCGGCCTGCATCAGATCACGATAGGCGGCCGCCTTCTCGCGGGAGATGTACAGGGGAATGTCGCCGCCCTGAAGCGTATCGGGATAGGATTCGTCGACATCGGGCAGGGTGCGCACCTCGTAGTCGATGCCCAAGCCCGAAAGCAGTTCCTTGCGGCGGGGCGAATTGCTCGCCAGTATCACTTTGTATTTCTTCAGATTGTCCAGCATAAGTAATAAATATAGGAGTTAAGGAAGTTAGTGAAGTGAAAGAAGCCGTAGGCTGACGCCTCGGCTTCCTATTCCATTTTACCAGCCGAAAGCCTTCTCGTCGGCCAGCCAGAGGCCCTGTACTTTGAGCACCTGCTCCACCACGTCACGCCCCACGCCATAACCGCCATCGGCATACGAGATGTAGCGGGCCACGGCCTTCACCTCAGGCACGGCGTCATGTGGACAGCAGGGCAGGCCGCAGGTGCGCATCACCTCGAGGTCGGGGATGTCGTCGCCCACGTAAAGGATTTCCTCGTCGCACAGGCCGTAGCGGTCGCGGAAGTCGCAGTAATCGTGTATCTTGACGGAAGAACCCAGGTAGATGTTCTCCTCCTTCAGCCCCAGCGACAGGAAACGGCGGCGCACCGCCTCGGTCCGTCCGCCGGTAATGATGCCGAGCAGCACGCCCATCTTGGCTGCCAGATGGAGCGAATAGCCGTCCTTGATGTTGACGGTACGCATGGGTTCACCTTCAGGACTCATGGGAATGACGTTTGCACTGAGCACGCCGTCCACATCGAACAGCAAAGCCCGTATCTTCTTTAAATCATAATTGATGGTACTCACGATGGTTTGATTCGTTTAATAGGGTTTCACAAAAAGTTTCATCGGTTGAAACCATTGGTTTCATTGCTTGAAACCGATAGTTTCATTGGATGAAACCGATGGTTTCTTTAAATGAAACTATGCCAACCGATGGATATCGTCGCTGAGCAGGCGATAGAGCTGCTGCATTTCGGGCTCGTCGGCCAGCATGTCGAGGTGCTTGTCCATGACGCCCGTGTCGTAGCGGACAGCCGGGCCCGTCTGTGCCAGGCGGGGCGACAGCTCGTGTACCTTGCGTGCGGTTTCGTCGATGAGGGGCAGCAGGACGTCGAAGGGCAGGTCATGCTTCTGCAACAGCCGTTCGGCCAGAGCATACATGTGGTTGGTGAAATTGCAGGTAAAGACAGCCGCCAGATGCAGGTTGCGCCGTTGTTCGGAAGTAGCTTCCAGCACCTTATGCGACAACGCCGAGGCTATCTGCTTGAGGAAACGCACGTCTTCCTCCGTACGACCTTCCACGAAGATGGGTATCTCGCGGAAATCCACCAGCCGACGTTTGCTGAAGGTCTGCAAGGGATAGAACACGCCGTAGCGCTCTGCATGCCCCTGCCAGATGTCCATCGAGATGCTTCCGGCCGTATGCACCCAAAGGGCCTTCTCCCTGCCTGCCGTCAGCTGAGGCAAAAGCTCCGTCAGTGCGTCGTCCTTGACCGACACCACGTAAAGTTGTGCATCGGTCGACACGCCCGACAGACTGGTCGTGTAGTCAGCCTCCACGGCCTGGGCCAGCGTACGGGCCGACTCCTCCGCACGGCTGTATATCTGTACCACCCTGAATCCCTTCCGATAGAGCGCAACAGCCAGGTTGGTAGCCAAGTTGCCTGCTCCGATGAAAACGACGGGTGTATCTTCTATGCTTCTTTTCATTGTCTTTGTGTTATCGGGTTGCAATAAAATAGAGAATGATGCCTATGACCAGCAAAGCCAGCGGCAACAGATAGGCCGACATGGTACCCAGCAGAGCCGTGATCAAGCCAAAATTCAGTACCAGCCAGAGACCGGCCAGCACCAGCCCTACCGACTTGTCGTGCTTTACGAGCAGGAAGATGACGGCCGTATAGAGCAGGAAGTTGTCCTTCTGCATGACCCACGGCAGCCCCAGCGCCGCAAAGTGTACCAGCTTGTCCAGCAGGTAAAGTATGCCGAAGACCATCAGCGTGATACCGGTGGCCTTGTACGTATCCTTGTTGTTATTCGCCTTCGCCGCACTCACCGCCGTTTCCTCCGTATCTGTTCAGATGAATTTTCTCCCATTGCAGGTGCTCTTCGTTGAAAGGCTTGCGCTCCATGCCCTTATGGCCGATGGCAATGATGCTGAGCACCTGAAGCTGCAGGGGGATGTCCAGCACCTCGTGCACATATTCGTCCGACGAAACGCCGGGCGAGGCAAACCGCTCGCGCACCTGCACCCAGCAACTTCCCAGCCCCAGGTCTTCGGCCTGCAACTGAAGGTAGATGGAAGCGATGGAGGCATCCTCAATCCATACATCGCTCGCCATGGGATCGGCCATGACCACCACTGCTAGCGCCGCATCGGCAATGAACTGCGAAGCCTGCTCCTTGCAGCAAGACAACTTCCGAAGCACCTCCTTGTCGTCTACCACCACGAACTGCCAGGAGTTGCTACGCTTCGACGTAGGTGCCATCAGGGCCGCCTTCATCAGCGCCACCACTTCTTCCTGCGTCAGTTCCTCGTCCGTAAACTTGCGCATGCTGCGGCGGTTCTTTATCAAATCACTGAAACTTTCCATGTCTGATTCTTATTGTTAGATGAGAAGAAGATAGGACCTTCTCCCCCGATTAAACTTGATAAACGTTGCAAAGATACGAGAATATTTTCTAAATTTGCCGATGATGCCTTTGAAACTGACGACATATCATGCGGGAAGTGACATCCCTCCCCTGCCGGGAAACGACACCTTCCACTCGACGACCCTGTTCCGCATCTACGAAGCGACGCCGGGATACAGGCCTCTGCTCATCGTGGCCAGTCTCGACGGACAGCCTGTAGCCCGCCTCTTGGCCGTCGTCAGGCGCAGTGTCCGCCTGTTTCCTCCCAGCATCATCCACCGATGTGAAATCTTCGGAAACGGAGAATACCTGACGGACGGCATCGACCCCGAAGCCGTCTTCAGTGACATGCTCCAGCGGCTCACGGAAGAGGCACTCCGCGACTGCTTCCTCATCGAGTTCCGCAACCTGCCCGACGCACGCTTCGGCTACCGCTCGTTCCGCTCCTGCGGATACTTCCCCATCAACTGGCTCCGCGTCCGCAACTCCTTGCATGACACCGACCGCACCGAGGCACGCTTCAGTCCCTCACGCATCCGGCAAGTTAGGAAAGGACTGAAAAACGGTGCCGAAGTGCGGGAAGCCCAAACCGTCGACGAGGTCAAGGCATTTGCCCACATGCTCCACCACATCTATTCCTGGAAGATACGCCGCCACTTCCCCAGCCGGGAATTCTTCGAACAGCTGGCCCTGCAGGCCACAGCCCCACAACGGCGAAGCCGCATCTTCATCGTCACCTACAAAGGCAGAATCATAGGCGGCAGCGCCTGTATCTACTCGGGCAGCAATGCCTACCTGTGGTTCTCGGGCGGCATGCGCAAGACCTATGCCCTGCAATACCCGGGCATACTGGCCGTATGGAAAGCCCTGGACGACGCCCGCAGCAGGGGCTACCGCCACCTGGAGTTTCTGGATGTGGGACTTCCGTTCCGCCCTCATAGCTACCGCGAATTTGTGCTCCGCTTCGGCGGAAAACAAATCAGCACCCGGCGTTGGTTCCGCTTCCGCTGGAAGTGGCTCAACCAGGTGCTGACCTGGATCTACGAATAACCGTCAGGCTACTTCACTTTGAATACCACCGAAGAATAGGCACCCAATTTCACCAGCGTCTTCCCCTCTTCGACAGCCTGCTCCGCACGGCCCGACACAGCCACGGCTTTTTCCACTTCGTCGGTCAGCGGGAACTCCACTTCCGCTCCTCCAAAGTTATGGAGTACAAGCATCTTTTCAGCGTCCTTCGTCATGTACCAGGCCGCCAACGACCGGTAGGTCTCGTTCGTTTCATTGTAGACGGCATGTCGGCTCATGGTTCCTTCAGCCAAAGACGGATAGGTGTTGCGTAGGCGTGCAAAAGTGAGATAGGTGTTCAGCAACGAGCCTTCGTCCTCCTGCTGCTCGGCTACAGACTTCACCGACGAAGCCACGCCGGCATCCACCTTATCGGTATAGACAGTGGTATAGCCGTCGCCCCACAACATCGGGCCGCGCACATATTCGTCGCCCTTCTCTTTGGTGCCATACAGCCCCAACTCTTCACCATAATATATATAAGGCGAACCGGCCGCCGTCAGCAATACCGCAGCTGCCAGTCTGCACTTGTCGGCCGACTTGCCCAACTTGGACGCCGTACGGTCTTCATCGTGGTTGGACAGCTTCGTCGCTTCGATATAGTCACTGCGATAGGATGCATATTCCTGCTGGTAGCCCATAATATCCTTGGCGAAGTAGCAGCCGGTAGCATTATTGATGGCCCACTCCAGCCGGTACCAGAACGAGAAATCGAACAAGGCAGGGAGACCGGTATAATAAGGCGCCACCTCGTTGTGTTCCGAAAGCACTTCGCCCACCATGTAGAAATTATCCGTCTTTCCCGTTAGCTTGTAATACGTATTCATATCGTTATAGAACGTATTCAGGAAACGGGGATTTTCATCGGACGTAGCATTGTGGTAGATGTGTTTCACGGCATCCAGGCGCAATCCGTCCACGCCTTTGTCCACCCAGCCTTTGGCCGCATCGGTCATGGCAAGATACGTTGGATTGGCAGACACGGCATCCACCTGACCATAGTTCAAGTCGGCAAACCAGTCGGTACAAAAGTGTGAATGATAGTACCAAAGGTTCATCGATTCAAACAGGATATTGGCAGCTGTCTTGTTGTCCAACGCAAACGGTTCGCCCAGCTTCACTTTGGCAGACTTGGACGACGCGCCGTATTTCGTACCGCCGTCCCAAGTCGTATTGCTGGTACGTATCAGGAACCCCCAGGACGAAGCAAAGTCTACCGTCAGGTCGTAGATTCCGTTTCCACGGTCATAGAATTTCTTGCAGACCTCATTACCATAATACAGATACTTGGCACCGGCGGTACTTGTATCGGGATTATCGTCATCCGGCGTCTCTGCCTGGGTTACCGTCACCGTGGGACGAGCCGCATCCGACCAGTCGAGCACAAACTTGTAACACCCCGTCATTTCGTCATCAGCCGAAGTCGTTGAAAACCATTCGCCCGCATTGTATCCGCCTGCCCCTTCCGTAGCAATCATGGGAATCCTACCAGCCGCAATATCAGCTGCCGGATCCTGTGAAAAGACATAATAATCACGATACTCACTATCGGGCGATGCCTTGGCACTGACAAACCATGGATGGTCTTTACCGGTATGATTCATCACATAATCCAGATAAACCTTGATGTCCCGCTGATGTGCTTCCGTCACCAGACGTTCAAAGTCGGCCATCGTTCCATATTGAGGATTGACCGCTGTATAGTCCGTCACGTCATATCCATGATACGACATGGCCGGGTGAATGGGCGAAAGCCAAATAGCCCCTACTCCCATCTGCTGCAGATAGTCCAGCTTGGCAGTGACCCCATTGAAGTCGCCAAATCCGTCTCCGTCACTATCCGCAAAAGAATATACCAAGAGCTGATATGAGATATCAGCCCGCTTCTGGTTGTCCCAGGTGTCGGGAGTTGCGATGACAGAAGACCATTCGGTCGGTGTCGGTTCAGGGTCGGGTTCGGGAGTTGGTTCAGGAATGGGATTATTGCTGTCCGAACAGGCACTAAGAAAAGACAACAACATGGGAACAACCACACTGAACAAAAAATATCGTATTTTCATCATTACAGAAAGTATAAACTAATTAAGAAAAAAGGTGTGCCAAAAGACAATGTTAAAATGCTTTGACACACCTTCCAATTGTTTGATATAATACTTTTATTCTACTGTTCTAAAGATTACTTTACCTGTAATGTCATTAAAGTACACAGAATATTTCCCTTCTGGAACGTTCATATTATCTCCATTCATTACACAAACAGCATGAGATTGATCACCAATATTCACACTGGCACCCCAATTAACACCCCAGCCATTATCTGCACGTAGTTTAGTACCGCCAGATAAGAGAACTTCAGCGACATACCAATTGTGCGCACAGACTTGTTGTAACTGAACTTCAGAACCACCTTCATCCCAGCCATTAAAATCACCGATCAATGAGATAGAAGAATATTCCGTGGGATTCTGATTATCAAGTTTTGTCCAACTATAGGTCATATTCTCCATGTCAATCGTAAATGTATAATAGCCTACGGTAGGAGCTGAAATCGATTGAGCCTTTTCCTGAACCAAAGTACCGCTTGTCGCATTACTACCATCAACGGAACATCCATAAGCCGAGTCCCAATCTCCGAAATCAATACCTTGCCAGATTTTGAGATCCCATGCACCTGTCCATAATGCCGTATACGAATGAATATTATCCGTTTCAGGATAAAACATACAAGTCATATCTGCTGTACTCCAATTCTGGACAGTACCAACCACAAAGTATTCTGGTGCGACATAAGGAGTCACAGTCAACTGATAAGTAGTATTCACTTTAACAGTAATGCTGCCAACATTGACACTTGCATCCAATGAAGCATTCAGTGTTTGAACCTCATTTTTCTTTCCATAAAGGGCAATCACGACTTTATTCAGTTCATCGACTGAAGCCTTTCCTTCCAAACTGACAGGAAGCGCTTGCTCATCATTCAGTTTCAAACTATACCCTGTTACCGAACTACCTTCAGGAGCACTTAGCTCTGCTACAAACACTATAGTAGAATCTTCCCTAATAGTAGCCACGTCTATGGCTGAAGCTGCAGAAGCCGTTAATGTAACTTCAAATGGAGTTTCAGGATCAGCATGTTGTGGACTTGCCCAGTCCGTGTAGTCATCATTGCAGGAAGCAAGTCCTGCAATGATAGCAAAGCCATATATTAGTTTCTTATTCATATAATTATTCTTTTAGAGTCAATGATTAGATTTGTTTGGCAATAATGCTGAATTCACCGGTAATGTCGTTAAACATAATAATCCACGTACCTGCGGGAACACCGATATTTTTACCACCATTTGTACCCTTTCCACAGGTGTTAATTTCACCATCTTCAGCACCATAACCCCAGTTCGTATCCCAAGAGGCGGGAATCTTGAACTTGATTTGTTCTACGGCATCCTCGGCCACGGTCAGTTCGTAACACCATACGTGGTTCTCACCTTCCTTATTCACGGAAGTCATATTCTCATCCGCCCATTCATTGAAGCTACCTGTGATGCAGATCTGGTCGTACACTGTCGGCGTGATGTCCTGAGAAGCGATGATACAGGTATTGTCGGCTGTATTCACCGTAACGAGGTAATAACCTGCAGGATTACAAGAGATATTACCTGCATCACCACCTCCATTGCGGAAGACAGCAGTATTAGCACTTCCACCGCTCATGAAGCCATAATCCCAGTTACCCAGATCAGAAGAATTCATTTTCCAGCCACCTGTGCTAAAGTAGTTGAGGTAAACAATTTCTCCTGCACCTGTAGTCTTGTCATACGAGTAACCGCTCTGGATGAACAAGGGGAAGGTACTTACACCAATCATATCATTGCTAGTACTCCAGCCACCATCGCCAAAGATATCACCGATAAGGTAGAACATGATAGGTTCAGCATCACGCAATTCCACGTAATAGGGATTTACATTGATTGTCACCACATTGGATGCCACGGCATTCAAACGGTTCGTACCCTCTTGAACGAAAGCGTTAACACGCACCGAAACAGCCTGCTGGGCAGGAACAGCATCCTCACTCCACTGGGCCAACTGTACCAAGGCCTTGTTGAAATCTACAGCTGCAACGTCTGTGACACACGTAGTAGAAGTCTTGTCTATCGCAATGTAATCGGCCACCGTTGCACCGCTTTCGTCGGCGAGTGCCTCAGCGTAAGACACTGTAAAGGAATTCGTGAGCGACAGCTGCACTTCATAAACAGCGTTAATGGGTGCATTGTCAGCTGTGTATTGGGGCTGCGACCACGACAGTTGTAAGGCTTCTGTAGTGGACAGATCAACCGTTTCGTTGACATAGGCAGGTGTGTTCAGCTTAAACTCCTTGGGTTGAATCAAGGTAGGGTTGGAATCGTTATCATCCGAACATCCTGTGAATGCGCCGACGGCACTGATAAGCAGTGCGCCGAGCAATAATTTATTCTTCATATTACAATTCTATTTTTGTTATGTGTATTAGTTTTCAGTCTCACTATAACCGTCAATCTGAACCAAGTTTCTGTTAGCTAAAATTTCAGATGTCGGGATGGGATAAACGTTGCGGGTCTTATCGAAAGTTACACCATTGATGTTACCACCCTTATATGACCAGTTGTAAGTGGCTTGCGTACCACCAAATTGATTGAAACGGATAAGGTCGGTACGGCGCAAACCTTCGAAGTAGAACTCACGGGCACGTTCATCAAGCACATCATTGAGCGTATAGCTCGTGCTGACAGTTGCATGGGCACGCTTGCGGAGGGCATCAATGTACCCCTTGGCTTTGCTCGAACTCTCACCATTAATGTGCATTTCGGCTTCGGCCGCATTCAGGTATGCTTCGGCCACACGGAAGAGGAAGAAGTCTGTGTCAACATCGTACGTGTCGTGCGGAGTAGCGCCTGTAGAGTAGTTGTTGTTCCATTTCGTAGTCACAATACCTTGGTAGAAACTGGAGTTATCACCCAAATCAAGCGTGCGTTCGTCAGCACCATCACCTTTACCCCAGAAAAGAGCACGGTCATCAATGTTCAAAGCACGAATATCGGCAGTAGACTTGCCTACAAACGATTCGGGATTACTTGTAAACTTGGCAATCAGTTCAGGACGGCAACGCATACCCGCCCACGTATTACCCGTAGTACCGGCAGTGAGGTTAGTCACTGTTTGCATCTTATCGTTCCACATAGCGGCAATAAAGAACAGCGAGCCACCATAGCCTTTCGTAACCTTACCGTCTTGCAACAGCGGGAGGATAGCCTCGCAGCTGGCACCGTTAGAACCATTGTCGCCCATGAAGAGCAGGTCGTAAGGACGGTAGCCGTTGGAAGTGGCTTGAGCTGAAATTTTCGAATCATCAAACAAGGAGTAGTCAGAATTGATAACCATTTCGGCATACTCCAGAGCCTTATCCCAATAAGGATTGTTCTGACCGTCGTTATTGAGGTAAGTACCGGCATTGAGATATAAACGGCTGAGCAACAACCATGCAGACGCTTTATCCATACGACCATAATCAGGGTCGGTATCAGCCTTGGCACGAGCTATAATCAAATCGGGCTCTGCCATCTCAATCTGTCCCTTTACCCAGTTGAAGAGAAATTCACGGCCCAATTGCAGCAGTTCGGCACGACTGTAAGTCTGGCTTGCATCATACTTTTCGTTATAGCAATGTGCCTGCTGGGGAATATCGGCTGTAATAGACTCAACGAAAGTAGGATCGCCAAAGAAATCGAGCATCAGGAAGTAATTGTAAGCGCGAATAAGACGCACCTCTGCCATTTTCTCCTTGTCACTTTGGGCAGCTTCAAGAGTGAGAAAATGATTACAATAGGTGATGTTAGACATCAGACGATAATAAAGAAAACGCAATGTGGCTGTACCCGGCATACAGGCATTGTAACCAATGTCCACGATACCGCCATCACTCCACCAACAAATACCTTCGTCAGTAGAAAGTACGTTGAAATTGTAGAGGTTACGAAGCAAGGTAGACTTACCGGCATCGTCAATAGTAAAGTCGGCATTACCATCATTACCCTCCATGATAAGACCGGCATAACACTTACTATAGAGTCCCAGCACACTAGGATTAGCCTCCACATTGGGGTCGATATTGCCCTTGCTGAGGTCGTCCATGCAAGAGGTACCCATAAATGCAGTCAATGCCATTGCGACTGCAGGAAATATCTTTCTTATTTTATTGAAATTCATATAAGTCTTTTTTTAGAGTGAATTAGAAGTTCAGATTCAAACCAAGCAGGAACGTGCGGCTACGCGGATAAATGCTGCTTTCCATACCCGAAGTCTGTTCGGGGTCGAGTCCCTTATACTTCGTAATGGTAAAGACGTTGGAGCAAGAAGCATAGATACGGCCAGAAATACCATTGTAATTGCCCGACTTGAAGAGGTTCTCGAAGTTATAACCCAATGTGATGTTGTCACACTTCAGGAAGCTGGCGTTCTGTACAAAGTAATCAGTCAGTGCATAGTTGTACGAACTCCAACCTAAGTTGATGATATCTCTCGTGCTGTTCTCGTAGTAGCCCTTCGAGTTATAAAGCACAGACGAATTGGCCTTGCCCGACTCGATGTTGTTGTATACATAGTTGCCGAAGCTAGCGCGGAAGTTACTGCCGAGATCCCAGTTCTTATAAGAAAGACGGAAATTGAAACCACCTGTCCAAGGAGCAGTGATACTCTTGTAATAGTAGCGGTCGTTCTCGTCAATGGTACCGTCAGCGTTGCGGTCTACGTAAGCACCCATGATGGGACGGCCAGTTTCGTCATAAACCTGCTGGTACACCCAGAAGGAATTGGCAGGCAGGCCCACCTTGTGGTAAGTGATCTGCTGGTCAGTACCTACTTTCATGCCTGCTTCAATGACATCACGGCCACCATAGAGTTCGGTAATTTCGTTGTCGTTATAAGCCACGTTCACGCCCAATTCCAAGTACCAATCATCTGTTTGTACAGGCTTGCCAGAGAGAGCGATTTCAACACCTCTATTCTCCAGCGAACCGGCATTCAGCAGAATGGCGTTATCAAAATTCTGACCGGCTGGGATAGTCGGTGTGCAAAGCAAGTCGGTAGTTTTGCGATAGTAAGCATCTACGTTCAAGGTCAAACGCTGATTGAACATACCGTAGTCCAAACCGATGTTGTAAGTCGTAGTGGTTTCCCAAGTAAGGTCATCATTATAGGCCAGCGGTTGATAGAGCAGACCGTCGTTTCCGGGACCTACAGGATAGCGATGGTAATCACTGGTACCGACCTTATAAATAGCAGTATAATATTCCTTACCCGTGTTTTGCTGACCAGTATTACCCCAACCAAGGCGGAGCTTCAAGTCGCTCACGAGGTCAACGTCCTTCAGGAAGTTTTCGTCCTTTACGCGCCAAGCAAAGGCTGCCGAGGGGAAGAAACCCCAGCGCTGTCCTTCAGCAAAGCGACTGGAACCATCGTAACGGGCTGTGAAAGTGAAGAGGTAACGATTCATCAACGTGTAGTTGGCACGTCCGTACCAGCTGACCAAATAAGTCTGACCTCTCCAACGGGTAGCGCTGGAACTGTTCACAGTACCCGCTTTGGGGTTACCATTGTCGTCTACACTCTCGTTTGTGGAAGGATAGAAATTCTGATACCATTGGTTACCCCAATATTTCATGTGAGCGTATTCATATCCTCCCATGATGTCGAAGTGATGATCTTCGTTGAAATCCTTATAATATTGGATGTAAGACGAAAGCGTTACATTGTATTTCTTTTCCACGTTCTCGCCTACACCACCGAAGTAGAAGCCATAGGTAGAGAAGGGATTATTGTTGGTGTATTCACCACCGTCGGAATATTCACCAGCCAAGTTGACATGCAAACGCAAATCTTCAAGACCATGAACTTTATAGTCAGCCTCAAAATTACCCAACAGTACATGAGCACTCTTGTCGAACGTATAGTGGTCAATCAGTTCCACGGGATTCTTCGGAGCATCGTCATTGCGGGCGTAGGGGAAGGTGGGATCAAACTCAGTCGTTGTCTTGGTCCACTGCCAGTATCCGCCCCAGTTCTTGAACTGTTCATCACTGCTCTTAATAGGGCGCGTGGGATCCATGGTGATGGCCGCGCCGATGGCATCCGTACCGCCCGGATTGGTCTTGGCATACGAATACTTGGCGTTGACATTCAGATTGAGGTGCTTGTCAAAGAAAGAGGGATTCAAAGTGAAACCGGCAGTAACACGGCTGAAGTCCGAACCTTTCAAAATACCGTTCTGTTCCGTGTAACCCACACTGACGCGATAGGGCATGGACCATGCCTCATTGCCTACGCCACCAGTGATGCTGACATTGTGATCCTGACTGATGCCGGCGCGATAGATTTCGCTCTGCCAGTCCGTATCATATGTGCCAGCCGAAAAGTCGGGCGTGCCATCTTCGTTAAACTTCTTCCAGCCCAAGCCCAGATAAGCCGTGGATGTTTCGCCATACTTTTCTTTGATGACATCCACATACTCGGCTGCGTTCAGCACATCCAGCTTCTTGGCGATGGTGCTGACAGATACCGTACCATTATAAGACACCTTCGGAGCCTGGTTGTCACGGCCCTTCTTCGTGGTGATGATGATGACACCATTCGAACCACGGCTACCATAGATGGCGGTGGCCGAAGCATCCTTCAATACGGTGAAAGTCTCAATATCGTTGGGATTGACCAGCGAAAGAGGATTGCTCATACCCTTGGTGCTATTGCCGTCCATGGGCATACCATCAATCACAATCAACGGGTCGTTACTGGCGTTCAAAGAAGCACCACCACGGATACGGATCTGTGCACCTTCACCCGGGGCACCCGAAGCGGTGTTGACGTTCACACCGGCAATCTTACCCTGAATCATGTCTTGAGCGTTGACTACGAGACCTTTGTTCTTTTCATCGGGTTTGATAGCTGTTACAGAACCGGTCAAGTCGTTCTTTTTTACAGAACCGTAACCGATGACCACTACTTCACTCAGAAGTTCGGCATCATCCTCTAACGTAACGACTACCGAAGCTGCAGCAGCCACCTCGGCCGTCTTGTAACCTATGAAGGAGACTTGCAAAGTGGCTCCCTGAGGAACCGTCAGTGTAAAGTTACCGTTCAGGTCGGTAATCGTACCGTTCGACGTATTACCTTTTTCCACTACATTCGCGCCTATCACTTCAAGCCCCGTGGCGTCCTTTACGAAACCTTTCACGGTAACCGTCTGTGCATAAGCGCCTACACACAAGAACATCCCTAAGAAAAGGGTAAGAATCGTTTGAAAGATTCTAAGATTAACTTGCTTCATGCACTTAAAAATTAAAGTTAACAATAAAATTTATCTTTTCCTAAATCATTGGGCGCCGGCAGATGCCGACGTACTCAGTGCGCATGGCACACCGCAACAAAAGTATATGTTTGACACTTATTTTGGTTCAATGAATGAAAAAAAGATGCCGATGAAACCATGCAAACGATTGCACCATGATGCGCACAGCCGGGAGGTCCCCGAAAGAAGAATCGGGTACCCCCACACGCGCAGGAATACCCGACCGGGCTTCAAAAGTCTCTAAAAACAGGGTAGTGCCGCCCCGACTGACGCCGCTTCCGGCAGGTCTTTCCGACGAAGCACTGCATGACCCTCTGACGAAGTGCTTTCTGAGGGTGTGACGAAGTGCTTCGTCAGGGTGTCAGGAAGTGCTTCGTCAGGAGGTAAGGAAGTGCTTCGTCAGAGGGTCAGAAAGCACTTCGTCAGCGCGTCACGTCGAGCGTGAGCTTGGCAGACTTCAAACCTTTGGCCTTTGCCTCGAACACCAGCTGGCCGGCTTCGGTACCCGTCTGCACGATGGCCGTCAGCTGGCCGCTGAAGGCGTGCATGCGCGGTAGGTGGAAAAGGTCCAGGCAGGTGGCATCACCATTGGCGGCCGCACGATAGGTACCCGCTCCCTTGACGGAGAAAGTTACCAGACGGTTGTCGGCCGGGCAGAGGTTACCCTCCTTGTCCACCACGCGAACAGTGATGTAAGCCAGGTCCTTGCCGTCGGCCGTGAGCTGCATGCGGTCGGCCACCACTTCCAGGTGATGGGGCTTGCCGGCCGTGCGCACAATCTTCTCTTCGGCGGGGCGGCCGTCCTTGTCGTAAGCCACAACTTTCAGTTCACCGGCTTCGTAGGGCACATCCATCCACATCAGGCGGTAGCGGCGTTGCAACCACAAAGCATCTTTTTCCTTCAACGAAAGCGCTGTTTTCGCATCCAGTTTACGCTGCTTTCCGTAGCTCTTCCCATTGACGAAGAGTTCAGCTTCGGGGTAGCTGGTATAGACAAAGACGGGGGTGTTCTCCCCTTCTCTGCCAGGCCAGGTCCAGTGGGGTAATACATGGAGGGTGTTGTCGCGCTTGTTCCAGAGGCTGCGATAGAGGTAGTAACGGTCCTTGGGCAGACTGGCCAGGTCGATGATGCCGAACACGGAGCTATGACTGGGCCATGCGTCGGTGTCGTAGGGCGAAGGTTCGCCCAGATAATCGAAGCCTGTCCAGACGAACTGGCCGAGTGTCCAGTTGTAATCGTCGGCCAAAGCAAAGTCCTCATCGGGCACATTCGACCACGAGCAGGCCTCCAGGTCGTAACCCGAACACTGATGGTCGTCATACATGGCCTGCTTCTTTAACTCGACAGGGAACTTATAGACGCCACGTGAGCTGACGGTGGAAGCCGTCTCTGAACCCAGCACCAGGTTTTGCGGCAACTGGCCGTAAGCCTCCACATAGCGATGCGTGCGGTAGTTGAAGCCAGGCACATCGAGCATGGCGGCAAAGCCATTGCCCAAGACGCAGGATACCTGATCCATGCCGCAGGTGACGGGGCGTGTGGGGTCTTCGCGATGGCAGATGTCTTGCAGGAACGAAGCCACCTTGTAGCCTTCAGGGCTGCACTGGGTAGGCACTTCGTTGCCAATGCTCCACATCACCACGCTGGGGTTGTTGCGATACTGGCGGAGCATGTTCACCATGTCCTTCTCTGCCCACTCGTTGAAGAAGCGGTGGTAACCGTTCTCACACTTGGCGATATCCCATTCGTCGAAAGGCTCGAGCATCATCATGAAGCCCATCTCGTCACAGAGCTGCACCAGCTCGGGCGCGGGCATGTTGTGGGCGGTGCGGATAGCGTCGCAGCCCATATCCTTGAGCAACGTCAGCTGGCGGCGAAGGGCGGCCACATTGATGGCGGCACCCAGCGGGCCGAGGTCGTGATGATTACATACTCCCTGAAACTTGCGATGCTTGCCGTTGAGGAAGAAGCCCTTGTCGGCCACCAGTTCGATACTTCGGATACCGAAGCGGGTGACGTATTCGTCCACCTGACGTCCGTCCACGTATATCTTCGAAGAGGCTTTATATAAATAAGGTGTCTCGGGACTCCACAACATGGGCTTGTCCACGAGGAAGTTCTGCTCGAAGGGCTTGCCGTGGTTGATTTTCATTGTATTGTCCTTCACGGCCACCACCTGTCCCTCGGGCGAAAGGATTTCGGTAACGATGCGCACATCCTGCCGGCCGGCACCCTCGACGGTGGTCTTCAGGCAGACGGAGGCATAGTCGGCGGCTACGTGAGGCGTGGTGAGCTGGGTACCCCATACGGGCACATGCACCGCCTCCGTGGCCACGACACGCACGTTTCTGTACAAGCCCGCACCCGGATACCAGCGGGAAGACTGGGGGCGGTTCTCCAACCGTACGGCCAATACGTTCGGCTGACCATCTTTATATATATAAGGTGTAACGTCGCAATGGAAGGAATTGTAGCCGCAAGGCCAGAAGCAGGCTTCCTGCCCGTTGACGTAAACACGGGCCTCGCTCATGGCGCCGTCGAAGACGAGCGACACCTGCTTGCCCGCAGGAGCGTCGAACGTGGTGCGATACCACCCCACTCCCACATAAGGTAAGCCGCCCGTGCGGCCTGTCTTCACCGAAGCAGCCGTCTCGAGGTTCTGCGTCACGGCCACATTCTGCAAGTCGTTGCTACGGTCGAAGGGACCGTAGATGGCCCAGTCGTGGGGTACGGTGACCGTCTCCCACTTCGTGTCGTCAAACTCCGGCTTCATGGCTTCGGCCACGTCACCCTTCGTAAATCTCCAGTTCTTCTCCAACAACGTTTCCGTGCGTTGTTGGGCGGCCACCATCCAGGCCAACAACAAGCAACACAAGGTTGCCAACATTCTTCGATTCATAGGCTTGTCAGTCTTTAAAGGCATCCATAATAACAGTAGGGCGGCCGTCTGCGGTAAAGGCACCCAGGCGGTATTGGCCCGGCTTGCACTCGGGCTCCCAGTAGAACACGCCCTTGCACTTGCCACCGGTATTCTCGCGGCATTCCTTGATGATGCGTGCCAGCTGCTCCTTGCCCTGCTGGAGAACGGCGTCGCTGGCCAGGTTACCCTTGTCGTCGGCACATTCCATGCCCGTCTCCACCAGCATCACGTCGCAACCGTAGCGGGCACTGACGGCCTTGATGTTGGCAATGCAGTCGGTAATTACCTTATTGGGGTCGGTATATTGATTGCCGTCGGCATCCTTGTTATCCCAGTTGATGCACCAATAGGGATAGAGCGACATGCCGATCATGTCCCATTTGCCGCCGTTCTTCTTCAGCTCGTCGAAGAACCAGGTATAAAGGCTCTTGTCGAAGCCGTTGTCCAGATGGACGATGACAATGGCCTGCGGGAAAACGGCCTTCACGGCATCATAGCCCGTATTGATGAAGGAGGCCAGATTGGCCCAGTTTTCCTTAAAGCTCACCTTGCGGTTACCGTCATAGTCGATGGTGCTTTCCCCGCTCCACGAGGCACCGCTGAGCGAGGCGTCTTCGTCCCACAACATGCCCGGGCGTATCTCGTTGCCCACCTGCACCCACTTGGGTGTCACGCCTTCGGCCTTCAGTGCCTGCAAGGCTTCGGTGGTATGGTTCCTGATGGCTTCTTTCAGTTGGCCGAGGTTCATGTCCTTCCAGGCCGCGGGCTTCACCTGCTTGCTGGGATCGGCCCAGAAGTCGCTGTAGTGGAAGTCCACCATCACGTCCATGCCCAAGTTCTTGGCCCGCACGGCCTTCACAACCATATCTTCCACGTCGCACCATCCGCCGTACTTCGAAGGATCGACCCACACGCGCAGGCGGATGGCATTGAGGCCGCACTCCTTCATCAGGGCGGTGCATTCACGCTCCTGGCCGGCCGCATTGTAGAACTTATGTCCCTGGCTCTCCATCTGGGTCACCCAACTGATGTCGGCCCCGAGGGCGAAGTCTGTCGTGCCCGAGGGCGTTTCGCCTCCCTCCTCGCCTTCTTTGGCAGAAGAGCTGCAGGCCCCGAAGAAGAGGACGAGGGCCAGCAAGAGGCTGGAAAAAGTAAAATGTCTCATAATTACATGTACTGAATAAAACATAATAAGGATAATTTTATCCAAAGATAAGCAATATATCCTAATGATGAAAACATAGCCTCCAATTTATGAAAAAAAACTCCTGGTACCCCCTATAAACCATGCTGATTATCAGCACATAGACTTTCTACCCCTTTCTCAAAACCGGGGAAAAGCTTTCCCTCACCGGGGGAAAGGTCTTCCCTTTAAAAGGGAAAGGCTTTCTCCTTTAAAGAGAAAGGTTTTCCCACGGCGTGAGATGCAGGGGGAAAAAGCCGGACTTCCTGTACTTCCGCCTCCTCCGCCCTGCCGAAGGAACGCAACAGAAGCCCCTATATGCAATCGTTTGCAAAAACAGATAACCCGATAATTTTCAAGACAGAACGCCAATCCGCCCAAATCGCCTATTTTTGCAACAAAAAAGCAACGGCAAGCAGCTCCGACCCTTGGGCGGATGGCAAATATTGCCTACCTTTGGCTGGAAAAAACCGATACGTATGAACAAACCTCAAATCACCATCAAAGACATCGCACGTGCACTGAACGTATCTCCCTCGACCGTGTCGCGGGCCCTGAAGGACAACCCGGACATCAGCCAGGAAACACGCGACCTGATACACGCCTATGCCCGCGAGCACAACTACAAGCCCAACGCACAGGCGGTGAACCTGCGTGCCGGACGGAGCAACACCATCGGCGTCATCGTCCCCCAGATGGTGCACCACTTCTTCTCGTGCGTACTGAGCGGCATCGAGCAGGCGGCCTCCGAAGCCGGCTACAACATCATCGTGGCCCAAAGCAACGAGTCCTACGAACAAGAGGTGAAGATTGTCCATTCGTTTCTGGCCGCACGCGTGTGCGGCGTCATCGCTTCGCTGGCCAAAGGGACATCACACTACGAACACTACCAGGAGTTGCTGGACAACAACATACCCATCGTCTTCTACGACCGCATCTGCACCGGCATCAAGACCGAGCGGGTGGTGGTGGACGACTATGCCGGCTCGTTTGCCGCCGTGGAGTACATGATACAGACGGGGTGCAAGCGCATCTGCTTCTACGGCTCGTCGCCCCACCTCGAAATCACCAAGAACCGCCGCAACGGCTATCTGGACGCCATGAAGAAGTACCACATGCCCGTAGACGAGGGCATGATGCTCCTTTGTGACACGCGCGAACAAGCCATCGCCCTCACGCCCGACCTGCTGGAGAGTGCCAATCGCCCCGACGGCTTCTTTGCCATCAACGACGAGACGGCGGCCGGCATCCTCTATGCGTGCAAGCTGGTGGGCGTCAAGGTGCCCGACGAGGTTTCCATCTGCGGATTCACCAACGGTGTCATCGCCCAGAACACCGACCCCAAGCTGACCACCATCGAGCAGCACGGCGAGGAAGTGGGCAAGAGCGCCTTCAACATCCTCTGCGAGAAGCTGGAGGGCGAGGAGAAAAGCCCGAACAAAATCGTGCGTACCAACCTGGTGGTGCGGGGCACAACCAAATGAGAAACGTAAGAAATGAAATAACATAAAGAACGACCATGAAAGTAAAACCTGACTTGAGTTTCTGGAAGCTGTGGAACATCAGCTTCGGTTTTTTCGGCGTACAGATAGCCTACGCCCTTCAGAGCGCCAACATCAGCCGCATCTTTGCCACGCTGGGCGCCGACCCGCATACCCTGAGCTACTTCTGGATTCTGCCTCCGCTGGCGGGCATCATCGTCCAACCCATTGTGGGGGCGGCCAGCGACCGCACCTGGACACGCTTCGGACGCCGCATCCCCTACCTGTTCATCGGCTCGCTCATCGCCGTGCTGGTGATGTGCCTCCTGCCCAACGCGGGCAGCTTCGGCATGAGTGTGGGCACCGCCATGATATTCGGTCTCTTTGCCCTGATGTTCCTCGACACGTCCATCAACATGGCCATGCAGCCGTTCAAGATGATGGTGGGCGACATGGTGAACGAGAAGCAGAAAGGCCTGGCCTACTCCATTCAGAGCTTCCTGTGCAATGCCGGAAGCCTCGTGGGATATCTGTTCCCCTTCTTCTTCGCATGGATAGGCATCCGCAACACGGCTCCGCAGGGCGTCATCCCCGACTCCGTCATCTATTCCTTCTACATCGGCGCGGCCATCCTCATCGCGTGCGTCATCTACACCAGCGTCAAGGTCAAGGAAATGCCTCCCAAGGAGTATGCCGAATACCACGGCATCAGCGAGGAGCAGGAGAAGGAGAAGACCAACATGCTGAAGCTGCTCGTCAAGGCGCCCAAGACCTTCTGGACGGTGGGACTGGTGCAGTTCTTCTGCTGGTTTGCCTTCATGTTCATGTGGACCTACACCAACGGCAGCATCGCCGCCAACGTGTTCGGCGCGCCTACGGTAGAGACGGTGGTCAACGGAGTTACGAAAGTGGTGCTCGACACCACCAGCCAGCCCTATCAGGAGGCGGCCAACTGGGTGGGCGTACTCTTTGCCGTACAGGCCATCGGTTCCGTCCTCTGGGCCATCTGCATCCCCCTGTTCAAGAACCGCCGGCTGGTCTATTCACTCAGCCTCGTGCTGGGTGGCATCGGGTTCATCTCCACCTACTTCATCCACGACCCCTACACCCTGTTCTTTTCGTTCGTGCTCATCGGTTGTGCCTGGGCAGCCATGCTGGCCCTGCCGTTCACCATCCTCACCAACTCGCTGAGCGGTAGCCACATGGGCACCTACCTGGGTCTGTTCAACAGCACCATCTGCATCCCGCAGATTGTAGCGGCCGCCCTGGGCGGAAGCATCCTCGCCCTGTTCACCCCCGAAGGCTGCCTGCCGCCCGAAATCAACATGCTTGTCACCGCCGGCGTCATGCTGCTGATAGGAGCCGTCTGCGTGTATATTATCAAGGAAGGACGATCGGAATAAGAAAAAAATGTCTATCTTTACGGCGTAACCCTTATACAAAGACTATCGCCATGAGAAGATATCTGAAGACCGACGAGTGGAATATCATTGAAGACGAGTTTCATGCCGACGACCTCCGCATGTCCGAAAGCATATTCAGCCTAGGCAACGGACGCTTCGGCCAGCGGGGCAACTTCGAGGAGCCCTATAGCAGCGACAGCTACCCGGGTTCGTTCGTGGCAGGCATCCCCTTCCTCGACAAGACCCGTGTAGCGTGGTGGAAGAACGGTTTTCCCCGCTTCTACACCCGCATCCCCAATGCCGCCAACTGGAGCAGCATCCACCTGCGCCTCATCGACGAGGAGCTGGATCTGGCGCTATGGGACGTGGACAGCTTCAACCGCCGGCTCGACATGTACGACGGCATCTCCTACCGCGATGTCAAGGCCACTTCTCCGCGCGGAAACAGCCTGCAGGTGCATGTCGAGCATCTGGTCAACATGGCCCACCCCGACCTCTGCCTCATCCGCTACAGCGTTACCTCGCTCAACTATACCGGCCGCCTGTCGCTGCTCCCCCTGCTCGAGGCCAACCTGAACGACCACGCCGAGTATACGGAAGAAAAGATATGGAATGTACTCGATTCGGGCATTAACCTGGATTGCGCCTACCTGTGGACACAGACCCGACGGGAAGACGCACAGGTGTGCTATGCCCTGTCCTACCACTTCTATAAAAACAATAAGGAAGCCGCTCACAACCCCATCCGCATCGAGAAGGGCAAGGTGACCGGCTTCAGCTTGGGGGCCGACGTCAAGCCGGGCGACACGGTGACGCTGGTGAAGTATGTCGTCGTGGCCTCTTCCCTCTACTACGAGAGGCCCCACCTGATAGAGACCTCCATCCGCCTGGCCCGACAGGCCAAGGCCGACGGATGGGATGCCCTGACGGAAGACCACCGGCAGGCCTGGCATGCCATCTGGGAAGAAGCCGACGTCACCATCGAGGGCGACCCCGAAGCCCAGCAGGGCATCCGCTACAACATCTTCCAGCTCTACCAGACCTATCGCGGCGACGACCCCCGCCTGAACATCGCCCCCAAAGGCTTCACGGGCGAGAAGTATGGCGGCAACACCTATTGGAATACCGAGTTGTGCTGTGTGCCCTTCTTCCTGTTTTCCACCCCGCGAAGCATTGCGAAGAATCTGCTGATGTACCGCTACAACCAGCTGCCCAAGGCCATCGAAAATGCCGAAAAGCTGGGATTCAAGAACGGAGCGGCCCTCTTTCCGCAGGTGACCAACAACGGCGAAGAATGCCATAGCGAATGGGAAATCACCTTCGAAGAGATACACCGCAACAACATCATCATCTATGCCATCCTGCAATATGCCACCGTCACCGGCTCCGACGACTACATCCTGAAGTACGGGCTGGAGGTGATGATAGCCGTCTGCCGCTTCTGGAGCCAGCGGGTCACTTTCTCCCGCCCCAAACAGCAATACGTCATCCTGGGCGTCACCGGCCCCGACGAATATCAGAGCAACGTGGACAACAACTGGTACACCAACCTCTCCTGCACCAGCTGCCTCAAAATCACCTTATATTACCTCGACCTGGCCGCCGAGAAGCATCCCGACGACTACGCCCGCATCTGCCGCCTCACCGGCCTCGACTACGAAGGCGAAACGCCCCTCTGGCGCGACATTGCCCGCCGGATGTACCTGCCCGAAGACAAGGAGCAGGGCATCTTCGTGCAGAACGACGGCTTCATGGACAAGACCCTGCAAACCACCGACGCCATCCCCGCCGACGAACGCCCCATCAACCAGCACTGGTCGTGGGACCGTATCCTGCGCTCCTGCTACATCAAGCAGAGCGATGTCCTGCTGGGCCTCTACCTGTATTACTACAAGTTCGACACGGAGACCATCCGCCGCAACTTCCACTTCTACGAACCCATGACCGTACACGAGTCGTCGCTCTCGCCCCACGTACACGCCATCCTGGCCGCACGCATCGGCGAGACGGAGAAGGCCTACCGCCTCTTCCTGCACGCCACCCGCCTCGACCTGGACGACTACAACAACGAGACCGACCAGGGCCTGCACATCACCAGCATGCCGGGCTCGTGGCTGGCCCTCGTCCGCGGATTTGCCAACCTGCAGATACGGCAGAACAGCCTGAACTTCTCGCCCGTGCGGCCCTCGCATTGGACGAAATATGCCTTCAAGGTAAACTTTCAGGGAAGGAAGCTGGGCGTCGAAGTGACCGGCGAGGTGCGGATTACCCTCCTTGCGGGCGAACCGCTGGCCATTCAGGTGTACGACACTCCGTATACCCTCACCCCCAGTCCCCCCCTCTGCGTGCCCTGCAAGTAAGCGGGCTCTGCTACAAGACAAAAAGAAAGGGTGTATCAATAATGAGAGTTCGCTCTCTTCATTGATACACCCTTCTTTATCGGATGTCTTTATCTTATCCCAGGAACGAGATGAGCACACCGGCGGCCACGGCCGAACCGATGACACCCGAGATGTTGCTGGACATACAGTAGTTCAGCACATGGTTCTTCGGATCGTACTTCGTGGCAATCTCGTTGCACACGCGGCTTGCCATAGGCACGGCGCTCAAGCCCGTCGCACCGATCAGCGGATTGATTTTCTTCTTCGAGAAGAGGTTCATCAGCTTCACGAACAGGATACCGCCCGAGATGGACAGGGCAAAGGCCAGGAAACCTCCGGCTACGATGCCGATGGTCGTCCAGTTCAGGAAAGCCTCGCTCGTCATCGTGGCACCCACACTGAGGCCCAGGAAGATAGTGGCGGCATTCATGATGCTGTTGGCGGCGGCGTCGAACAGGCGGCTTGTGTCCGAACCGATTTCCTTGATGAGGTTACCGAACATCAGCATACCGATCAAAGGCACGGCCGTGGGCACAAACAGGGCCACGATGGTCGTCACGGCAATCGGGAAGATAATCTTCAGCACGCGCAGGTTCTTGATTTCAGTCTTCGACGGGTAGAGCTTCTCCTGCTCCTTCATGTTGATCATCAGCTCCTTTTTGGTGCAGAGCAGCTTCACTACGAGCGGGATGATGACCGGCACCAGGGCCATGTACGAGTAGGCCGCGATGGCGATGGGGCCCAGCAGGTGGGGAGCCAGCTTGATGGTGGTGAATATGGCCGTCGGGCCGTCGGCACCGCCGATGATACCCAGGGCGGCGGCTTCCTTAGGCGTGAAGCCCATCAGCACGGCGCAGAGCAGCACCGTAAAGATACCCAGCTGGGCGGCCGCGCCGAAGATGGACAGGCGCAGGTTGCGGAGCATGGGGCCGAAGTCGGTCAGCGCGCCCACACCCATGAAGATGACGGGCGGCAGGAAACCGGTCTTGATCAGCATGTAGTAGATGAAGTTCATCAGTCCCAGCTCGTGGGCAATCTCGTGGAGAGGCATCTCCCAGATGTTCTTCATCACCCCGTTCACCATCACCATACCGTTCTCGTCGGCCTGGATGACACCCATCTCGCCGCCGGGAAAGTTGGCGATGAGCACACCGAAAGCGATGGGCACCAGCAGCAAGGGCTCGTAATGCTTCTTGATACCCAGGTAGAGCAGGATGAAGGCAATGGCATACATCACGAGGAACGACGGGTCGGCAATGATGTTGCTGAACGCCGTCATGTCATAGAGTTTTCCAAATATATCTTCCATTATCCTATCTTCATTAATACGTCGTCTTCTGATACTGAGTCACCCGGATTCTGGCAGATGGCGGTCACGGTGCCCTCCACGTCGCTACGGATGGCGTTGTAGGTCTTCATGGCCTCGATGTAGCACAGCAGGTCGCCCTTCTTCACGCGGTCGCCCACCTTGAGCGGTGTCTCCTGCGTGTTCTTGGTCAGGAAGAACTTGCCTTCCAGCGGAGCCACCACCGGCTCGCCTTCGCCCGAGGGAGCCACCTTCTCGGTAGCCGATGCGGGCAGGTCGATGTCGCCGTAGGCCACCGTCACGCGATAGGACTGTCCGTCCACCTGCACGGTCAGGGTCTTGGGCTTGGCATCGTCGGCCGGAGCGTTGTTCTGCTCGGCGCGGCGCTTCTCCACGTCGGCCAGGAAGTCTTCCTTGGCCTTTCCGCTCTTGTAGGCCTCATACTGGGCGGGGTGCATGGCATATTCGAAGAGTTCTTCGTCGTCTTCGCCCGTATCCCATTTCTTCTCCTTCATCATCTTGCGGTACTTGTCCAGGCAGTCGGGATAGTTGTCCTGCGGGTTGCCGGTGAAGAACTTGCGTCCCTCGCGTTCGGCCTTCTCCACGATTTCGGGAGCCAGCTCGCCCGGCAGCTTTCCGGCCTTGCCCAGAATCATGTCCCAGATGTCGTCGGCAATCATGCCCCAGCGCTCCTTGCCCTTCTCCATGGCGATGACGTTCATCATGGCCAGGTTCTTGACGTACTGGCTGAAGGGAGTCACCAAGGGAGGATAACCCACGCGCGGCCATACGTAAGCCACTTCGTTGAAGAGCTTGATGAGCAGCTCGTCCTGCTTCATGAAGGGCAGGTTGCGTTTAGCCTTGTATTTGTTGACGCTTTCGAGGTTCGTCTCCAGGTCGGCCATCAGCGAACCCATCATGCCGCCCGGCAGACCCGGACCGATGAGCAGGGAGTTCATCAGACGGTTGCGCGGCGAGATGTACAGGCCCAGGAAGTCGTCCATGAACTCCTGGATGAGGGCGCGCACCTTCATGTAGGCCTCCATGTTGATTTCGGGCACCTGATAGCCGGCGTCCTTCAGCATGGCCTGCACGCTGAGCAGGTCGGCGTGACCCGTACCCCACGACAACGGCTCCATGCCTACGTCGATGTAGTCGCATCCGGCTTCGCAGACGGCCAGGATGCTGGCCATGTTAAAGCCGGGGCCTGCATGACTGTGATACTGGATGGGGATGTCCTTGATCTGCTTGATGCCGGCCACAATCTTGCCCAGCGTCACGGGGCGTCCGATGCCCGCCATGTCCTTGATGCAGATTTCGTCGGCACCTGCCTCAATCAGCAGCTTGGCCATGTTGACGTAGTATTCCACCGTGTGTACCGGCGAGTGAGTGATACAAAGCGAGCATTGCGAAATCATGCCGGCCTCGTGGGCGTAGCCGATGGAAGGGATGATGTTGCGCACGTCGTTCAGTCCACAGAAAGTACGGGTGATGTCGGTGCCCTGCGCCTTCTTTACCTTATAGAAGAGCTTGCGCACGTCGGCAGGCACGGGGCTCATGCGGAGGCCGTTCAGCGCACGGTCCAGCATGTGTGTCTGTATGCCGGCTTCATGGAAAGGTTTCGTCCAGGCACGTACGGCCTTATTCGGGTTTTCTCCAAAAAGCAGATTCACTTGTTCGAAGCCGCCGCCGTTGGTTTCCACGCGGGCAAAGCAGCCCATCTCCACAATGGCGGGAGCCACCTTCACCAGCTGGTCCACGCGGGGAACATACTTACCGGCGCTCTGCCACATGTCCCTGAAGACCAAGCTGAACTTAATTTCTCTTTTCATCGTTGTTGTATTCTGTTATAATATAATGTTTTTATCTCATTTTTTCCACTTTCGTCACTCTTCCCTTGTCATGGGTTACCACCGCCACCGCGGCGTTGATGGCCGCCAGGATGTTGGCCGGTATCGCGGCCGGACCCTCTTTCTTGGCCGCCGGAGTCTCCTCGGGAGCGTATTTGTTGACAAGCGCAATCATCGCCTTGCCTAAGTAGATGACAATCAGCAGGATAGCAAAAACCGTCGCCATGCCCACCACCATCAGCAGAAGTGCAATATTCAAGTTTTCCATATTGATAATTTATTAGTGTTTTCAAAGAATCGGTAAAAAATCGCCCGAAATTACTGCTTTTTGCTTAGAAAATAGCGGACGAATGTGATAAAAGATGCTAAATAATAAGAAAAGGGTGAACAAAACCGGTATCGCAAACGGCTTTGTCCATCCCCTCTTCTCCGGAATGCCTTTTCCCGCGGGGCAGGCAGGCATCTTTCTTCAAATTCTCTTACTTTCCACTCCGCACGCGGCGCAAAATATTTTGCATCTCGAACACGATATCGGGGTGCTGAAGGGCCACGTTTTCCGATTCATACGCCCGCTCCATGTCGTACAGCTGGGGCGTCGGACAGTTGCCCGTCTCGATTTTCGGCCCCCAGGTGATCATCTTCGGGCCGTCGTTGGGCTCGATGTACTTCCACTGGCGGGTGCGTACCGAGAGCACATGGTTGGACGCCTGCTCGATGACCCACGGGCGGTCCACCTCCGTCGTGCCGAGCAGGTTGCCCAGGCATTCGCGGCTGTCGGGCGCGCTCCCCTGGGGCAGGCGCACCTGGACGAGGGCCGCCAGCGAGGCCATCCAGTCTACCTGCGACATCAGCACGTCGGACACGCCGGACGCCTTGACCCGCCCCGGCCAGCAGACGATGGCCGGTACCGCCGTGCCTCCCTCGAAGGCGCTGTACTTGTTCCCCCTCCAGGGGCCTGCGGGCTTGTGTCCGCCCAGCAGTTCCTCCGCCCGGTCGTCGTACCCGTCGTCCACCACAGGGCCGTTGTCGCTCGACAGGACTATCAGCGTGTTCTCCATGATTCCCAGTTCGCGGAGCGTCTCCACAATGCGCCCCACGCTCCAGTCGAACTGCACGATGGCGTCCCCGCGCAGGCCCATCGTGCTCTGCCCCCTGAAGCGCGGATGGGGGAAGCGGGGCACATGGACGTCGTTGGTGGCAAAGTACAGGAAGAACGGCCCGTCCCGATGCTCCCTGATGAAGTCCACCGCGTGGGTCGTGATGGAGTCGGCGATGTTCTCGTCCTTCCACAGAGCCTTTCCGCCGCCCTTCATGTAGCCGATGCGGCTGATGCCGTTGACGATGGACATGTCGTGTCCGTGGCTCGGCTTCAGGTTGTACAGCAGTTCGGGGTTGTCCCTGCCGGTGGGTTCGCCGGGGAAGTTCTGCCGGTAGCTCACCTCGATGGGCGCCTCGGGGTCATAGTTGGCCACCTGCCCGTTCTCGATGAACACGCAGGGGACCCTGTCGGCCGTGGCCGCCATGATATAATGATAGTCGAAGCCCAGGTCGCCGAGCGCCGCCGGCAGGGGAGCGTTCCAGTCCTGCCCGCCCGTCTTGTCGCCCAGGCCCAGGTGCCACTTGCCGACGGCCGCCGTGGCATATCCGGCCGCCTGGAACACGTCGGCCAGAGTGAACTGCTCGGGGCGGACAATCATCCCCGCATTGCCCGCCGCCACGTCCGTGTCGGGCCGTCGCCAGGCATATTCGCCCGTCAGCAACGAATACCTCGAGGGAGTGCTGGTGGCCGCCGTGGCGTGGACGTTCGTGAAGCGGATGCCCTGCTCCGCCAGGGCGTCCACATGGGGTGTCCGCACATTTTTGGCTCCATAACATTGCAAGTCGCCGTATCCCAGGTCGTCGGCATAGATGATGATGACGTTGGGCCTTTCCCGGCCGCCGGCCTCTTCGGCAAGCCCCTGCCCCCAGGCCGCAGGAACCACAACGGCGGGCAGACAGGCGGTAATCAAAACTTTTTTCATGGCTATAGGTGTTACATTCATGTTATTTTTTATTACAGGATGCCGGAAAGGCAGGCGGCAAGGGAGGGCCGCCCGCAGCTTTCCAGAGCCTAAAGATACGGATATTTGGCGTACCTCGGATGTTTTTTAGCGGAAATCTGCGGGCGAAGCCGCCGGAAACGCGTCGCCCGCCCTACTTCACCGTGATCCACACACCCTCGCCGCGTTCCTTGGCTTCGACGATGCGCCGCTTCAACAGATTCACGTATCGGGTGGAGTTCAGCACGTGCCCCTCCTTGCGGTTCTCGCCGGGCAGGATGCAGCCGGCCGTGTCGGCTTCCGTGTTGCCCGCATGGATGCGGATACCCTCGAACAAAGGTACGCGGAGCAACAGGGGCAGCCATTGGCCGAACTTGGGGCTCCAGGTGATGACCACCGGATAGCGTCCTTCGGGGATGGCCGTGCGCCCCTTCACCTTGTGCTTCTTCTTCAGGTCGCGCCACGCAGGCTCCAGCGTGTCGCAAAAATAGGTTCCGTCTATGGCCAGGCAGCCTATGGTGTAGGTCTTACGCTTGGCGGTTCTTGTCAATGTCATTTCCATTGTTCCGTCTTTTGGTAGATTTGTTTATTGTCAATTGTAAGTTTTGTAATGTAATGGCGGTGTGTCCATTGCCAGAGCATGTTACGCGTACCTTCGGCATCCATACCTTGCGACTGGCGCACGCGCACGACATCGGCATGAGTGAACTCGTCAGGAAGCAAAGTCAACAAATTAACCCGTCCGTGGCGCTTGCCTTCGTTCCGCACCTCACTCATGGCACTTTCGATGTCCGCCCCAAAGAACTCCATCTTGCAAGCCAGGTCGTACTGGAGCGACCAGCGGATGAAGTCCTCGAACGTCTTGTCCCACTGGCAGCCGTTGGCCACGTAGAGCACGCAGGCCTTCAGGTAGGCAATCACGTTCGCACGAAACGACAGGTTCTCGTACACGCGGCTCTGCGAGAGGCGGGCGAAGTCGGCACACTCTTCCTTCAACGTCTGCGCCAACTTGTAGGCCTGCGGGCAATCTATCAATCCCTGGGCCTTCACGAGGTTTTCGATGTAGGGACGGAGTTCTTCGTCGAAAGCGGCGTCGTAGGTGCCATAGACAGGCATGTCCGCGCCGATTTCGCGTTCGGGGATGGTGCAGAAGTTGATACGACTTATCGGCCCATCGGTCAGCACGCGGCTGAAGTATCGCTTGCCCTTCTGAATGGTGGTCGAGGCATTCCAGTTGAAGCGGATGGTCACCTTCTCCGTCACGCTCTGCACGCCCACACGCGTCTGTCCGTAGCGGTTGCCGGGGTCGAAGGCCAGACACATGATTTGGAACTGTTGGCCGCTCCGTCCGCTTCCACGCAAGGCGTCGAACTGGTCGATTTCGTTCAGCTTCGTGTAGAGGAAGTGGCCGTCCGCCTCGGCCATGCGCATCACGAAGGCGGGGTTCGTCATGTCCGCGTCAATCTCTTGAATGACAAGCCCTTCGGGGCGTTGGCGCTTGTCCTTGTTGGCACCCTTCGAGGTCACCTCGTTCTTCCACTCCCGCTCGCGGCGGAGGTTGTCCTCGTCGCGGCGGCGGATGTCGGCCATGATGCGGTTGATGGGTTCGGAGATGCAATCCTTTCCCGCGCCCGTGCCGGCCATCAGCACGTTCATCAAGGTGGCTTCGTGCTCCACGTTGTCGATGTAGCGGAAGCGTACTTTGTGCAAGTGCGCCCCCAGCGCAGGGAAAACAGCATGTGCGACGGCGGGTTTGTAAACATCGGGCGTACGGCTCACGAGGAGTTTTATCAGGGCAGGAAGGCGCTTGGGTAATGAAGAATGAAGAATGTCGGCTTCGCCTCCGAATGAAGAATTTTCATCCTCCGCGGGCCATTCTCCATTCTTCATTTTTCGTTCTTCATTTTCAAGGGCCTCCCGCATCATCTTCGGCATGGAGTACCACTTCGCCGAGCAGGCGGAGTGTATCAGCCCCCGCATCTCCTCCTCGGACAGACCGTAGCGGGGCATCACTTGCAGGAGCAGTGCCTCGTCGTTGTCGGCAATGTAGCGCAGGTGCGAGGCCAGGCGGTGGAGCTTGTCGTTGCGCTCGCCCTGCACGGGTTCGCCACCCGCCAGGCGGAACCATTGTTGGATTATTTCCGAATAGGGTACCCCCTTAAATGTAGGGACGTACCACGGTGCGTCCGCTTTGGGCGTATTGGCGGCATCGGCGGCATCGTCCGTATGGGGTGCATCGGTGGCGGCATCCGCGGCGGCATCATCGTTGGTATCGGACGCACCATGGTGCGTCCCTACAGGGGGAACGGCGGGGGCGAACAATCGCTCTTCATCGAGGTAGAGCACATACCCCTCGGGCACCACGAACGACGAGCGGGCATAGTCCTTCACGCTGGCGTCGTAGTTGCCGTCGCCCAGCTGCGTGGACATCCACCGCTGGGCCGCGGCCAGATCCATCCCTGCGGGGATGACGAACAGCAGGCGCAGGCCCTCGGTGCTGGGCGTGACGTGTGCCAGGACGATGCCCAGCTCGGCTTCACGACCGCGCACCTTCGTGTCGTAGTAGGCGCGCGGGTCGTTGATGTGGTCCACGTCGTACATCGACAGGCCGCTGGGGATGGCGTCGGCGTTCAGCCGCCGTCCGTTCTTGAACGTGGCGTGCGGGGTGATGACGGGAAGCATCTTCTTGCGGGCGGCCTTCAGGGTTTCGAAGTCGTCCTTCGACATTTCGCCCCGGCGCACGGCCTCGAGGGCGTCTTCTATCTCAGCGCAGACACGGGCCACGAGGGGCGAATCGAGTGCCTGGCGGAACAGCTCGGGGGTGCACTCGCGCACCACACGGCTCTTTACGTTATTGCTTATTCCGAATTTCATTTTTTAAGGAGTTAAGAAGTTAAGGGATTAAGGAGTTCAGGGATTCAGGAGTTCAGGAGTTAAGAAGTTAAGGAGTTAAGCCAATACTTTCAATGAATATTGTTTAATAATTTCGTAAGCCAAACTATTGGCTTAACTCCTTAACTCCTGAATTCTAAAAATCAGAACTCGGTGTCGAACACACGGTCCACAAAGTCGCTCGCCTGGCGGCTTTCGTCCATGAGGATGTCTGCGGGCGTGATGTCCGCCTCGTCCAGGGCGATGTTCAGGGCGAGCCGCACCCGCTTTTGGTTTACGCTGGCCCGTCCGTGGCGCAGGCGGATATACTTGTAGTTACCGTTGCCATCCGAAGCGTGGCGTGCATGTTCGTTGAAGTTTCCCTCGTTGGGGTTCACCAGGCCGATAGTACCCTGCAGGCGGCTGCCCGATGCGAGAAGGCGCTCGTAGGCCTTGTCGCTAAGTTGCAATTGGATAATCATAGTCGTGTCAAAAAAAGTTTTAATGTTGTGAATAGGGTTTACTAATGGAGAATTGAAAATTCTTCATTCATCATTCTTCATTCTTCATTTAAACCAGTTTCATGATGACCACCTGGTTCTCGTAGCGCGTGGCGCCGTTCTTGTCCGTGTAGGCGCGGGTCTTGATGCAGGCCTGTACCTTGTGCAGGAGGTTCCGGTCGTACTCGGGACAGGCCAGTGCGGCGTCGCCCGTCATTTCGGCGTAGAATTCGTCGATGCCGTCGGTCAGCAGGAAGCCGCGCGAGTTGAACACCATCGGCGTGCCGTCCTTCGCCGTGTAGGGGCGGGCCGAGAGGGGAAATTGTTCGAGGATGGTTACTAACTTTTCCATAATCGTTTTTGGTTTTAAGGGTTGGAAGCATTCAAAACGAAATGCCCCCGCAAGCCTTTCTGGTGGCTTACGGGGGCAAAGTTAGGGTATCGGGAAATGAAAAACCCACTACGTAGTGGGTACGGCGTAGTGGGTACGGATGAGGAGAAACAAGTTATAATTTATAAAAACAATGAGGCATTCACGATAGTGGGATAAAAGGAAAGTGATATATTTGTAACTTAATTATCAGTGATAAAATAAATTGATAGGATAAAATGTAACTCTTATGAAACAACACGAAGCTGTCATAGAAACTTTGGAGCGACTGGGAGGTATTGCGACACTAGGTAAATTAAATCAAGAGGTGTTCAAAATTAAAGATTGCCAGTGGAATACCAAAACGCCTTTTGCCAGCATACGGCGTATTGTTCAAGAGCGTAAAGAGATTTATCGTATCAAACCCGGGCTTTGGGCATTGACTTCACACCGTCAGGAACTCGAAGCACGTGGTATTGTGGCTGACAATGAGGCGGGGGCTACCTCTGAAGCCGCCAAAGAGTTCAACCATTCGTATTATCAGGGGATTTTGTTGGAGATAGGAAATTGTAGAGGTATGCAGACTTTTGTGCCCGAGCAGGACAAGAACAAACGTTTTGCTGGTGCAACGCTGAAAGAAGTGCGCTCATTGGATGCTCTTCCCGTTTTTTCATATCCCGAATTAGTACATCGTAGTGCCTCGATAGATGTTATTTGGTTTAATGAACGAAAGATGCCCAGTCATTTTTTCGAAGTAGAACATTCGACAGACATTCAAAATTCTCTCCTGAAATTTTTCGACTTGCAAGACTTCTATTGCCGAATGTATATAGTAGCCGACAAAAGGAGGAAAGAGGAGTACGAACGGAAAATCCATTATCAGGCTTTTAAGCCGTTAGTGGAAAACAACCGGGTTCAATTTCTCGACTATGAAGCGCTGAACAAACAATATATGTTGACGGTAGAAAATAAGAAAATCCCTTCTCGGATATGATCAAATATTAACATGTAAACCAATTTTGCATTCTACTAATTTATTGGTTTGCAATGTTTTTATGTAAGATATGAGTGTTTTGTTTTGATCATAAATGTTATAAATAGATCTTTTGCCCTCAAGCGGATTATTTTTATATTCCTTTGTATTCCAAATTTACGGAAATGGAATACAAATTCGAAATTACAGAAGTATTGTCACGGCAAATGACCGTCCAGTCCTCCTCCCTGCAGGAGGCTGAAAGAATTGTGCGAAGCCGATATCGGGAAAGTGATATCGTTCTTGACGCTTCAGATTTTCTTTGTGTCGATTTTACTCCGCTCGGCCAAGAAGAAATAATGGCTGTTAGCCCTAACCCATCCTCTGAAATTACCCCCTTCTTCCGTTCCCCCGACCGCGCCTTTACCCTCCTGCATGGTGATTGTGTCGAACTTCTGAAACAGTTTGAGTTCAAGTTCGACATGATATTTGCCGACCCGCCCTATTTCCTGTCCAACGGCGGCATCAGCATGCAGAGCGGCAAGGTGGTGTGTGTGGACAAGGGCGAATGGGACAAGGGAGGCACGCCCGAAAGCATCGATGCCTTCAATCGCACCTGGTTGGCCGCCTGCCGCGACAAACTGAAGAAGGACGGCACCATCTGGGTGAGCGGAACGTATCACAACATCTTTTCCGTGGCCAGTCGCCTGACGGAGCTGGGGTTTAAAATTCTGAATGTCGTCACATGGGCCAAGACCAATCCGCCTCCCAACATTTCGTGCCGCTACTTCACCCATTCGGCCGAGTATATCGTCTGGGCAAGGAAATCGGCCAAGGTGCCCCATTATTACAATTACGAGCTGATGAAGCGCATCAACGACGGCAAGCAGATGGGCGACGTGTGGCGCCTGCCTGCCATTGCGCCGTGGGAGAAGTCGTGCGGCAAGCATCCCTGCCAAAAGCCGCTGGCCGTCTTGTCGCGCATCATTCTGGCTTCAACACGCCCTGGTGCGTGGGTGCTCGACCCCTTTACGGGAAGCAGCACGACGGGCATCGCCGCCAACCTGCTGGGACGCCGTTTTCTGGGTATCGACCAGGAAGAGGAATACCTCCATCTGAGCCAGAACCGAAGGCTGGAAATAGAAAGTATAAAGACTTTTGCCAAATATCGTGGCAAAATAAAGGATATCGCTTTTATGGAAACAAATCTCGTTCATCCGGGCGAGGATGAAGGTCTAGCCTATGATTTGCCTTTCTGAGGCGCTTCACTTTCCCCCTCCATCACCCCCTTCACCCGATCCATGAACGCCATCGTCTTGCGTTGTCCCATACCCAGGTTGCAGGCTGAGCGGAGGGTTTCCGATTTCATGCCCCACAGACCGCCGAAGGTCTGCCACAGGTTGTCCACGCCCAGGCGGTCGGCCAGCAGGGAGGCCAGCACGCCCTTCTCGGGGTTCGAGAGCGAAAGGGGCTGCCAGCGCTCGTCCACGAGGCCGGCGGCTACGAGACGTCCCAGCAGGGCCCGGGCTTGAGGTGTGCCCAAGACTGCGGGCAGCGTGTCGGACGCCTTTTCCCTCCCCTCTTCCATCTTGCCGGCCACCGCGGCCGGTTCCTTGTCCGGCGTATCCGCGCAGGGCGCGGCCCCGATGTGCTGCTCCACAGGACCGAAAACGGACCCTATCACCAGGTGGATGTATGTATTGTTTCCCTTTTTCTCTTCTTCGTTCATGGCTTTTCGAGTTGTGCCGACGGCCGTTCGGCGGGCAGTTCCATCCGCTGGCTCACGGGGCCGTAGGCCGTACCGTTCAGCGTGCCGATGTAGGCCGTCTGCTGGGTTTTCTGTTTCTCTATTTCCTCACCGCGGCGGGCAAAGTAAAGGTTCACCGCGTCGCCCTGCTCCCTGCGGCCCAGCCGGTAGAGCGCCAGCTGATAGGGACGGGCATGGTCGATGTCGGGCTGCTGGACGGCCAGGCGGTACAGCTCGTCGGCACCTCCGTCGTCCGATACGGAGGACGAGGCTCCGAAGGCCGCATCATCGTTTTCGTCGTCGGGTGTCTGCGCCAGATAGTCCGTCACAGGCAGCACCACGGGCCGCCCGTAGTTGTCTACCCCGCGCTCCAGGAAGGCATTCAGCAGAGTCAGGAAGCGCCGGTCGTCGCCCAGCATGGCGCCGATGGCCCGGCAGACGGGCGCGTGCGGATTGGCATCGGCCTCGTCGGCACTCACGGCGGCATCACTCAGCAGGGAGAAGAGCACGGCCATCACCGCCACCGCCTCCATCTCGTGGCCGGCATACTTGCGGCACAGGTTGGTATACACCTGCTCCACCTCGACATCGCGCCACTGCTCTACGTGCTTCAGCCGGCGGATGGCACACTCGGCCTCGTGCCACACCTCCACGGCGTCGGCCCCGCCCTGCCGCGCCAGGCGGTTCAGCACGGGTGCCCACTGGCGGAAAAGCGCGTCGTCCAGGCAGCGCATCCGCAACTTGGTTTTCTCAGCCTCAGTCATCGATAAATTTCTTGGTGAACCGTTTCAGCGCATCCATTGCCCTGCCCCGCTCGTCGGCATCGGCAGCCCCCAGCTTGTCGAACGTATCCTCGCGGATACCGGCCGTGCGGTAGTTGCCGCTCCCTATCTGTACGGGTTTCGCTCCCGCACCCACGGGATAGAGGCCGATGGTGTTGTTGCCGCCCACATCCTCGGTCAGGGTCGCGATGAAGGCCTGCTGGCGTTCGTCCTTCTCGTCCAGGTTCAGGCGCCCGCCATCGGGTGCACGGAAGTCCAGCGCCAGGCTGCTCCCGAAGGAGCCGCGGGCGTCGTCGATGTAGCGCTTCATCACTTTCGAAATCCGCTCCAGGTTCAGATGGGGCAGGCGCACCATCATCCGCCGGAATCCCAACGGATATTGCTTCACGTTGGCCACCACGTTCCAGAAGGCCTCGCGCGTGTGGAGCTGGTCCACACTGATGCTCAGGCCATAGGGTTGCAACAAGAGGCGCAGGGTGGTCTGCAGGATGCCTTGCACCTGGGTGATGTCCGCAAAGGCCGCACCCTTCTTCTCGATGACGATGCGCTGGATGCCGGGGCGGTTGTCTATCACCACCAGGCAGGCGGGAAACTCCTCGCGCAGCTCTTCGCCGAAGTCGCGCGTCTCGGTCTTGCGCAGGTGGCGGTTCTGTATCTTCAGCACCGTCAGGCCGTCCTGCGGAGGCGCCATGTAGCAATGACGGAACACCTTGGTGCGCCGCACGTTGACAAACGTTATTTTCCTCTCTCCTTCGTAGTCGGCCCGGATAAGTTCGTCCAATATATCCTGTTTGCGCCGGAAGGACTCTTCGGGGTCGGGAAGCGTGTCAAACAGCTCGCCCTGACGGGGCTGCAATATCTTCCCGAACTGATAATTATAATAGGCAAATGTCAGCATAGATTTTGCAGGTTATTTTTGGACAAATATACGATTTCCCTTATATTCCTCCAAACAATGGATGTGTAAAAAAATAATGGAGTACAGATGTTGTCTTGCCACAAGGAATGGGAAAGGAACCGGACACCCTTACATTACAAAACTTACAATAGTTTTTTTCGGAAAAACATCCCTCTTTTTCAAATCCTGTGAGGTTTCAAATAGTAAGTAAAAATATTTTATTATATATTTATATATATAATATATTATATATATAAATATATAATAAACTTCTAAATTCACTACCATCAGACAAAGACGAAATCCGATTTTTTCTTTTGTAAGTTTTGTAATGTAAGGGTTTTCGGCCGTATGGAGGCAGGCAGTCTTCAGGCAAAAAAACACAATCCAGACAATGACGTGCAGACACGCATAAAAATCATAGCGCGCCGCGCCGAAAACCGAAAAGCGCCGCTTTCCAAGTACGAAAACACCGTATTATAACCTGTAAATCAGCGTGTTAGTTTTATTAACACAATTTTCCGCTTTCGTTAACAGATTTTTGCATAAAACCGATGCCCTGTTTTTGGACGCACGTGGGGAAGCGATTATCTTTGCCTTCGTAATGAAGAACGAAGAATGAAGAATGAAGAATTTGCCTGCGGCCGGAGCAAGATCATTTTCAATTCTCAATTCTCAATTAATTAATCACAAACTAAAACAACAAAGCTATGTCAACAATCGGAACATTGAAGTACAGACGTTATCAGGCCAAGTCGCCTCAGAACCCCGACGCACCCGCCAAGTGGTACGCCCGCGCCGTGCAGGACCGCACGGTGGAATTCGAAGACTTCGTCACCCACATTTCGGAACACAACTCGCCCTACTCCCGCGGCGTCATCCACGGCGTGCTCATCGACATGCTCTCGTGCCTCAAGGAGCTGGTGCTCGACGGCAAGTCCGTCCGCCTGGGCGACCTGGGCCTGTTCTCCGTGGGCATCTCCTCGAAGGGTGCCGACACGGCCGACGCCTGGGACACCAGTCTCATCACCGGCGTCCACCTGAACGTGCGCAACACCAAGAACTGGAGCAACACCGAGCTGCGCAAGTGCACCCGCGTCACCGAGCTGGCCGTCTACACCGCCGGCGGCACGCTGACCGACGACGGCACGGAACCCGAACCCGACGGCGACGACGGACAGGAAGAAAGCCCTTTGTAAATTGAAAATGGAAAATGAAGAATGCGGCCGAAATTAATTCTCAATTCTCCATTATCAATTATCAATTAACGAAGATTTTCAATTATCAATTTTCAATTCTCAATTAACGAAATGGACAAGAAAACAATTTGGAAAACCATCATCCAAACGTTGGTCACCATCCTGACCGCCATCGGAACTACGCTGGGCGTCACCAGCTGTATGTAAACAGCGGTTAGCGGTTAGCGGTGAACGGTGAGCGGTGAGTATTCTTCCGGCCGGATGCTAACCGTTAACCACTAACCACTAACCGCTAATCAACGCCGCTAACCAACGCCGCTTTCCGGCGTCAGAACTCGCTCGTAAAGTGGAACTTGATGTGCTTGAAGTCCATCTGCGCCATCTGGAGCACGTAGCCCGAATCGGCCAGGAAGACATCGCGCCCCTCGCGGTCCTTGGCCATATACTGGTACTTGCGCTTCTTGAAGGCTTCGAGCTCGGCGGGGTCGTCGCTCTCGATCCAGCAGGCCTTGTAGAGGCTCACGGGCTCCCAGCGGCACTTGGCGTTGTACTCGTTCTCCAGGCGGTACTGGATGACTTCGAACTGGAGCTGGCCCACGGTGCCGATAATCTTGCGCCCGTTGAACTGGTTGACGAAGAGCTGGGCCACGCCTTCGTCCATCAGCTGGTCAATACCCTTGGCCAGCTGTTTCTGCTTCATGGGGTCGGCGTTCTCGATGTACTTGAACATCTCCGGCGAGAAGCTGGGCAGACCGCGGAAGTGGAGTTTCTCGCCCTCGGTCAGCGTGTCGCCTATCTTGAAGGTGCCGTTGTCCGGCAGACCGATGATGTCGCCCGCCCAGGCCTCGTCGACGGTGGTCTTGCGCTGGGCCATGAACTGGGTAGGGCTGGAGAAGCGCATCACCTTGTCGTGGCGCACGTGGTAGTAGGGCGTGTTGCGCGAGAACTTGCCCGAGCACACCTTGCAGAAGGCGATGCACGAGCGGTGGTTGGGGTCGATGTTGGCCGTAATCTTGAAGACGAAGCCGGTGAACTTGGGCTCGTCGGGCTGCACGACGCGCTCCTCGGCCTTGACGGGACGGGGGCTGGGGGCTATCTCGACGAAGCAGTTCAGCAGCTCCTCGACACCGAAGTTATTCAACGCCGAACCGAAGAAGACAGGGGCCACCTCGCCCTTGAGGTAGTCGTCAACATTGAACTCGGGATAGACGCCCTCGATGAGCTCCAGCTCGCCGCGCAGGCGGTCGGCCAGGTCGGCGCCGATACGCTGGTCCAGTTCCTCGGTATGGATGTCCACGGCCACCTTCTCCGTCACTACCTGTTTGGAGGGCTGGAAGAGGTTGAGGTTCTGCTCGTAGATGTTGTAGACGCCCTTGAAGCGGACGCCGCTCTCAATGGGCCACGTCAGAGGACGCACGTGGATGTGGAGTTCTTCTTCCAGTTCGTCCAGCAGGTCGAAGGGGTCCTTGGCCTCGCGGTCCATCTTGTTGACGAAGATGATGACGGGGGTGTTGCGCATGCGGCACACTTCCATGAGCTTACGCGTCTGTGTCTCCACACCCTTGGCACCGTCCACCACGATGATAACGCTGTCTACGGCGGTCAGCGTGCGGTAGGTGTCTTCGGCAAAGTCCTGGTGACCGGGGGTGTCGAGGATGTTGACCTTGTAGTCGCGGTAGTCGAACTCCATGACGGAGGTGGTGACGGAGATGCCGCGCTGCTTCTCGATGTCCATCCAGTCGGACGTGGCGGTCTTCTTGATTTTGTTGCTCTTCACGGCGCCGGCCACCTGTATCTGTCCGCCGAAGAGCAGGAGCTTCTCGGTGAGCGAGGTCTTACCGGCATCGGGGTGCGCGATGATTGCAAACGTTCGTCTTCTTTCTATTTCCTGATTTGTTGCCATATATTTTCTTTTATAAAATTCTCCTCCATTGACAAGCCCATGGGATGGCATGCCATCCACAAACCTGCCAACTGAAAAAACTCAAGAACCGAAATCCAGTTCTCCCTTCCTGTCCTTGTCGTAATAGTTGGCCAGCATCGAGATGAAGGCGCTCACGGCCTCCATCGCCTTGGCGGTGCCGGGGGTGATTTCCTTCTTCTGAAGCCTCAGCAACAACACGCCGTAGAGGGCCTCGAAGCAGGTTTCCAACTCGGGTTCATCCTTGTGGCCGTTCTTTTGGCGCAGCTCCACGATGAAGGGCAGGGCCTTGAAGTAGGCCGCGTTGTAGAAGGGATATTTCGTGGAGGCCAGCAGGGCGCCGTGCAGCTCCGTGAGGTTCTGGATGACGTTGCGGTTGATCTGCAGGTGTCCCTTCTCGACCACCCCCTCGGCACGCATCATGTCGCACAGGTTGCCGTACCACTCCTCGAGCGCCGGCCGCTGGTCTTCGGGATAGCGGTCGATGACCTGCGTGCGCAGGCGGTCGATGTCGCACCCGTTGGCGCGTATCAGGTCCTCCACCTGCCACATGTACAGCAGATATTCGGCAATGTTCTTCTCTTTCAGTTGTTTGGAAATATACATGTTGTCAGACAGTTACACTAATAGAGCGATTCGCCCATCAGCGTGAACACCAGCCCCAGGACGGCCACGACGGCCACGATGGTGCCGATGACACGGTTCAATATCCAGATGCCGCGCAGGTTGAAGCGCGTGCGCACTTTGTTGACGAAATAGGTGATGCCGAACCACCACGACAGGGCGCCCAGGGCGATGGCCAGATAGCCCGTCACCGCCTCGAAGAGCAGCACGCCCGGGCTGATGAACGCGAACCGTGCAAAGAGGCCCACGAACAGGAGGATGATGAGCGGATTGGACAAGGTGACGAAGAACGCCGTGATGAAGTTGTGGAAATACGTGCCCTTGCTGGTGGAAACCGGCCGCAACGACTGGACGGGGTTGCTACGGAAGGTATAGACGCCGAAGGCCAGCAGCAGGATGCTTCCGAAGAGCTGGAGGTAGAAGATGTTCTTGTTGACATAGTCGAACACGAAGCTCATGCCGTAGCCCGTGATCAGGGCATAGCAGATGTCGCTCAGCGAGGCGCCCACGCCCGTGACAAACCCATACCAACGGCCTTTGTTCAGGGTGCGCTGGATGCAAAGCACCCCCACAGGGCCCAGCGGCGCCGACACGATGACACCGATAATGAAGCCCTTCCACAATATATTGAATATGGTCTCCAACTGAATCATGCCGCAAAGATAGTGCAAACCGAGGGAAGTACAAAAGCGAAAACAAAGATTTTGATTTTGGACATTCCCCCATTTATGCTATCTTTGCAACAAGAAAGGAGACAGACAAATGAATACACTCGAAACGGAAACCCTACGCCGCGAACTCTTGCGCGACATACTGGAAATAGAAGACGCGGACGTACTCAGACAATTGAGGCAGAGCTTCAACCGCCTGTGCGCCAACCGTCCTGCCCCCTCCCATGTCTCCGAACCCGCGGAGCCCTATACCCTGAAGGAGCTGAACGCCAGGATTGACGAGGCGGAAGCGGAAATCGAGGCGGGAGAAACATTGTCCGGCCAAGAATTATTCAAAAAAATGGAGCGAAAATATCCCTGGCTATGCAAGTGAAATGGAGCAGAAGAGCCGGCCGTGCACTGGACACGGCCCTGGCACAAGGCGCGAAGCTGTTTGGCATCCGCGCCACTACCCTATTTTACAACCGGGTCAAGTCCTACGAACCCCTGCTGGCATCCAACCCCTACATGGGGAAAGCAGAGCCCCTGCTGGCCAACCGTACCCGCCACCAGTACCGCTCGCTCGTCGTCCACGAGCATTTCAAGCTCATCTATTATATCGACCTTCCCCACGACACCCTCTACATCGCCGACCTGTGGGACACCCGCCGCGAGCCATCCCGCCAGGCGGAGCCCCTGAAGGGATGAGAGGAATTGTACCCTCTTTTTGAAAGACAGGCGCCGCCCCGGATGTATAAAATCAAAAACTTCGTTTTCATTTTGTACTTCCCCCCGATTGTACTATCTTTGCAACACGAAAGGCCGGGGGAAAGGCATTCAGCCCCAGGGCCGCGACGACAACGATTATTATCATCATTTATAGCGCTATAAAAATATGATTTCTTTCTACAGAACTCCTCAGAAAAGCGTGATTGCCGTAGCAAGCGAACACGCCATCTCGAAGGCAGACAGCGACAAGCTCTGCTGGCTTTTTGGAGAAGCCACCCCTGAAAGTGAAGAAAACCTGAAAGGCTGTTTCGTGGGCCCCCGCCGCGAAATGATTACTCCCTGGAGTACGAACGCCGTAGAAATCACCCAGAACATGGGCCTGACGGGCATCACGCGCATCGAGGAATACTTCCCCGTGGCCGACGAGAACGCCGAGCACGACCCCATGCTCCAACGCATGTACAAGGGCCTCGACCAGCAGGTGTTCACCACCAACCGCAAGCCCGAACCCATCCTGCACATCGAAGACCTCGAAGCCTACAACGAACAGGAAGGCCTGGCCCTCTCGAAGGAGGAAATGGACTACCTGAAGAAAGTGGAGAAAGACCTCGGACGTCCGCTGACCGACTCCGAAGTGTTCGGCTTCGCCCAAATCAACTCCGAGCATTGCCGCCACAAAATCTTCGGCGGTACGTTCATCATCGACGGCGTGGAGCAGGAATCCTCGCTCTTCCAGATGATCAAGAAGACCACACAGGAAAATCCCAACAAAATCATATCGGCCTACAAGGACAACGTGGCCTTTGCCGAAGGTCCCGTCATCGAGCAGTTCGCTCCCGCCGACCACTCCAAGCCCGACTACTTCGAGGTGAAGGACATCGAGAGCGTCATCTCCCTGAAGGCCGAGACGCACAACTTCCCCACCACCGTGGAACCCTTCAACGGCGCATCGACGGGTACGGGCGGTGAAATCCGCGACCGTATGGGCGGTGGAAAGGGTTCCTGGCCCATCGCAGGTACGGCCGTCTACATGACCTCCTACCCCCGCACGGAGGAAGGACGCGAGTGGGAAGAAATCCTGCCCGTGCGCAAATGGCTGTACCAGACGCCCGAGCAAATCCTCATCAAGGCGTCGAACGGCGCCAGCGACTTCGGCAACAAGTTCGGCCAGCCGCTCATCTGCGGTTCGGTGCTGACCTTCGAGCATAAAGAGAAAGAAGAAGTTTACGGCTACGACAAGGTCATCATGCTGGCCGGAGGCGTGGGCTACGGCACCCGGCGCGATTGCCTCAAGGGCAAACCCGAAGCAGGCAACAAGGTCGTCGTGATGGGTGGCGACAACTATCGCATCGGTTTGGGCGGCGGATCTGTATCTTCTGTCGATACGGGAAGATACAGTAGCGGCATCGAGCTGAACGCCGTCCAGCGCGCCAACGCCGAGATGCAGAAGCGTGCCTACAACGTGGTACGCGCCCTCTGCGAGGAAGAGGTGAACCCCGTGGTATCCATCCACGACCACGGCTCGGCCGGACACGTGAACTGCCTCAGCGAGCTGGTGGAAGAGTGTGGCGGACACATCGACATGAGCAAGCTGCCCATCGGCGACAAGACCCTCTCGGCCAAGGAAATCATCGCCAACGAGAGCCAGGAGCGCATGGGATTGCTCATCAAGGAAGAAGCCATCGAACACGTGCGCAAGATTGCCGAACGCGAACGCGCCCCGATGTACGTCGTGGGTGAAACGACCGGCGACCACCGCTTCTGCTTCGAGCAGGCCGATGGCGTACGCCCCTTCGACCTGGCCGTCGACCAGATGTTCGGCTCCTCACCCAAGACATATATGGTGGACAAGACCGTAGAGCGTCACTACGAAATGCCGACCTACGAGCTGTCCAAACTTCATGAATACCTGGCCAACGTGCTCCAGCTGGAAGCCGTGGCCTGCAAGGACTGGCTGACCAACAAGGTGGACCGCTCCGTGACGGGCAAGATTGCCCGCCAGCAATGCGTGGGCGAGCTCCAGTTGCCGTTGAGCGATTGCGGCGTCGTGGCCCTCGACTACCGCGGCAAGGCAGGTATCGCCACTTCACTGGGTCATGCTCCGCAAGCCGCACTGGCCAATCCGGCCGCAGGCTCCGTGCTCTCCGTGAGCGAGGCGCTGACCAACCTCGTATGGGCACCGCTGGCCGAAGGGCTCGATAGCGTATCGCTCTCGGCCAACTGGATGTGGCCCTGCCGCTCGCAGGAGGGCGAGGACGCACGCCTCTACACGGCCGTCAAGGCATTGAGCGACTTCTGCTGCGCCCTGCAAATCAACGTGCCTACGGGCAAGGACTCCCTCTCCATGACGCAGAAATACCCCGACGGAAGCAAGGTCATCGCTCCGGGTACGGTCATCGTTTCGGCCGGCGGCGAGGTGAGCGACGTGAAGAAAGTGGTTTCGCCCGTGCTGGTGAACGACCATAAGACGACGCTCTACCACATCGACTTCAGCTTCGACAACCTGAAGCTGGGCGGTTCGGCCTTCTCCCAGTCGCTGGGCAAGGTGGGCGACGACGTGCCTACCGTGCAGAACCCCGAATACTTCCGCGACGCCTTCCTGGCCGTTCAGGAGCTGGTGAACAAGGGCCTCATCCTGGCCGGACACGATATCTCGGCCGGCGGTCTTATCACCACCCTGCTCGAGATGTGCTTCTCGAACATGGAGGGAGGTATGGAAATCAGCCTCGACAAGATTAAGGAAAACGACCTCGTCAAGATACTCTTTGCCGAAAACCCGGGTATCGTCATCCAGGTGGCCGACAAGCACAAGGACGAAGTGAAGAAGATACTCGAAGACGCCGGCGTGGGCTTCGTGAAGATTGGCAAGCCGACCGACGAACGCCACATCCTCGTGGAGAAGGACGGTGCCACCTACCAGTTCGGCATCGACTACATGCGCGACGTGTGGTACTCCACTTCATACCTGCTCGACCGTCGCCAGTCGATGAACGGTTGCGCCAAGAAACGCTTCGAGAACTACAAGATGCAACCCATGGACCTGGCTTTCATGCCGGGCTTCACAGGTAAGCTCTCGCAATACGGCATCAGCCCCGACCGCCGTACGCCGAGCGGCATCCGCGCCGCCATCATCCGCGAGAAGGGTACGAACGGCGAACGCGAAATGGCCTACTCGCTCTACCTGGCCGGCTTCGACGTGAAGGACGTCACGATGACCGACCTCGTGAGCGGACGCGAAACGCTGGAAGACGTCAACATGATTGTCTTCTGCGGTGGTTTCTCCAACTCCGACGTACTCGGCTCGGCCAAGGGCTGGGCAGGCGCCTTCCTCTTCAACCCCAAGGCGAAAGAAGCGCTCGACAAGTTCTATGCCCGTGAAGATACTCTTTCATTGGGCGTGTGCAACGGTTGCCAGCTGATGATGGAGCTCAACCTCATCAACCCCACCGACGAGAAACGCGGACGCATGCTCCACAACGACTCGCACAAGTTCGAAAGCCGCTTCCTGGGCGTCACGATCCCGACCAACCGGAGCGTGATGTTCGGTTCGCTGAGCGGTAGCAAGCTGGGCATCTGGGTGGCCCACGGCGAAGGCAAGTTCTCTCTGCCCTACGACGAAGACCACTACAACATCGTGGCCAAGTACACCTACGACGAGTATCCCGGCAATCCCAACGGTTCCGACTACTCCGTGGCAGGTATCGCCAGCCCCGACGGACGCCACCTGGCCATCATGCCCCACCTGGAGCGTGCCATCTTCCCGTGGCAGAACGCCTACTATCCCGCCGACCGCCTGCATCACGACGAGGTGACGCCGTGGATAGAAGCCTTCGTCAACGCCCGCAAGTGGGTGGAAGAGAAGACCCGATAACTGAGAATAATCAGGAAAGAGGGTGTATCAAATGAAATGGTTCATCAGCATGCAATGTCATCCTGAACGAAGTGAAGGACCTCAATATTGCTTCCGAGATTCTTCGCTTTGCTCCCTTAGATTTGCGCAATAAAAGGAAATACGGTTGGAATGATTACTTTTGTTGT
>ERZ827150.332-NODE-332-length-73551-cov-5.192868_pt1 | contig 73551 bp, 61 predicted proteins | sample MGYA00519779_ERZ827150 | MGnify/ENA primary metagenome ERZ827150 (study PRJEB31778, sample SAMEA3449267) | human gut metagenome | biome: human gut; feature: human-associated habitat; material: faeces | place: United Kingdom | collected 2010/2012 ...
GGCACCTACATCGGCGGCGTGTGGTTCCCGGACAAGACTCGCGTGGGCTGGTGGAAGAACGGCTATCCCCAGTACTTCGGCAAGGTCATCAACGCCGTGCGCCTGAACGGCATCCATGTGGAGATCAACGGCAAGCCGCTGGATCTGGCCAAGGCGGATGTGCTGGACTTCCGTCGGGAACTGGATATGCAGACGGGCATTTTTTCCCGCCATTTCACCCTGTGGACGCCCAACGGCAAGATCGAAGTGAAGGCGGAACGCTTTGTTTCGCTGGCCCAGAAGGAGTTGCTGGCGGTCAACTACTCCATCACGCCCGAGTTTGAAGCCGACATCGTCATGAAGCCCTATCTGGACGCGAATGTGCGCAATCTGGACAGCAACTATGACGAGACCTTCTGGGATATGCTGCAGGAGGAGCAGACCGAGGACGCACTGGCCCTTCTGACCAAGACGAAGGAAAATCCCTTCGGCGCGCCGCGCTTCGCCGTGGCTGCGGGCCTGAGCTGCTGGTCCGATCAGCTGGAGCTGAAGGAGCGCAAGCTGGACGAAGGCTACGTGGAGCTGACTTACGCGGGCAAGGCCGCCGCCGGGGAAACTGTTTCTCTGGAAAAGTTTGCCCTGTGCTTCACCGACCGGGATCACGAGGAAAACCTGCTGGTGACCATGGCGGTGAAGGCGGCCAGCCGCGCCCGGGAAACGGGCTATGAAGACCTGAAGAAGGAGCACGTAGAAGCCTGGAAGCAGCGCTGGTCTACCTGCGATGTGACCATCGAAGGCGACGACGCGGCCCAGCAGGGCATCCGTTTCAACCTGTTCCAGCTGCTGAGCACCTACTCCGGCGAGGACGCGCGGCTGAATATCGGACCCAAGGGCTTCACCGGCGAAAAGTACGGCGGCGCGACCTATTGGGACACCGAAGCCTACTGCCTGCCGGTCTACATGGCCGTGGCCGGTCAGGACGTGGCCCGTCAGCTGCTTCTGTACCGCTATCTGCAGCTGGACGGCGCGTATTTCAACGCCAAGCAGCAGGGCCTGAAGGGCGCGCTGTATCCCATGGTGACCTTTACCGGCATCGAGTGCCATAACGAGTGGGAGATCACCTTCGAGGAGATCCACCGCAACGGCGCCATCGCTCACGCCATTTTCGACTACGCCACCTATACCGGCGACGAGGAGTACCCCGTCAGGGAAGGGCTGGATGTGCTGTGCGGCATCGCCCGGTTCTACACCGACCGCTGCCACTTCTCCAAGCGGAAGGGCAAGTACATGATCCACGGCGTGACCGGCCCCAACGAGTACGAGAACAACGTCAACAACAACTGGTACACCAACCGCATCGCAGCCTGGAGCATCGCCTATTTCCTCGAACAGGCCGAGAAGGCCGGGGAAGCCCGCCGGGCGGAGCTGAACATCACGCCCAACGAAATGGCCCATATGCAAGACGTGGTGGAAAGCATGTACTATCCCGAGGACAAGGAACTGGGCATTTTCGTTCAGCACGACACCTTCCTCGACAAGGACTTGGAGCCCGCCGCCGCGCTGCCCGCCGAGGAACGGCCCATCAACCAGCACTGGTCGTGGGATCATATCCTCCGCAGCTGCTACATCAAGCAGGCGGACGTGCTGCAGGGCCTGTATTTCCTCAATCACCTGTACGATACGGAGACCATCCGCCGCAACTTCGACTTCTACGAGCCCATGACCGTGCACGAGAGCAGCCTGTCTCCCTGCGTACACAGCATTCTGGCGGCCCAGCTGGGCTACCGGGAGAAGGCCGTGGAAATGTACCAGCGCACCGCCCGCCTCGACTTGGACAACATCAACAACGACACCGTGGACGGCCTGCATATCACCAGCATGGCCGGCAGCTGGCTGTCGATGGCCCACGGCTTCGCGGGAATGCGCACCGTGAACGGCCTGAGCCTGAATCCCTTCCTGCCCGACTGCTGGAAGGGCTACGGCTTCCAGTTCCAGTATCGCGGCCGGGTCATCCGGCTGGACGTGAAGCCCGGCAAGGCCATCGTCCGTCTGCTGGAAGGCCAGCCCGTGGAAATGACCCTCTGCGGTGAAAAAGTCCTGCTGGAAAAAGAAACGGAACACGCCATCTGAGTGCCTGAACCCACTTAAAACCGAACCTCAAACCGCCTCCCGCATAGGATGCTGTAAGGCATCATGGCAGGAGGCGGTTTTCATTGAGCTGGAACTGGTTGATCGCCGGAGGCGACAGGCGCGCCCTTCGGCTGGCGGAGAAGTTGAAACAAAATGGTTGGCAGGTGCAGACGCTGGGACTTTCGGAAGGGGACGAACAAACGGTGCGGCCTGAACAGGCGGACGCGATTTTGCTGCCCTATCCGTGGTCGGCCCGCGGCGGGCTGATCCCCACGCTGACGGGGCTGACGCTCCACCCGGAAAACGTGCTGCGGCAGGCTTCGCCGGGAACGCTGGTGCTGGCGGGCGGCGGTCTGGAGGATACCCCGGCGATGAACGAGGTGCGCCGCCGGGAGCTGCGGGTGCGGCGATATCAGGACGCGCCCGGTTTTGCGGAAAGAAACGCGGCCATCTCTGCCGAAGGGGCGGTCTTTCACGCTATGGGGGAGACGGACGTTACGCTGGAAGGGCTGCCGGTGATGGTGCTGGGCTACGGCCTGTTTGGCCGGGAGACTGCCCGCCGGCTGAACGCGCTGGGCGCGCGCGTTACGGTATTGGCCCGTCGGGAAGAAGCCCGGCAGCTGGCCCGGTCGGATGGGATGCGCGCCTGTCCCTTCGAAGCATTTATCGGATTTGCGGGGGAGACGAAGCTGCTGCTGAACACGGTACCCGCCCGGCTGCTGAACCGGGAACGGCTGTCGGCGCTGCCAAAGGACTGCGTGCTGCTGGAACTGGCCAGCGCCCCCGGCGGCTTTGACCCGGAGGTGGCCCGAAGCTTGGGCCTGCGGCAGAGAAATTTGCCCGGGCTGCCCGGAAAATACGCCCCGGACGCGACGGCGGACGCGCTGGAAGCGGCCTGCCGCTACTTTTTCCGACAGGAAACGGAGGGACGGACGCGATGAAAAAGACCACCGTTGGCTTTGCCATGACGGGTTCCTACTGTACCTTCGAAAAAAATCTGGCCCAGATGGAAGAACTGGTCCGGCGTGGCTACGAAGTGCTGCCCATCTTGTCCTATAACGCCGGGGAGCTGGACACCCGCTTCATGACCGCAGAGCACCTGCGGGAGCGGCTGGTGTCCATTACCGGCCATGAGCCCATCGACACCCTGCAGGCGGCGGAACCGCTGGGCCCGAAGAAGATGACCGATCTGTACCTGATCTCGCCCGCGTCGGGCAATACGCTGGCAAAGCTGGTGAATGGAATTTACGATACGCCGGTGCTGCTGGGGGCCAAGAGCCACCTGCGCAATGAGCGCCCGCTGGTGCTGGCCGTCTCCACTAACGACGGGCTGGGCATTGCCGCCCAGAATATCGGGCGGCTGATGGCGTGGCGCAGCGTATACTTTGTTCCTTTCCGTCAGGACGACCCGGTGAAAAAGCCCCGTTCGCTGGTGGCAGATTTTGCGCAGATTCCGAAAACGCTGGCTTCCGCCCTGTGCGGCGTGCAGCTGCAGCCCATGCTGGCACAGGAAAATCGTGTCGGGAATGGAGAAATTTTGTAACAAACTTGCAACAGAATGCGTTTTAAGGTAAAATAGTTTCGCAAACTTTTTCACACCGATCGGGAAAGGGGGAGGACGGAGGATGCGTACAAGGCTGACAGCTCTTTTGCTGGTTCTTTTGATGGTTTCCGGAGTGGCCTTTAGCGAGGCGGAGACCGTAAAGGTAGAGGAGATTTCCGCGGCGATGGGAGAAAGCAAGGTCTGCTATCCGCAGCTTTCCGGCCTCTCCGATCCGTCGGTGCAAAAGAAGATCAACGACGACGTAGTGCAGTCCGGCGATATCCCGTCCCTGCTGGTCAAACTGACGACGGGCGGCAGTGTACAGGCCGATTATCAGTGCTTCTGGAATGAATGGGTCTTTTCTGCGCTGCTGACCGTGGAGGAAAAGCAGGCAGGAAGCCGCCGGGAACAGAGCGAGACGGCCCTGACCTACGATCTTTCCGACGGCGAAAAGCTGACGCTGGATCGTCTCTTTTCCGACTCGGCGGAAGCCGTCCGTCAGATGGAAGCCATGGCCGAGACTTCCCTTGGCCGGGAAATGACCGAATACATGGATAACCGGGACGTGACGCCGCTGCCGAAGGATTCCTTCACCATGGACGAGTGGGGGATCACCTTCCATTACCCGGTCAGCCAGCTTTCCTTTGCCAGCGGTGCGGCGGGGGCGGTGCAGTTCTTTTATGACGAGCTGGACGGCCTGTGGCTTACGGATGAGAACAGCCTACCGGCAAAAATGGGGCTGCGGTCTGCTCAAATGACCGCCGACGAACAGAAAACGGCGGTCGCCGCCGCAGTGACGGCAGGTAAGCTGCCCATGCTGCCGGTGACGTTAGGGCAGTCCATGACGGAGATCGTGGAGCAATATCGGCTGGTGCGCACCCCGGACGCTTTCCCCGGCGGACGGTATTTTCTGATGGAAGACCCACTGTTCCGGGATATTTATCTCATTTCCGACGATATGCAGGCGGGCTACGACCATTCGGAGCTTCGGGGCGTTCAGCTTCGCCGGGGCTCTCTGTACGGCCTGAAGGTGGGGACGAGCCTCCGCACGGAGTGGCAGTCCTCCTTGGGCAAACCTGCGGAAGTGATCGTCATGACGGAAAGCATGGCTTATGATTATCAGCTTTCCGCCGGAAACTGCGACGTCTACCGCTTCGGGGAACATGAACTGCGCCTGTACGCGGATGAAACGGGCGTTCTTGTCTGTATTCAACTGTGCTGAGCATGGAGGAACCATCGATTCATGGCCAATCAAAACGGAAAACAAAAAGCTTATGAGCCGGGTACCCTGGCTCTTTTTGCCGGACTCGGCGTTTTTATGAGCATTTTGGGCGTTGTCAGTCTGCTGGCCGTAGTGGGCGGCGTGCAGGGCATGGCCTTTGAAAAGATCAAACAGGTGATGCAGGGGCTTGGCGGCAGTCTGTGCATCGGCATCAGCGTGCTGCTCATCTGGGGCGGTGCGCTTTGCATGTTTACCGCCGGGAAAAACGTGCCCAAGCGCAGCTATTTCGCCATGCTGGTGTTATTTCTGGCGGTGCTGGGCATTTTCAATCTGCTCAGTTCCGTCGGCACGCAAGGGCTGATGGACTATGGCGTGCAGTACAATCAGACCCAATACAGCCCCCCGCTGGCACAGGCGGACGGCTACTGGAACCTGATCCGCTTCGGATACCGAATTTCCTCCGGCAGCGGCGTGTTCGGCGGCGCGCTGGGGATGCTGCTGGCGTGGCCCGCCTGGACGTTTCTGGGCAAGACCTTTGGCGTGGCGGTGCTGGGCGTGATCTGCATCGCCTGTGTGCTGCTGATGACCCATTTCGACTTCCTGCAGATGATCGAGACCATCAAGGAAAAGAACGGCGAACGGAAGCAGAAACGAGAAGCCCAGCAGGCGCAGGAGCAGTACGCCCAGCAGCAGTGGCAAGCGCAGCAGCAGGCCGCCGAGGAGCAGAACAGCTTGAACTATCCTGCGTTTCTGCGGCGGCGCAAGCCCCAAAAGGCGGAACGGCTGGACGATCAGCCCCAGCAGCCCCAGCAGATGTATCAACAGCCGCAGATGGCGGCTCAGCAGGCCGTGCCTCCGGGATATACGCTGATGTACGCCCCCAACGGCCAGCCCTATTACGCGCCGGTGACTCCCCAGCCGTGGCAGCAGGTGCAGCAGCCCCAGCAGCCGGAAATGTATAACGAGATCGTCATGCCCGCCGATGCGGAGCCTCTTTGGCGCAAGGGCCGCAAGAAGGCCAAGACCCCGCAGAACCGTTCCCCCTTCGGCGCGCCGCCGTCCTATCCGTCCGCCCAGACCGTGCCTGAACAGCCGGAGCCTGTGCAGGAGCCGGAAGGAGACGCGGTCATTCTGTCTTCCTCCAAGCGCCGGGCGCTGGATCGGCTGGAACAGATTCGCAAGCGAAAGGCGGAGATCGACGCGGAATTGGCCGGGAACGAGGAAGCCACCCGCAGCGGGGAAACGCCCCCGTGGGAGGAAACAGCCGCTCCTGCCGCGCCTTTGCAAAACGCCGCTTCTGCCCAGAATTTTACGCCCGTGGCGGCCCAAACGTTCGCGCCCGTGGCGGCTTCCCAGACCTTCGCGCCCGCTTCGTCCAATCCCGGCGCGTCTGCTGCTTCCATGCAGACCTTCGCCCCTGCGGCGGCTTCCCGGACGCTGGATGCTGCCGCGGCCCAGCCTGTGAAAACGGCCCCTGCTGCGGCGGAACCCGTGGATCGGGATGCAGCCTACAAGCGCCCGACCTCCATCGCCCAGCAGACCGGCCCTGTGACCCGCACTGCCCCGGTGACGGAAATTCACGACGAACCCCGGCGGCAAACGCCCTATGTGTACCCCTCCATTGAGCTTTTGAACCTGCAGCAGCGGGAGATCAAGGACACCCGGGCGCAGGACACCGAAAACGCCGGCCGACTGGAAAAAACGCTGGAAAGCTTCAATATTCCCGCCAAGGTGCAGCGAGTCACTCATGGCCCCGCCGTGACCCGGTTTGAACTGGGACTTCTGTCCAGCGGCGTGAACGTCAAGCGCATCATGAGCATCGCGGACAATATCGCGCTGGATCTGGCGGCCAACGGCGGCGTTCGGATCGAGATCCCCATCCCCGGCACCAACCTGTTCGGCATCGAGGTGCCCAACCGGGAAATTCAGTCCGTTTCGCTGGCTGAGGTGCTCTTAAGCCCGGAAATGAAAAGCGCCAAGTCGCCCCTGACGGTGGCGCTGGGCCGGGACCTCGCGGGCAAGCCGGTGCTGTGCGACATTGCCAAAATGCCCCACCTGCTGATTGCCGGTCAGACCGGCAGCGGCAAGTCCGTCTGCATCAACGCCATCATCAACAGCCTTCTGTACCGCACCAGCCCCGAAGACGTGCGCATGATCATGATCGATCCCAAAGTGGTGGAATTGCAGTGCTACAACGTGATTCCCCACCTGCTGATCCCCGTGGTGAGCGACCCCCACAAGGCCGCTGGCGCGCTGAGCTGGGCCGTGGCGGAAATGCTGGACCGCTACCACAAGATGCAGCTGAAAAACGTGCGGGAGATCTCCGCCTACAACGCCAAGCTGGAGCCTGGCGAGGAGAAACTGCCCCGCATCGTTATCATCATCGACGAGCTGGCCGACCTGATGCTGGCCTGCAAGAAGGACGTGGAGGAAAGCATCATCCGTCTGGCCCAGCTGGCCCGCGCGGCGGGCATCCACATGGTGGTGGCCACCCAGCGCCCCACGGTGGACGTGATCACCGGCCTGATCAAGGCCAACATCCCTTCCCGAATCGCCTTCGCCGTGTCCTCCAGCATCGACAGCCGCACCATTCTGGACCAGAACGGCGCGGAAAAGCTGCTGGGCCGGGGCGATATGTTCTATTTTCCCACAGGGGCCAGCGCCCCTCTGCGGGTGCAGGGCTGCTTCCTCAGCGACGCGGAGACTGAGCGGGTGGTCGGGTTCATCGGCGAGCATTCCCGGGTGGAATTTGACCAGAACGTGCTGGAAACCGTGGAAAATACCGAGGACACCGCCAATCCGCTGGATGAGGGCGGCGACGACGATTCCGGCGTGGATGACCGCCTTGCCGAGGCGATTGAGATGGTCATCGCCGATGGGCAGGCCTCCATCAGTATGCTGCAGCGCCGCATGAAGATCGGCTACGCCCGGGCGGGCCGCCTGATCGACGATATGGCCAATCGCGGCATCGTCAGCAAATCCGTGGGCAGCAAGCCCCGGGAGGTGCTCATCACCCGGGAGGAGTTCGAGAAGATCAAGGAAACGCTGCGGTAAGCTTGCGAATATACAAAAGGAAAAGAGGCAAAAGGGAAATGAAAATTCAGAAGTTGGTGGGAATCGTGATTCTGCTGGCGGGCGTGGCTTTGCTGATCGTGGGGCTGACCCTGCAGGTGCCGGGAACCTATCTGACCACTTACGCCAGTCTGGATGGCGCGGCGATCGACGGCGATACGGCTTCGTCGATCCGGGAGTATGTGGGCGGCGACGCGTACAATTACATTATCGGCGCTTCACTGGTCGGTGCGAAAATTTCCGGGCTTATCATGGCAAAGGCGGTATACACTGCAGCTGGGGTGCTGGTGATCTGCCTTGGGCTGATTTGTCTGTTCTGCGGTCCCAAGGAACCGCACACAAAGAAGCCGGAGAAAATCGTCTCTGCGCCTGAAAAAGCGGACGAAACGACCGAAGAAGTTTCAACGGAAGAAGCCGCACAGAAAGCGGAGGAAACGAATGCTTCGGAAGAAAAAGAGATGGACGCAGTCGAAACTGCGGAGAGTACTGAAGAAGAAAAGAAATAAACAAGACGAAAGTCATTTAAAAACAGTTAAACAAAACTAACCAAAAAGAAACGGCAAAATTCTTGCATCCGCGCGGCGGGCATGGTATGATTACTTCGTATGCAATGAAGGAGGAATACCATGCCCGTTTTCATTGACGATCTTCTCAGCCGGGTGGAAAAACCGGCCCGGTATACCGGCGGCGAGATGAACGCTACCACCAAATCCTTTGACGATGCGGACGTTACCTTCGCATTTTGTTTTCCCGATACCTACGAGGTCGCCATGAGCCATCTGGGCATGAAGATCCTCTACGGCATCCTGAATGACCTGCCCTATGCCCTGTGCGAGCGGGTCTGTATGCCGTGGACGGATATGCGGCGGGAGCTGAAAGCGGCGGGGCGGCCGCTGTTTTCGCTGGAAAGCCGCCATGCCCTGAATGAGTTTGATATTGTGGGTTTCACCCTGCAATATGAAATGAGCTATACCAACATTCTGGATATGCTGGATATGGGCGGCATTCCTGTCCGCACCTGCGACCGGAAGGAAAGCGACCCCTTCGTGGTGGCGGGCGGCCCCTGCGCCTTCAACCCCGAGCCCCTGTGGGAGTTTTTCGACTGCTTCATGATCGGCGACGGCGAGGATTCCATCGTGGAAGTGACCGATACCATCATGAACTGCCGCAAGGAGGGCGTTTCCCGTCAGGAGTGTCTGCGCCGGCTGGCAAAGCTGGAAAGCGTGTATGTGCCGTCCCTGTACCGGGACGAGTACAACCCGGACGGCACGCTCAAAAGCCTGACGCCTATCGACGATGCGGCCCCGGCGGTGATTCACAAGCGGGTCTTCCGCAACATGGACGACGCCTATGTGCCCACCCATCCGCCGGTGCCCTATATGCAGGTGGTCTTTGACCGCATCATGCTGGAGATCATGCGCGGCTGCACCCGGGGCTGCCGCTTCTGTCAGGCGGGAATGCTGTACCGCCCCGTCCGGGAGCGCAGCGTGGAAAAGCTGGTGGAGGTAGCCAAGGCCAGTATTGAAAACACCGGCTATGAGGAGATTTCCCTGAGTTCCCTTTCCAGCAGCGACTATTCCCATATCAACGAGCTGGCTACCCGTCTGACGGACGAGCTGTGCGACCAGCGGGTCAGCCTGTCCCTGCCCAGTCTGCGGGTGGACAAATTCGTGCAGGACACCCTGTCCCAGACTCAGCGGGTGAAAAAGAGCAGCCTGACCTTCGCCCCCGAGGCGGGCACCCAACGCCTGCGGGACGTGATCAACAAGGGCGTGACCGAGGAAGATCTGGTCAACACCCTGCATCACGCCTTTGAAAACGGCTGGAACGGCGTGAAGCTGTACTTCATGACCGGTCTGCCCACCGAGACCGACGAAGACCTGCTGGGCATTGCCGAGCTGGCGAAGGTAGCCGCCGGAGCCTATTATTCCGTGCCCAAGGATAAGCGGGTCAAGGGTCTGCGCATCACCTGCAGCGCCAGCGTGTTCGTGCCCAAACCCTTTACGCCCTTCCAGTGGTGCGCACAGGATCGGCCCGAAGAGGTGGTGCGCAAGCAGCACATGGTGAAGGACGCTTTCCAGAAATACAAAAACGCCCGCTTCATTTATCATGATTCCAGCCTGAGCCGCATTGAAGCCTGCTTTGCCGTGGGCGACCGGCGGCTTTCCAAGGTGCTGTACCGGGCGTGGCAGTCCGGCTGCATTCTGGACGGCTGGGACGAGTGCTTCCTGTACGACAACTGGCTGCAGGCCTTTGTGGACTGCGGACTGGACTTGGACTTCTACGCCCACCGCCAGCGTTCGCTGGACGAGACCCTGCCCTGGGATCATATCGACGCGTATATTTCCAAGAGCTTCCTGAAACGGGAGTATGAAAAGGCCCTGCGGGCCGAGACCACCCGGGACTGCCGGGAGGGCTGCAACGGCTGCGGCTTGCAGGTTTTGAAGGGAGTGTGCAGGGGATGCGAATGATGGCCGCTTTCGAAAAGGGCGAAAAGCTGCGCTTCATCGGTCATCTGGACCTGATGCGCACCATGCAGCGGGCGCTTCGGCGCAGCCATTTGCCCATCAAATACTCCAACGGCTTCAACCCCCATATCCGTCTGAGCTTCGCCGCGCCCCTGAGCGTGGGCGTGGCCGGAAAGCGGGAGATGATGGAGGTGCCCGTGGAGGACGGAACATCCCCGGCGGAGTTTATTCAAAAGCTGAACGCCTGTTTGCCGCCGGATCTGCAGATTGTTTCGGCTAAGCCGGTCAGCGATGAGTTTCCCACCCTGATGTCCCTGATGGCCGGGTCGGAATATTCCGTCCGCCTGCCCCGGAGCGCGGCGGCGGATCAGGCTGCGGCCCGCTTTGCGGACTTTATGTCGCTGAAGGAATACATCGCCGTGCGCCGCACCAAGAGCGGCGACGCGGACTGTAACATCCGGCCCTTCGTGCTGGACGGCGGCATTGAAAACAGCGAAACGGAGCACGTGATTCATCTGACCATCGTGTCCGATCCCAAGGACGGCGCACTGAAGCCCAGCCTGTGGCTTAAATGCCTGTATGAATTCGCCGGGCAGGACGCGCAGGAGACGGAGAAAGCCATGATCTTCCGGGAGAAAATGCTGGCCCGGAACAAGGAGGGCAAGCTGGTTCCCATGGAGGAGCTGGCATGAGCGACGCCTACACGCTGCTGTGCCGCGAAAGCGGCGGCGTGCGGCAGACGGCGCTTTTAAGCGAAAACCGTCTGCTGGAATACACGCAGGAGGAAGCCGCTGGCGAAAGTCTGGTGGGCACGCTGTTTTTGGGCCGGGTGGAGCGGGTGCTGCCCCAGATCAAGGCCGCGTTTGTGAAGCTGGGGCTGGCCCAGAACGGCTTTCTGCCCATTCGGGAGCAGGAGAGCTTCCATCAGGCCAACGGCCCCGCGCCCCTTCTGACGGGGGAAGACGTGCTGGTGCAGGTCAAAAAAGACCCCAAGGGCGAGAAGGGCGCGTTCCTGACCCGGGACGTGATCTTGCCGGGCCAGTACGTGCTGCTGATGCCCATGAACCGCCATGTGGGGGTCAGCAAGCGCATCGAGGGCGAAGAAGACCATGATCGCGCCCGGGCACTGGGCAAAAAGCTGTCCGGGGGCCGGGTGGGCGTGATCGTCCGCCATGCGGCACTGTTCGCCCGGGAAAGCGAGATTCGGGCGGAGATGGACGAGCTGGAAGCCCAATGGAACCATTTGACGGCGGGCGCACTCTGCCGCAAAGCGCCGGAGCTGCTGCAAAAGCCGGTTTCGCCCCTGAAAGCTCTCTGTCGGGATTATTCCGCCCGACATGAGTGCCATGTGATCGCCGACCATCCTCTTTCCGAAAGTCTGCCGGAGGGCGTGACGGTGCAGACCGTCTCCCCGGAAGAAATGGAGGAGCTTTTCCAGCGCTTTCATCTTCGAAAGCAGCTGAAAGAGGCTCTTGGCCGAAAGATTTCCCTTTCAAATGGCGGCAACCTGATGATCGACCAGCGGGAAGCCATGAGCACCGTGGATGTGAACAGCGGCTCCTTTGTGGAAAGCGACGGCGGGCAAAGTCTCCCCCTTTCCCAGAATCTGGCGGCGGTGGGGGAGATCGCCCGGCAGATTCGGCTGCGGAACCTTTCCGGGATGATTCTGATCGATTTTATCGACATGGATCGGGAGGACGAGCGCCGTCAGGTGCAGGAAGCCATGGAACAGGCTCTTGGCGACGATCGGGTCAAGACCGTCGTTCACGGGTTTACCCGGCTGGGTATTCTGGAGATCACCCGCAAGCGCACGGGGGAGACCCTGCAGGAAATGCTGACGGAACCCTGCCGCGCCTGCGGCGAAACCGGCTGCGCGCCGGTCGAATGGCCGTGAACGGTCAAGAAAGGACGTACACAAACTTGGAACATCATGCCACTTATGTGACCGAAGCGCAGCGGGAGGAGCAGCTGAAAGCCATCCGCGCGTTCCGGGAAATGGAAGACCGGCCGCAAAGCTACTTCATCGTGACCTACGGCTGTCAGATGAACGCCCACGACAGCGAAAAGCTGGCGGGACTTTTGGAAGAAATGGGCATGTCCGAAGCCGAAGACCGCACCAAAGCCGATCTGGTGCTGTTCAACACCTGCTGCGTCCGGGATAACGCCGAACGCCGTGCGCTGGGCAACGTGACTTGGCTGAAGGAACTGAAGAAGGAAAAGCCCCGGCTTCTGATCGGCGTATGCGGCTGCATGGTGCAGCAGCCCGGCATGGCGGAGAAGATCCTCAAGCAGTATCGCTTCATCGATCTGGCCTTCGGCACCCACAACCTGCACGAGCTGCCGGGGATGCTGCTGCGCCTGTGCCAGCAGCGCACCCGGGTGGTCAGCATCTCCCATGAGGAGGACCTGATCGCCGAGGGCCTGCCGGTGAAGCGGCTGAATGCATGGCACGCCTACATCACCATCATGTACGGCTGCAACAACTTCTGCTCCTACTGCGTGGTGCCCTACGTGCGGGGCCGGGAGCGCTCCCGCCGCATGGAGGACATTCTCCGGGAAGCGCAGGAGCTCAAGCAGTCCGGCGTACAGGAGATCATGCTGCTGGGCCAGAACGTGAACAGCTACGGCAACGGCTCTGAAAACGGAGATACCTTCCCCAAGCTGCTGCGGGAGCTGGACCGGCTGGACATTCCCCGCATCCGCTTCATGACCTCCCATCCCAAGGATCTGAGCGACGAACTGATCGAAGTGATGGCCGGGGGAAAGCATATCCTTCATCAGCTGCATCTGCCCGCTCAGAGCGGCAACGACGAGATTCTCCGGCTCATGAACCGGCACTATACCCGGGAAGACTATCTGCGCAAGGTGGAAAAGCTCCGGGCTGCCATTCCGGACATCGGCCTGACCACCGACCTGATCGTGTCCTTCCCCGGCGAGACGGAAACCCAGTTCGAGGACACCCTGTCGCTGGTGCGGGAGGTGGGCTACGATTCCGCGTTCACCTTTATCTATTCGCCCCGGGCGGGCACCCGGGCCGCCCAGATGGACGGCCAGATTCCGGCGGAGGAAAGCTCCCGCCGCATCGCCCGGCTGATTCAGGAGGTGGAAGCCTCTACCGCCCGGGTGCATCAGAGCATGGTGGGCAAAAACGAGGAAATTCTGGTGGAAGGGCTCTCCAAACGGGATGAACACCAGATTTCAGGCAAGGGCAGCCGGGGCATCACCGTCACGCTGGACGGCTCGGCTGCGGATATCGGGAAGATTCTTCCCGTCAGAATCACCTCCGCGGCGGTCAATACCCTCCGGGGAGAAAGAATCGAAAGGGGTTAATCATCGATGGAAAAGGTACTGAATCAGGCGGAACTGCTGGCGGAAGCCATTCTGGAAAGCGAAGAATACATCAACATGCGGCTGACCGAGCAGGCCGTGATGAAGGATGAGGAAGCGACCCTGCTGGTGGCCAACTATTCCGAAAAGCGCAGCAAGGTGGAAAAATTGCTGGCCAACCCCAACATGGACCGGGGCGAGCTGGCCAAGGCGGGTCAGGCGCTGCAGGAAGCCGAGCATATGCTCGACCATAACAAGCTTATCGCCAAGATGCAGGAGACCAATCAGGCCTTCACCGAAATGATGAAGCAGGTCAACAAGATCATCAAGAAGGTCGTCACCGGCGAGGACGAAGAGGAAGAAGAGCACGGCTGCACCGGCTCCTGCTCCAGCTGCGGCGGCGGTTGCGGACATCATCATCATTGATCCTTCCAAATACTGTCAGAGGGGCCTGCGCCCCTCTGACGGCTTTCCACCGGGATTTTGGAACGTTTGACATTCTGTTTGTTTTGGTACGAAAGGACGGGTGAAACCGTGGCTGGCAGCGTGACCCCGATGATGCAGCAATATCTGGACATCAAGCAGAAGCATCAGGACTGCATCCTGTTTTTCCGGCTGGGCGATTTTTACGAGATGTTTTTTGAGGACGCCCAGCTGGTGTCCAAAGAGCTGGAACTGGTGCTGACGGGCAAAAGTTGCGGCCTGAGCGAACGTGCGCCCATGTGCGGCATTCCGTACCACGCCGCCAGCGGATATATCGCCCGGCTGATCGAAAAGGGCTACAAGGTGGCCATCTGCGAGCAGCTTACTGACCCGGCCCTGAGCAAGGGACTGGTGGAGCGGGACGTGATCCGCATCATCACGCCCGGCACGGTGGTAGACCCCGCCATGCTGGACGAAAAAAACTACAGCTACGTGCTTTGCGTGGCCTTTTTCGGCAAGGGAGCCTCGCTGGCATGGGCGGACGTGAGCACCGGCGAGTTTGTGGCCCATGTGGTGCAGGACGCGGAAAAGCAGCTGATGGACGAAATTCAGCGCATCGGCCCCCGGGAGATCGTTACCAACGATCTGGACAAGCTGCACACGCTGGTGAATCTGGGCATTTCCGCCACCACGCTGGCGGATGGCGCGTTCTCCAAGCGGGGCGCGGAAGGGGAGCTGTTCAGCCACTTCGGCGTGGCGACGCTGTCCGCGCTGGGCATGGAGGACAAGGACCGCCGGGCCATCGCCGCCGGGGCACTGCTGCGCTATCTGGACGAGACGCAGAAAAACGCACTGGAGCACATCACCCATCTGGAGCTGTATCAGGGCGACGAGACCATGTTTCTGGATCGGCACACCCGCCGCAATCTGGAACTGACCGAGAGCCTGCGCAGCGGCGAACGGAAGGGCTCCCTTCTGTGGCTGCTGGATCAGACCCGCACGGCCATGGGCGCGCGGCTGCTGCGCACGTGGGTGGAAAACCCCATGGTGAGCCGTCACCGCATCCAGACCCGTCTGGACGCAGTGGAAGCACTGAAGGACAACTTCATCGTGGCGGAGGAACTGGGAGAAAAGTTGGAGACTGTGGCGGATATGGAGCGCCTGCTGGGCAAGATCAGCTACAACAGCCTGACCGCCCGGGACTGTCTGGCCCTGAACCGCTCGCTGAACGCCATTGCCCCGGTGAAGGCACTGCTGGAAAGCGTGGACGTTGCGCCCCTGAACGCGCTGGCCCACACCATGACCCCGCTGGACAGCCTGTGCGAGCTGCTGGAAAAAGCCATCAACCCCGACGCGCCCCTGACGCTGCAGGAGGGCGGCTATATTCGTCCCGGCTTCAACGCCCAGCTGGACGAATACCGGGACGCCTCCACCCACGGCAAACAGTGGGTGCTGGATATGGAAGCCGCCGAGCGGGAAGCGACCGGCATCAAGAACCTGCGTATTCAGTACAACCGGGTGTTCGGGTACTATATCGAGGTCACCAAGAGCAATCTGGATCAGGTGCCCCTCCGCTATGCCCGCCGCCAGACGCTGGCCAACGCCGAGCGCTACACCACGCCGGAGCTGCAGGAGATCGAAAAGAAAATTCTGAACGCCGAGCAGCTGGCCGCAGCGCTGGAACTGCAGCTTTTTACCGATGTGCGGCAGGAGATCACCAGGGAGATCGGAGCCATCCAGCAGAACGCGCTGGCGCTGAAGACCGCCGACGCGCTGCTTTCGCTGGCGCAGGTGGCCCGGGATTATGGCTACGTCAAGCCCACCATCAACGAGACCGGCGAAATCCGCATCGTGGAGGGACGGCATCCCATTGTGGAGCGGATGGTGCAGGATACGCCCTTCGTGCCCAACGACGTCGAGCTGGACACCGAGGACAATCGGATGCTCATCATCACCGGCCCCAACATGGCCGGTAAGAGCACCTATATGCGCCAGACGGCCCTCATTACCCTGATGGCTCACATCGGCAGCTTTGTGCCCGCGAAGGAAGCGAACATCAGCCTGTGCGACCGCATCTTCACCCGCATCGGGGCCAGCGACGACCTGTCTTCCGGTCAGAGCACCTTCATGGTGGAAATGAGCGAAACGGCGGGCATTCTCCGCAGCGCTACGAACAAATCGCTGGTCATTCTGGACGAGATCGGCCGGGGCACCAGCACCTTCGACGGTCTGGCCATTGCGTGGGCGGTGGTGGAATATCTGCTGGACAAAAAGAAAATCGGCGCAAAGACCCTGTTCGCTACCCATTATCATGAGCTGAGCGAGCTGGAAGGCCGCTTCCCCGGCGTGAAAAACTACTGCATCACCGTGATGGAGCACGGCGAGGACGTGATTTTCCTGCGCAAGATCATGCCCGGCGGCGCGGACAAGAGCTACGGCGTCCATGTGGCCCGGCTGGCGGGCATCCCCGCACCGGTGGTGGCCCGGGCCCACGAAATTCAGGCTCGGCTGGAAGTCAGCGACATCAATCAGGAGACCATTTCCCAGAATATTCTGGAAAAGAAGAAAAAAGAAAACCGGCAGACGGACATGTTCCACCTGCCGCAGGATGACCTGATCGAAGAACTGAAAAATCTGGACGTGCTGTCCATCACCCCCATGGACGCGCTCAACACCCTTTTCCGTCTGCGGGAAAAGGCGCGCCGACTCTGAGACCTCATCATTCGTCAGCCAACGAACCGTAAGGAGCGATTATGGCAGAAATACGCAAGCTATCTTCGGAACTGATCGGAAAGATCGCCGCGGGCGAGGTGGTGGAACGCCCCGCTTCCGTGGTGAAGGAACTGGTGGAAAACGCCATCGACGCGGGCGCTACCCATGTGACGGTGGAACTGCGGGGCGGCGGTATCGAATACCTGCGCGTTTCGGATAACGGCAAGGGCATTCCCGCCGGGCAAATTCGGCTGGCCTTCGAGCGCCACGCTACCAGCAAGCTGCAAACGGAAGCGGAGCTGTACTGCATCCACACGCTGGGCTTTCGCGGTGAGGCGCTGGCCTCCGTGGCGGCGGTGGCGAAGGTGACCTGCACCACCAAAACCGCCGACGCGGAGTTCGGCGTGCGCTGTCAGGTGGAGGGCGGCGAGTTTACCGACATCCGTCAGGCCGCCTCGCCAGTGGGCACCACCTTCGTGGTGGAGGATTTGTTTTATAACACCCCCGTCCGCCGGAAGTTCCTGAAAAAGCCCGCCATTGAGGCCGGGCTGGTGTCGGACTATATGCTCCGGCTGATCCTGTCCCACCCGGAGATCGCGTTCCGCTTCGTCAGTCAGGGCAAGACCATCTATCACAGCATGGGGGACGGCAAGCTGGACTCCGCCCTGTTCTGCCTGTATGGCAAGGACGCTTTCCGGCAGATGATTCCGGTCAGCGGGCACCAAAGCGGCGTGGTGCTGAAGGGCTTCATCGGCGTGGGGGAGCTTTCCCGGGGCAACCGCCAGCAGCAGAGCTTTTTCATCAACGGACGTTTTTTCCGCAGCGGCGTATTGAGCCGGGCGCTGGAAAACGGCTGCGAGGGCAGGGTCATGATCGGCAAGTTCCCCATGTGCGCCCTGTTTCTGGAAATGCCCTATCAGAACGTGGACGTGAACGTTCATCCCAATAAGCTGGAGGTTCGCTTTCAGGACGAAAGCGCCGTGGCGGAGGCCGTCCGGCAGATCGTCTATGACGCGCTGCATCAGGAACAGCTGGGCCAGCGGCTTCGCGCCCCGGCTTCGGAAAAGCCTGCGCCCGTTACGGAAAGCGGTTTTACCGTGACGGAGCTGCCCGGCGCGCCGGATGCGGTCAAGCCGGTTCCTGCGGCTCCTGCTGTTGCTGCACAGCCTGCCGCGCCTGCGGCGGATCGGCTGCAAACCGACGCGGCATTAGAACAGAAAGACGAAGCTACCGCAGAGAATACAGCGCATCTTCGCCCAGTGACTGTGCCCGTTCAGACGGGGGGCGGCGGCGCGTTCCATGCGTCCTACGGCGCAGCGCCCCGGACGGTCTTTCAGCCCGCGGCTCCATCCGTGTGGGATCGGCCCCAGAACGCGGCTCCCAAGCCCGCTGCAGGGTGGGGCAATGCGGAAGAGCGGCCCGCCGTTCCCGAAATCCGTGAAACGGCCGTGCCGCAGCCGGTTAAGCCGGCCCCGGCCGCGCCCGGAAGCGTCCCTCAGCCCCCGGAGCAGACCCGCCTTGCGGAGGTGGAAACCAAAGAGGAGGCCGCCGCCGTTCCCAGGCTGGTGGGCATCGTGTTCGATACCTATTGGATCTTCGAGACCGGCGACCGTCTGTTGTGGCTGGATCAGCACGCCGCCCACGAGCGCATTCTCTACGACCGTTTCATGAAGCGCTACGACGGCGAGCAGATCTCTCAGCGGCTTCTGTCGCCCCAGCTGGTGCAGCTCTCCGGCCGGGATATGGCGCTGTTTGAGGAAATTCAGCCCTATCTGGAAAAGGCGGGCTTTCAGGCGGAAGCATTTGACGAGCGCAGCGTGGCCGTTCACGCCATTCCGACCCTGTTCGGCGAAAACGGCGACCCGAAGGAGCTGTTTCTGGAAGCGCTGGATCAGTGGCAGCAGGGCCGGGGTGAAAAGACCAGCGACCGAATGCGCAGTCAGGTGGCCCAAATGGCCTGTAAACACGCCATCAAAGGCGGCGACAAGCTGAATCCGCAGGAAATTCAGGGCTTTTTGAAGGAAATGCTGCAAAGCCAGTCCATGCCCACCTGCCCCCACGGGCGGCCCATCGTGGTGGAGACCACCCGCTATGCGCTGGAAAAGCGCTTCAAGCGGATTCAGTAAGCCCAAAGCGCGATTGAAAAGGAGGGCGATCTGTGAAGCCCAAGGTTCTGGCCCTGACGGGATGCACCGCTTCGGGAAAAAGCGGCCTTGCCCTGAAGCTGGCCCGGGAATACCCGGTGGAGATCGTCTGCATGGACAGTATGCAGATCTACCGGCGCATGGACATCGGCACCGCCAAGCCCACGCGCTCGGAGCAGAAGCAGGTTCCCCATCACATGCTGGATATTCTGGAGCCGGAGGAAAGCTACGCCGTGGCCCGGTACGTGGAGGACGCGGAGCAGGTCTTTGGGGATATCTGGCAGCGGGGAAAGATTCCGCTGCTGGTAGGCGGCACGGGCCTTTATCTGAAAAGCCTGCTGCACGGCATGACGCTGGGACAGCAGGAGAGCGACCCGGCGGTTCGGGCTCGCTATGAAGCCGTGGCCGCAGAGCCGGACGGCAAGGCCAGGCTTCACACCATGCTGGAAAAGGTGGACGAGGAGACCGCCCGGCGGCTTCACCCCAACGACCTGCGCCGGGTGGTGCGGGCGCTGGAAATTTACGAGCTGACCGGCACCCCCATGAGCCGCCAGAAGCGGCAGGAGCCGGAACGCCCCTACGACCTTCTGCCCATGGCCCTCCGGATGCCACGGCCCGAGCTGCAGGCCCGCATCGCCCAGCGGGTGCAGGAAATGATGGAGCAGGGGCTTCTTCGGGAAGTGCAGGGGCTTCTGGACAGCGGCGTTCCTGCAGAGAGCCAGTCCATGCAGGCTATCGGCTACAAGGAGCTGGTGCCCGTCTGCCGGGGACAGGTGGCCGAAGCGGACGCGGTCTGGCAGATCATTTTGAACACCCGCCATTACGCCAAGCGGCAGGAAACGTGGTTCAAGGCCGAAGAAGCCGTCCGTTGGGTGGACGCGGGTTCTTCTGCGCTGGACGAGCTGCGCCGCAGGACAGATGAATTTTTGGCGGATTGAGCATTGCGCAAAGCAGAAAAGAGGCATTTTCCCATGGAACCCAGAGCATTGATCGAAAAGGCGGAACTCCGCTATCAGGACGCCTTCCGCCGCATGGAAGAAATTGAATATCACAATACCGAAAAAGTGCTGGACGTGATGCGCCATCATGCGGTGTCGCCCCGTCACTTTGCGCCTACCACCGGCTACGGCTATGACGATGTGGGTCGGGACACACTGGAAGCGATTTATGCCGACTTGTTCCATACGGAGGCGGCCATCGTGCGGCCGCAGATCGTGTCCGGCACCCATACGCTGGCGCTGGCCATGTTCGGCGTGCTTCGCCCGGGGGACGAGCTGCTTTACGCCTCCGGTGGGCCCTACGACTCGCTGGAGGAGGTTATCGGCCTTCGGGGCGACGGAGCCTGTTCCCTGAAGGAAATGAACGTGAGCTATGCGCAGGTGGAAATGAAGGACGGCAAGCTGGATCTGCCGGCCATCCGGGCGGCCATGAAGCCCAACACCCGCATGGTGGCGGTGCAGCGCAGCCGTGGCTATTCCACCCGGCCCAGCCTGATGCCGGAGGACGTGGAGCCGCTGGCCCGGATGCTGCACGAGGAGTTTCCTAACGCCTGCCTGATGGTGGATAATTGCTACGGCGAGTTCGTCTGCGAAAAGGAGCCCAGCGAATACGGCGCGGATCTTTGCGTTGGCAGCCTCATCAAAAACCCCGGCGGCGGGCTGGCTCCCACCGGCGGCTATATCGTGGGCCGGGAAGACCTGATCCGCCGAATTTCCTTTCGCCTGACGGCCCCTGGCATCGGCCGGGAGGAGGGCAGCTACGCCGCCAGCTACCGTCCCTATTATCAGGGCCTGTTCATGGCCCCTCATACGGCGGTGCAGGCGGTCAAGACCTCTATTCTGGCGGCGGCGGTGTTTGAAGAATTGGGTATGCGCTCGTCTCCCACGCCGGACGCTCGCCGCACGGATATCATTCAGGCGCTGGAATTCGGCACCCCGGAGCGGATGGTGGCCTTCTGTCAGGCCATTCAGGCCGCGTCGCCCATCGACAGCATGGCGGAGCCGGAGCCTTGGGATATGCCCGGCTATGCCGATCAGGTCATCATGGCGGCGGGCACCTTCGTGTCCGGCGCATCGATTGAGCTAAGCGCCGACGGCCCTATGCGCGCGCCCTACGCCGTGTACCTGCAGGGCGGCCTGACCTACGGCCACGGACGCATCGCCCTTTGCCGTGCGCTGGAAGCCATGCAGAAAAAGGGCACTCTGTAAAAAACATATCCCCTCCCGGAAGCGCATAGTTTTCCCTGGGAGGGGATTTTTGTGAAGGAACAGACCCGCGTAAAGGCCATGCGGCTGCGGCAGGAGGCGCCGCGGACGGACGTTTTGAAACCTGTGGCCGCGTCACGGCCCGCAGAATGGATCGACGCTTCCCAAAAGAAGGATGGATTTTCCCGGCTGCTGCGGGGCTGCTGCTGGTGGCGGTGGCGGTCAAAAACGCCGAGCTGCCCCAAAGTCAGTCCGTGTTTTCTGCGTTGGAGGACAGCCTGAACACCGAGTGGGACGAAAGCGTAGGCAAGCTGAGCTTTGTGGACAGCCTGCTGCCCGCTGAAGTGCAGGAGGTCTGGCGGCAGGAGGAAAGCGTGACGGTCTTTGAGCCGGTACAGGGCAATGTTGTCCACGCGTGGTCCCGGCAGGAACCCTATCTGGAACTGAGCTGCAATACTACAGATGTGCGTGCCGCCGCGGATGGGGAGATCATGTCTATCGCCCATGGAATGGACGAGGAACGCATCGTCCGCATCCGCCACGAAGGCGGGCTGGAAACCCTGTACGGCAATCTGGCAAGCTGCGCCCACGAGGTGGGGGACCGGGTCTACGCCGGGGATGCCTTCGCCACGGTGCTGGAAGGCGCGCCGCTGGCCTTCGAGCTGCGGCGGGACGGCCGCTCCATCGACCCCACCGGGCTGATGCTGCCCCTGACGGAATGAGCGTCAAGCGGATGAAGCTGCGGCTGAAGATTCACCCGGCAGGGGCCGTGCTGGCGGCGTTGGGGCTTATGCTGTTTCCCTCGGCGGGAATGCTGGCGGCGGCTGCGGCCATGCTGCTGCACGAGGGCGGCCATGTGCTGGCCATGGCCCTGTGCCGGGTGAAGGAATGCCGCATTGAACTGACCCCCTTCGGTGGCGTGGCGGACGTGCCGGGTTTTGAGCGCCTGCCGGGCAGGCAGCAATGCCTGATCGCGCTGGCGGGCGTGCCGGTCAGCGCGGCGTCCGCATGGCTATGTCTGCGTTTTGCACCGCAGACGGAGTTTTTCCGCCTGTTTTACCGTTTCAGTCTGGGCATGGCGCTGGTGAATGTACTGCCGGTCTGGCCGTTGGACGGGGCGCGGGTGCTGCTGTGTGCGGCGCGGTGGTTTGGCCGGGAGGAACCGGCCCGGCGGGCGATGCTCTGGCTTTCCTATTTGCTGGCGGCGGGAATGCTGGCGCTGGGGCTTGCCGGGGTCTTTCAGGGCCGGGTGAACCTGTCGCTGTTCCTGCTGCCGCCGTATCTGGCCTACGCGGCATGGCAGAGCAGCATGGGCGGAAGTCTGCGGGGCGCGGCTGCGGCACTGGAAGGAGAGTCTTGGCCCAAAGGAAAACTGCTGCGGGCGCTGCCCTTTGTCTGCCGGGGAACGCCGGAAAAGTTGGAACTGCTTCGTCTGCTGCGCGCCCTTCCCGAGGGGCGCACGGCGCTTCTTTACAAGTTTGACGGGCAAACCGGCAGGCTGACGGAAGTGCTTGCCGCACCGAAGATCGCCGAATCGCTGACCCGGCAGGACAAAGAATGAAAAGCGCCGGCGCTTGTCCAAATCCAGCAATTTCCACGCGGATTGGATGGACAAAGCGGGCGTTTCTGTGGTACAATCTGAATGATTACGAAAGTGTTACGAACGGAGGCACGATTCATGCGAAAGCACACGGCACTGCAAAAGATCGCCGCCCTTCTTTCGGCTCTCTGTCTGCTGATGGGCGCTTTTCCTGCCCATGCAGCGGACGTGGGAGGCGTGGCAGTTCAGTCCGCCTCTTTGACCACCCAGTCCGCGCCGCTGAACGGCATGGTGCGGGTCTGGCTGTCCTCGCTGGGCAGCCCTTCCCGGCTGGATCTGACTGTGGCGGGCAGCTACAGTCTGGGCGGCGACCTGTCCCGCTCTTTTTCCAGCGGGACAAGCCTGACCGTCAGCTTTAACAGCGCCTCCGGCCAACTGACGCTGTCCCAGAACGGCGTGGTGATCTATATGGGCGGCGATTTTTCCCTGCGCCGCCACAGCACCTCCGGCGTGAACGGAATCATGATCGCGCAGGCCCGGAAAAGCGGCAATCCCTATCCCGGAGACCTGTCCTTTCAGGCAGTGAAGCAGTCCGGCGGAAGCTACAAGCTCTATGTCATCGCCCATGTCTACATCGAGGACTATCTCTACGGCGTGGTTCCCTATGAAATGGGTAACTCCAGCAATGTAGAGGCCCTGAAGGCACAGGCGGTGGCCGCCCGCACCTACACCGTGCGGATGATGAGCCGCCGCGCGTCCAACCGCTACGACGTGGTGGATACCACCAGCGATCAGGTCTACCGCGGCACGCCTTCGGGCAACGCCAACTGCGTCACCGCCATTGACTCCACTCGGGGTATCGTGCTTCAGTACGGCGGCGAGTACGTCATGACCTATTATTCCGCCAGCAACGGCGGGCAGACCGAATCCGCGCCCCATGGCGTGGGCAGCGGCGCGTACGCCTATTTCACCGTCAAGGACGACCCCTTCGATTACGGAAACCCTAGCTCCACGGTGAAAAAGAAGACCGTTTACAAGGATCTGACCGCCGCGTCCAACCCCTCCGGGCTGATTTCTCTGCTGGGGCGCAAGGCGGCGGCTCAGATGGGGCAGAGCGGCGTCACCCCGGTATCCCTTCAGAGCGTCACGCCCCATACGCCCAAATACGAGGCGCCCAGCCGCCTGTATACGAAGATGGACTTTGAGCTGACCGCCCGAACCGCCAGCGGCAGTCTGCAAACCGTTACCGTAACCTGCGATATTTTCTCCGAGCTGGAAAGCATGCTGGGCATGAGCATCCAGTCCGCCAAAAATGAACTTTGGAGCGTGGAGGAGACGGCTTCCGGGTTCAGCCTGCAGGCCCGGCGCTACGGCCACGGCGTGGGCATGAGCCAGCGGGGCGCGATGTACATGGGCAAGCTGGGCTATACCTACGATGAAATTCTGGGTTTCTATTACGAGGGCTGCCAGCGGGTGCAGAAAAGCTTTACCAGCACCATTCTCAGCGCCTCCTCCAGCGAGGAGGAGACCACCGTCCGGGACCCCGCCGACCTGCCGGAGAACAGCTCTGCCTGCAAGGGTACGGTGAAGCTGGTGTCCGGCGGTTCGCTGATCCTGCGCAGCGGCAAGTATGATTCCTCGTCTGTGGTCAGCACGCTGAGCAACGGCACCATCGTGGAGGTGCTGACGAATGACGGCAGCTGGTGCTTTGTGCGCTACGGCAGCCTGAAGGGCTACGTGCCCACGGAAAATCTGGTCATTACCGGCACCCCTCAGGGTTCGGAAGAAGCAGCCACCACGGTGCAGGGCTTCGTGACAGTCACGGCCAACGATTATGTGAACCTCCGTCAGGAACCCAGCCTGAGCGCGAAAAAGCTGGGCACGGCCCCGACCGGCGCGGTGCTGACCGTGTTCTCCCTTTCGGGGGACTGGGCCTATGTGCAGTATATGAGCATCACGGCCTACGTCCACCGCAACTTTATCTCTGCCCTGACCACGGTCTATCCGGGCCAGAGCAGCTCCGGCGGCAGCGGCACGGCCATCGTCGTCACCGCCAGCGGTACAGGAACGGTGAATCTGCGGACGACGGCCTCGACGGTCGGCGCGGCCATTGCCCAACTGCCGGTGGGAAGCCGGGTGACGGTGCTCAGCGACGACGGCTCCTGGTGCCGCATCCAGTGGAACGGGCTGGAAGGGTATATGATGCGCTCCTTCCTTCGCTATGAGCAGGACGCACAGCCCCCCGAAAACACCCCTTCTCCCACGGAATCGGCCGCGCCGTCGGAAAGTTCTTCGCCCTCCGAAAGCCCGGCCCCCACGCCTCGGCCCGCCGGCGTTTCCGCCACGGTGGCCAGCCAGCTGGTCTACCTGCGGCAGGAGCCGTCGGAAAACTCCGCATCCGTGGTGCTGCTGGCCTTCGGAGACCCGCTGACGGTCTATTCCCAGACCGGGGAATGGTGGCAGGTCAGCTGGGAAGGCAGCATGGGCTATCTGCCCGCGTCCGCTGTCCGCCTGGAAACGTCCTCTGAAACGCCGGGGGATTCCACAGTTATTCGCAAGGCCCGGGTGACGACCGTCTCCGGCGGTCTGAATATGCGCATGGAGGGCAAGAGCGGCAGTCCCATTCTGACGGTGATTCCGCGCAATACGGTGATCGACGTGCTTTCTGTGGGCAACAGCTGGTGTCAGGTCAGCTACGGCGGACGCACCGGCTATGTGATGACTGTTTTCCTGACGCTTGAGGAAAGCACGGTCACGCCGACAATGGCCCCCACGGCGGTGCCGACGGTCGAGCCGACAGTCGCTCCGACCAATGAACCTGCTGTATCGCCCTCCGTTTCGCCTACGGCGTCGCCTGAAAAAACGCCGGAGCCTACGGCGATTCCCACGGCGGCTCCCACAGCCGCCGACCCTCAATATGCGCTGGTGACCACTGCCTCCGGCAGTCTGAACCTACGCGCCCAGCCTTCGGCAATCGGAGCGCTTGTGACTCAAATTCCCCGTTTCGGCATGGTGGAGGTGCTGGAATACGGCTCCGAATGGTGCCGCCTGCGCTATAACACGCTGGAAGGATATGCGATGACCCGTTATCTGACGCTGGCTTCCGGCACGGCCACGGTGGTTCCCACGCCCAGCGCTACGCCGGCTCCCAGCGCGGGCACGGCCCGGGTCAACACCGTCTCCGGCGGGCTGAACCTGCGTCAGTCGCCCAAGGCCAGCGCCAAAGTGCTGACAGTCATTCCCCGCCATGCGCTGGTGGAGGTGCTGGAAACGACCGGCAGTTGGTCTCATGTGCGGTACGGAACGTGGGACGGGTATGTGGTTTCCAGTTACTTGCGGTATGAGACGGCGGGTTCCACACCGACCCCAGTGCCGACGGCAACGCCCGCCTCCGGTGAGACGAACGCGCCTACGCCATCGCCTGCACCCGTGACCGCCGCGCCGACTGCGTCCGTCACCGCAACGCCCTCTCCCAGCCCTGCTCCTGTACTGGACGATACGCTGGAAGATATGCCGAACGGTATTCTGGCGCTGATCGCTCCCCGGCAGGGAGAAAGCTATGTGGCCGTCTGGACGGAATGCCGGGAACGGGGCGAAAAGCTGGCCGTGCTGCCGGAAGGCTCCATGGCGCGTATCATACGCCGGGGCGAAACATGGTGCGAAATTCAGTATGATATGTACGATGCATCCAAGACCGGCTATTGTCTGACCCAATGCCTGAATCCGCTGGAGGGAACATGGAACTGAAACCGGGAGAGAGAATCGACGACCTGCAGCTGGACGGGCTTTACATCCTCCAAAAGAAGGATGGCTTCCGCTTCGGTATGGACGCCGTCCTGCTGGCGGATTTCACCCGTACCCGGCCCCGGGAACGCATCGCCGATCTGGGCACAGGTACGTGCATTTTGCCGCTGCTGCTGAGCCATCAGCAGCCCGATACCCAGTTTGAAGCCATCGAGCTGCAGCCCGATATGGCCGACATGGCCGGGCGTTCGGTGGAATTGAACGGCCTTTCCGATCGGATCCGCGTCCACGCCATGGATCTGCGTCAGGCCCCGGAAACGTTCGGCTACGAGAAATTTCACGCCGTGGTGTGCAATCCGCCCTACGGCAAACAGAACGGCACGCTGAAAAGCCAAACGGAAACGGTGTCGCTGGCTCGGCATGAGCGGGACACCTCCATAGGTGAGATCGTGAAAAGCGCCGGGGCGCTTCTGCGCACCATGGGACGGCTGACTATGGTGTTCCCGGCTCCCCGCTTTCTGGAGCTGTGCGACGAGCTGCGCCGCTGCCGTCTGGAGCCCAAGCGGGTACGAATGGTCTGCGCCAAGCTGGAGAAGCCGCCCTATCTGGTGCTGGTGGAAAGTATGAAGAATGCCCGGCCCGGCCTGCACTGGATGCCGCCGCTGGTGGTCTACGATCCGCAGGGCCGGGAAACGCCGGAAATCGAACGAATCTATCATAAGGGCTGAACTGCGCTCAACGCGTCTTTCTCCGATTCATCGGAAGAAAGGCGCATTTTTTGACGGAAAATGAGTATGCCCAGATTCCAGAGAAGGGTGCAGAACTGTCCTGCCCCCTGTGCCAGCAGTACGCCGTACTGCCGCAGCTCCGGCCGGGCGGGCAGAAGCCAGATCAGCAGGAGCGTCAGCCCGGAAACGGGCAGCGACCCCAGCATGGACAGCTTTTGCAGCCCCAGTGCCGACAGAATGCCGCCGGACACATGAGCAAAGGCGAACAGCAGGCACAGAGGCGCGCCGAAGCGGAACAGCGGGGTCAACTCCGGCAGCCGGTACAGCCACCGGGCCAGCAGGGGCGCGGCCAGCCAGACCGCCCCGGTGCTGCCCAGCCCGGCTGGGGCGGCGGTCAGGAAGCACTTGCCGACCAGCCGCCGAAGTTCTTTGGGTTCCTTCTCCGCCAACGCAATCCTCGGCAGAAGTACCATGGACAGGGAACCGGTGAACACGCAGGGCAGCATCAGAACGGGCGTCACCATGCCGGAAAGCATTCCCAGCCGGGCAGTGGCCTCCCGGGCGGCAAGGCCCGAGGCCTGCAGCCGCAGGGGGATCCAGACCGCCTCCACGGCCCGGAGCAGCATTTGCACAAGCCGGGTGCCCGTGGTGGGCAGCGCCAGCCGCAGCACGGGCTTTCGCCAGCTTCGGGCGGTCTCCATGGGCGACAGGGGCAGACGAAGTACCGCCAGCACGAAGGCCAGCCCCAGCACCTCGGCGGCCATGGTGGAAAAGACCGGCACCGCCGCCGCCCACGGGGCCGCCAGATGAGGCAGCGCCAGCAAAAGCCCTACGCAGATCGTCAGCCGGAGCAGCTGCTCCACCAGCTCCGACCACGCGGGCAGCAGGCTGCGCTCCACCCCGTACAGGTAGCCGTTGTATACCGCCGAATAGCCCAGGATCAGGATGCAGGGCGCGCTGCACCACAGGGATGGAAGCACCCGCACATCGCCGGTCAGCCGTGCCAGCTGCGGCGAAAAAAGCAGCATCAGGGGCATGAGCACGAGCGCCGCTATGCGCACCAGCCAAAGCCCAGCCAGCAGGGGCTTTGTGCGGTCCTCCGTCCGGGTCTTGGCCGTCATGCGGCTCACCGCCAGCGGCAGCCCGGAGGTCAGCGGGGTAATGGCCAGCATATGGACGCTCTGGCTCAGCTCCGCAATGCCCATGATCTCCGCCCCCAGCAGCCGGGAAAGCAGAATACGCAGCAGCATTCCGAGGGCGCGGACAACGCCGTTGACCGCCGTGATCTTCAGGGTTTGTTTCGCCGCGCTTTGCTTCATTTTGCTCGCCTCCCGCTCAGGAAAGCCTATTCGCCCGAAGGGAAAACCATGCCCCGAAGCCCCGGCACCGTCTTGAAACTTTGACGGGGATGGGGTATACTCAAAATGCCTGAATTTTGCTGCAAAAAGGAGAAGGAGACGATGCTGACCCCTTTTGGAGAAAAATTGGACCGGGAAATGCCTCTTTCCGAATATCCTCGCCCCCAGCTTCGACGGGAAAGCTGGCAGTGCCTGAACGGCCCGTGGGAATACGCCATTCGTCCCACCCTCCCCGAAGAACCCTTCCCGGAAAGTTGGGACGGCTCCATTCTGGTGCCCTTTTCGCCGGAAAGCGAACTGAGCGGCGTGGGCCGCACCCTTCGGCCCGCAGAGACGCTCTGGTACCGCAGATATTTTGCTTTGCCGGAAAACTGGAACGCGGGCAAACGGCTGCTGCTGCATTTCGGCGCGGTGGATCAGGAGGCGGCGGTGTTTGTCAACGGCCAAAAGGCCGGGGAACACCGGGGTGGGTACAATGCCTTCACCGTGAACGCAACAGCTTTTGTGCAGCCGCAGAACGAACTGATCGTCCGGGTCTATGACGATACGGACGCGTCCTGGCACACCCGCGGCAAGCAGCGCACGAAGCGGGGAGGCATCTGGTACACCCCTCAAAGCGGTATTTGGCAGACGGTCTGGATGGAATGGGTGCCGGAAGCCTACATCCAGCGGGTGCGTCTGATCCCGGATATCGACCGCGGAGAATTGGAATTGACCGTGTTCGCCAGCCGCCCGGGCGAGGGAACCGCCGTTTTGCAGGGCGAGCGCTTTGCGTTTACTGTCGGAACGCCTGTGCGTCTGCCGGTGCGGGATCAGCGCTTGTGGAGCCCCGACGACCCATGGCTGTACCCGTTGGAGCTTCATTTTGGGGAAGACCGGGTCGAAAGCTATTTCGCCATGCGGAAAACGGAAGTCCGCGCCGGGAAGGATGGCGTTCGCCGCCTGTACCTGAACGATCGCCCCTGTTTTCATAACGGGCTGCTGGATCAGGGATACTGGCCCGACGGCTTATACACCGCTCCCGCCGACGAAGCGATGATTTTCGACCTGCAGACTGCCAAAAAGTTGGGCTACAATATGCTTCGCAAGCATATCAAGGTGGAGCCCATGCGATGGTATTATCACTGCGACAGACTGGGACTGCTGGTGTGGCAGGATATGCCCAACGGCGGCGGAAAGTATCACTTTTCCACCATCAGCTTCCCACTGGTCACCGGCGTTCATCACCGGGACGACCGCTATCGGAAATTTGCCCGGGAAAGCCGGCAGGGGCGGGAGGAATACCGCGCGGAGCTGCGGGAGATGATCACGCAGCTGGAAAGCGTGCCCTCCATCGTGCTGTGGGTGCCCTTCAACGAAGGCTGGGGACAGTTTGACGCGGCGGACGCCTGCCGCATCATCCGTTCAGTGGACGAAAGCCGCCCCATCGACCACGCCAGCGGCTGGCACGACCAGAAGATCGGCGACCTTCAAAGCCTGCACGTGTATTTCCGGCCCTATCGTTTCCGGCCGGACAAGCTGGGCCGGGCGGTGATCTTGAGCGAATTTGGCGGCTACAACCTGCGGCTGGAGGGCCACTGCTGGAACGACGTGAACTACGGCTACAAGGGTTTTTCCGACCGGGAAGCGCTGTGGCAGGCCTACCGCAAGCTGATGGAGGAGCAGATTCTGCCCGCCATCCCCCGGGGACTGTGCGCCGCCGTTTATACGCAGCTGACAGACGTGGAGGACGAGCTGAATGGCATCATGACCTACGACCGTCGGGTCGTCAAGCTGCCGGAGGACCCCCTGCGGGAACTGAACCGCCGTCTGCTGGAAGCAGGTTCCCCGATGAATGAAACTAAAAAGGAGAAATGAATCATGAAACAGGTACTTCACACGGAAAAAGCTCCCGCCGCCATCGGCCCCTATGCGCAGGGCTGGAAGGTGGGCGATATGGTCTATACCTCCGGCCAGCTGGGCATCGACATGGAGACCGGCAGGCTGGCCGAGGGCGTGGAAGCGCAGGCTCGCGCCTCCATGCGCAATGTGGGCGAGATCCTGAAGGCCGCAGGCGCTTCCTACGGCGATGTGGTCAAGACCACCATTTTCGTTAAGGACTTGGCGGACTTCAAAACCGTCAATACGGTGTATGCGGAGTTCTTCGATGGCGTTTATCCCGCCCGCAGCTGCGTACAGGTGGCCGCACTGCCCATGGGCGGGCTGGTGGAGATCGAAGCCGTGGCCATGGTGGAGGCGTAAGCAACCTTGAAGGGACTGCTCATCGTCAACGCTTTTTTGAAAAACGGCAAGTTCGGCGCGCTTTACGACCTGCTGGTGGACGCGGCCAGGCGGATGGAGATCGGCCTTGCAGTCCAGACCAACGCGGAGGTCGTCTCCGCCCTTTGCCGGGGCGTGTTCCAGTCGGAAGACTATGATTTCTGCCTGTTTTGGGATAAGGACGTGCAGCTGGCGGCCCAGCTGGAAGGGCTGGGGATGCGGCTGTTCAATTCGTCGGACGCCATCGCCGCCTGTGACGACAAGGCTCTGACTTATCTGCGGCTGAAACCCTGCGGCATTCCCATGCCGGAAACGGTCATTGCCCCCAAGACCTTTTCCAACGTGGGCTATACCGACCTGACCTTTGCCCGGGAGATCGGCGCGCAGATGCGCTATCCCCTGATCGTGAAGGAATGCTTCGGTTCCTTCGGAATGCAGGTGTACTGGTGCCGCGATGAAGCCGAACTGCTAGAAAGGATCGGCAAGCTGGGCGGCGCGCCGTTTCTGTTCCAAAAGCCGGTGATGGAAAGCCTTGGCCGGGATGTGAGGGTGAACGTGGTGGGGGACAGAGCCGCAGCGGCCATGCTGCGCCACAGTCAAAGCGGCGACTTTCGCAGTAACCTGACCATTGGCGGCACGATGGAACCCCACGCGCTGACCCGCGAGGAAGAAACGCTGGCCGTCCGGGCCACGCAGGCGCTGGGGCTGGATTTTGCCGGTGTCGATCTCCTTTTCGGCAAGGACGGCCCGGTGCTGTGCGAGGTCAATTCCAACGCCCATTTTGCCACTACCCTGCAATGCACGGGCGTGAATATGGCGGAGGAGATCCTGCGGCACATCCATGAAACGTGCCGCCCCTGAAAGAAGGAGAAAAGCCATGAAAATCGTCTGGCTGCTGTATCAGCAGGAAGACCTGTCCGCCAATCGGGATTATGCCCGGCTGATGCGGGAAAACGGTCTGAAACGGGATATGAAGATCGAAACGGTGCTGACCCGCGACCTGACGCTTCTGCTGGACGAAAATGGAACGCCCTCCTGCCTGCGCAAGGGCAGGAAGGAACGCCCGGACGCGGTCATTGCCCGGATGCGGGAGCCGCTGTACAGCCGGCATTTCGAGCGGATGGGCGTGCCGGTCTTTAACGGTTCCGAGGTCTGCCGCATCTGCAACGATAAGCGCCAGACCCTGCAGTTCCTTTCCGGGCTGCCCATGCCCCGCACCACGTTTCTTACGCCGTTTACGCCCATGCCTCAGGACGGCCCCGTGATCGTCAAACCCGCGTGCAGCCATGGGGGAGACCGGGTGGAGCTGGTGGAGACCCAATTCCAGTGGAACGACGCGCTGGAAGCCTTGCAGGGCGAACCGGCCCTGATGCAGTCCGTCACCAGAAGGCCGGGGCGCGACCTGCGGGTGTATGTGCTGTTCGGCCAGATCGTGGCGGGCGTGATGCGCACCGCCAAAAGCGGCGTAGTGAGCAACTATAAGCGCGGGGGAAACGTAGCGCTGCATGACCTCAGCCGGGAAGAACGCCAGTTGGCGGAGGAAGTGATCGCCCGGTTCGACGCGGCGGGCGCGCCGCTGTGCTTTGCCGGGGTCGATCTGCTCTACGAGGACTACGGCCCCGTCGTCGGCGAGGTGGAGGACGTGGTGGGAAGCCGGATGCTGTACCGCGTCAGCGATCTGGATGTGGTGGGGCTGTATCTGGACGAAATCCGCCGCAGAATCTAGCCGAACGGGCAAATGCGTGGTATAATGAACCCGTTCTCCCATTTTTGAATCTGTACCATGGAGGCTGAACATGATCCCTTTCAATATTCCCCCTTATGTGAAGGAAAGCTCCGACTATATCGCACAGGCCATCGCCAATCGGAAAATTTGCGGCGACGGCCCCTTTACCAAGCGCTGCAATCAGCAACTGGAGGAAATGACCGGCGCCTGCAAGGCGCTGCTGACCACCTCCGGCACCTCGGCCATGGAGCTGGCGGCGCTGCTGCTGGACGTGAAGCCCGGCGACGAGGTCATTGTGCCGTCGTTCACCTTCGTCAGCACGGCCAACGCCTTTGTGCTGCGGGGCGCGAAGATCGTCTTTGTGGACGTGGATCCTGCCACCATGAACATGGATCCCGCCTGTGTGGAGGCTGCCGTTACCTCGAAAACCAAAGTCATCGCCCCGGTGCATTACGCGGGCGTCTGCTGCGATATGGACGCGATCAACGCCATTGCGGAGGCGCATCACCTGAAGGTGATGGAGGATGCGGCGCAGGCCGTGAGCTCCACCTACAAGGGACGGGCGGCCGGCAGCCTGAGCGACGTGGGCTGCTACAGCTTTCATGAGACCAAGAATTTCAGCATGGGCGAGGGCGGCGCTACCGTCCTGAACCACCCCGAGCTGGTGGAACGGGCCGAGATCATCCGGGAAAAGGGTACTGACCGCAGCCGTTTCTACCGGGGTCAGGTGGACAAGTACACGTGGGTGGACATCGGTTCTTCCTTCCTGCCCAGCGAACTGAACGCGGCCTATCTGCTGGCCCAGCTGGAGCAGCGGGAAAAGATCACCGCGCGCCGCATGGCCCGCTGGACGGAATACGATCAGGGCTTGCGGGACTTGGAGGAACAGGGCCGGCTGGAGCGGATGAAGGTGCCCGCCGAGTGCGGCCACAACGCGCATATGTACTACATCAAGCTGCGGGATCAGGAACAGCGGGCCGCACTGATTTCCTTCCTGAAGGAACGGGAGATCAGCGCCGTGTTCCACTACATTCCACTGCACAGCGCCAAGGCGGGCCGGGAGTTCGGCGTGTTCGCCGGGGAGGACCGCTACACCACCCGGGACAGTGAACGGCTTTTGCGGCTGCCGCTGTACTATGAAATGACCGGCGAGGAAAGCGCCAAAGTCATTGAATCGGTTCATGATTTCTTCCGTCAGGAGAAATAAAGGAGGAACGATTTTATGTTGAAAAGGAATTGGAGCCTGACCGGGGTCAGCCTTGCGGCGATCATCTTCTACGCGGTCTGCGGCCTGCTGCTGCTTCTGCTGCCGTCGGAAGCGCTGGCCATCGCCAACTACGCCATTGCGGCGCTGCTGCTGCTGATGGGCGTGGTGTGCATTATCGGTTACTTCCGGGGCAGCGTCATCATCGGCCAGTTCGGTTTCCTGCTGGCGGTGGGAATGGTGCTGGTGACGCTGGCCGTGGTGATGTTCTGCTATCCCACGCTGCTGGCGAGCCTGCTGCCTGTGATCTGGGGCGTGTCCCTGCTGATCGGCGGCTTCGGCAAAATTCAGTTTGCCGCCGACCTGCGCCGCTTCGGCGACCGCCGCTGGTGGACTCTGCTGCTGGGCGCGCTGCTGTCCTTCGCGCTGGGCATTCTCTGCCTGGCCAACCCCATTTACATTGCCCAGACCATTTTCGTTTTCATCGGCATCTGCCTGCTGGCCGAAGCCGTGCTGGATCTGGTGACGCTCCTGATGGTTCGCCGTCATCTGCGCCGGTTTGAGAAGGCCATGGAGGTCTGAAAATACTCGTTTTATCCGCCGTCCCCATTCCCGGACGTTCATGGGAATGGGGACGGTGGTTTTCGTAAGCTGGAACGAACGGACGCCACGACACCCTCGCAAACGATGGATGCTTATGGAAAACCGCCCTTTTCCCCGGCACTTGGGGAAAGAGGGCGGTTCGTTTGTATGCCGGTCAGTCCTTGACGATCTCCCCGGCCTTGGTCAGGGCAATCTTGGTGATGACCGGGCCGGTCAGCTCGTAAATGAGCGTGCCCGCCAGAATGATGGCCTGAATCTGACGGCCGTACTGAGGCAGCTTGGTCAGGGTCATGGTGGCCAGACCGATGGCCACGCCAGCCTGCGGGATCAGGGTGAAACCCAGATATTTCTGCACGTTGGGGTGAGCGTGTACCATCCGGGAACCAAGCATCGCGCCCAGCCATTTGCCCACCACGCGGAACAGCACGTAGCAAACGCCCACAAGGCCTACCGTGGGCAGCACGCCCAGGTTCAGCTGTGCGCCGGAGATGACGAAGAACAGCAGGAACAGCGGCGGCGTGAAGCGGTCGGTCTGCTCGATGACCACATTGGCGGTCTTGCACACGTTGGTCATCACCGCGCCGATCATCATGATGCACAGCAGGTTGGACAGGCCCCACAGGTCGCACAGGCCCAGCGCCAGAAAAATGGCGGCGATGGTCAGCGCCAGCTTGTTGCCCCGGGAATGGAAGAAGCTCATGCACAGGCTCAGCACAAAGCCGATGACCGTGCCGATGACCAGCGAGCCCACGATCTCGCCCAGCGGGATGAGTGCCATGTTGACTACGGTCATGGGCGCGCCGCTGACCATGGCCTGCGCCACGCTGATGGAGATGGCATAGGCCATCAGGCCCAGCGCATCGTCCATGGCCACCACGGGCAGCAGCATTTCGCACACCGGGCCCTTGGCCTTGTACTGACGGATGACCATCAGTGTCGCGGCGGGGGCCGTGGCGGAGGCGATCGCGCCCAGCGTGATGCACATGGGCAGGTCAAAGCCGGGTACGCCGCACAGGGACAGGATGATCAGCACGATGTCCACGATCAGCACCGCGCCCAGCCCCTCGCAGATGGTGATGACCACGGGCTTTGTGCCGATGCGCTTTAAGTAGCTCAATTTGAACTCCGCGCCGATGGAGTAGGCGATGAAGCCCAGCGCGGCCTCGGTGATGATGCTCAGGCTGTCCGTCATTTCCTGAGAAAGAATGCCCAGTACGGAGGGGCCGATGAGCAGACCGCCGATCAGAAAGGCCGTCACGTTGGGCATATGAACCAGCTTAATGAAACGGCTCACCAGCAGACCGGCCATAATTGCGATGGAAAGCGCCAACAGGGTCGTCATTGCTGATTGGCCCCCAATCCTTCCACAAACAGGGCGGGGACCGCAAACATAATGCCGGTGTCCGGGTGATCCAGACCGCCCACCACCTGACGCACCACCAGCTTGGCTTTGTGGACTTCGTCCTCGGCGAGCACCATCATCAGAGTCTTGCTGCTTTCCCGGGCCGGGTCAAAAAGCTGACGCAGCGCCCCGAACATGGGCAGGTCGTCCCCGCTTTTGTCAATGACGCGCATCATGCCCATACTGTCCAGCACGGTGCAGCCGTGAATGCCGCTTTCCAGCAGCCGTTCCAACAGCGTTTCCAGATATTCGGTTCGATTGAGCACCAGAAATAGTACCTGCATAAATTTCTCTCCCTTGCCAAAATCGGACGGACTGCACGGGCTTCCGGCAACCGCCGCAACCATTTATTATAGATTGTTTTTGGCATAATGCAAGGACTTTCGGCACTTTTTAGCGCTTTATTTTTGCGGGTTTCGGGCATAAACGGAGGGGGAGACGCCCACGATGATTTTGAAGACCCGGCTGAAATAAAAGCAGTCCTCAAACCCAACGGCTTCCGCCACTTCGGCCACGCTCATACCGCCCGCCGACAGCATGGATTTCGCCGCGGAAATGCGGATCAGCGTTCGGTAACGCACGGGGTTCATACCCGCAAACTTTCCGAACAGGCGGCGGAAGTAGCACTCGCTCATGCCGCACAGAGCCGCCAGTTCCGATACGGGCGTGTTCTCGTTCCAGTGGAGCTTCAGATATTCCACCCCTGCCCGGATGGGATAACGCTTTTCCGATTCGCCCACACAGAAGGACAGCACGTGCCGGAGCAGCCGATACGCCTCGGCTTTGACGCACACCATGGAGCGTTTCGGCGCATGACAGGCGGCGGAAAGCACCTGAAAGTATTTCTCGAAACGCTCGCCGTCGCGGCTGACGATCAGCGGGATAGCGGAAAGAGAAAGCGCCTGTCCGTTTTCGTCCCGCAGGATGAAATTGAACAGAAGGTCCTGAATGCGCGGGAGGGCTGCTGCTTCCCATTCGATGCGCACGGTGTACCTAAGCCCCATGGGCAGGTAGACAAGGTCGTTTTTTGCGCCCGTGACGGTGACACCATCTATCATCGAAAACTCCATCCGAATATCGCCGGTGATGAGCATCAGCCCATCGTAGGGACGGCCGCTGCATTGGTAGCCGGTGTAGCTGTGGCTATCGTTCCAGCTTTGCAGCACTAATTCTGGTTCCATGATTTCAAAATCGGCATAATACAGTTCTTCCAATGTCAACGCGCATCACCTCGCCCGAAAAGTATAACATTTTTGTATCGAAAAATCCATGAAATCGCGAAAACTTCATTCTCCGAAAAAAGGAATACCGCTATAATGACCTCACCAGAAAACAGAGGAGGTGCTGCGTATGCAGCAGCTGCAAAAAATGAAAACGGCGCTGATCGGCAGCGGCATGATCAGCGGAATCTATCTCAAAAACATGAAGGAACAGTTCGACATTCTGGAACTGGTGGGCTGCTCGGACATCCGCCCCGAGCGCAGCAAAGCCCGGGCAGAGGAATTTGGCGTCCGCTGCATGACCAATGAGGAGATCTTTGCGGATCCTTCCATTGAAATGGTGGTGAATACCACCTATCCAACGGCTCACTTCGAGGTCTCCAAGGCCGCGCTGGAGGCGGGCAAGAACGTCTACTGTGAAAAAATGACTACCCTTTCCGTGGAGCAGTCCACGGAATTGATGGAATTGGCGGCCTCCAAGGGGCTGTTCGTGGGCGGTGCGCCGGACACCTTTCTGGCAGGCGGGATGCAGCTGGCCCGGCAGCTGTTGGACAGCGGCATCGTTGGCACGCCGGTGGCGGCGGAGGTCACATTGTGCCGCTCCTATCATCATGAGCGGGCCTATTCCGGCGATTACAAGCGCTTCGCCTTCGGGCCGAACGGCGGCATGATCTTCGATATGGGCGCGTACTACCTGACGGCGCTGGCTTTCCTGCTGGGCCCGGCGCAGGCCGTCAGCGGCTTTTCTCAGATTCGCGACCCGCACCGTACTTACCTGAACCCCAACTGCCCCTTGTTCGGGCAGGAAATGCTGGTGGAGTCGGACAACAACACGGTAGGCTCCGTTCTGTACCAAAACGGTACGCTGGGGCATCTGCTGTTCACCTCCGAGGGCGTAGGGGCCAATCAGTCCTTCAAACTCTACTGCACCAACGGCACGCTGGACTTGGGCGACCCCAACGAATACGGCGGCGTGATCCGCGTGACCAACAAGAAGGGCGAGATCAGCGAGATTCACACCACCCACGCCTACGTAGACGGAAATTTCCGCGGCTTGGGCGTGGCTGACGCGGCCTACGCCATCCGCAATAGGCGACCCGCTCGCTGTTCTGGCGAAATGAATCGCCACGTGCTGGAAATGGCGTTGGGCATTCTGGAAAGCAGCGCCACCGGGCAGGTTCATCTCATGCAGACCACCTGCCAGCGGCCCCAGCCTTTCGCACCGGGCTACACCGAGCGGCCGGAGCTGGTTATGAACGTGTAAAAATAAACGCCCACCGGGCAGAAGGAAGAAAAGTATGTCTCAGTTTGGCATTCAGATGTATACCCTGCGCGAAACCATGAAGACCCCCGAGGATTACGAGACGACGCTCCGCCGGGTGGCGGAGATGGGCTACACCAACGTGCAGCTGACCCCGCCCGCCTTTTCCGGCGCCGAGGACACTCAGCGCCTGTTGGAAAAATACGGCCTTGCCGCCGACTCTGCCATCTGCGGCGTTTATCAGATCCCCGAACGGCTGGATCAGATCGAAAAAGACGCGAAGACGCTCAAGACCGACGTGGTACGAACCGACTCCATCCGTCCCGAGGATCGGGGCGACACGGAGGGCTACAAGCGCTTCGCCGCCCACCTGAACCTGTGCGGCGCGGAACTGAAGCGGCGCGGGCTCAAGTTCATGTATCACTTCCATTCTTTTGAGTTCGTCAAGCTGGGCGATGTTCGCGGCATTGACATTCTGCTGGGGGAGACAGACCCCGAAACCGTGCTGTTCCAGCCGGACGTGTTCTGGCTGACCGCCGCGGGCACCGAGCCAAGCCGCTCACTGGAAATGTTCCGGGGCCGCGCCCTGTATATGCATCTGAAGGATTACGTGATCGTTCAGCCCGACTCCGCTGTGCTGGAGGAGACTAAGCGGGCCAGCGCCCCGGTAGGCACGGGCAATCTGGACTGGCAGCATATTCTGGAGACGGCCCGTTCCATCGGCATTCAGAACTTCGTGGTGGAGGATGATATGGGCGTGCTCGATCCCTTCGAAAGCGCCCGCCAGAGTATTGCCAATATGAAGAAACTGGGTTTCTAAGGAATGGTTTTCCTGATCGGCAGGGGAGCGTCCGCAGCGGACGGCCCCCTGCTTTTTGTTATGTGAATTTCGAATGGCCGATATGGGTAAGGCATCAAACCCTTATCACATCATAAGAAAACGTTGGGGAAGATGCCAGCGATGGTATATTGACGAACCAAAAAGTCTTGATTATAATATGTTCTCGGTGACGGGCCAAAGAAGGAGACTTCTTCGGGTCGTCCTGTTCTCTGTAAAGGGAACTGCCAGGGAATATTTCTAAAGAAGGGATGCTATTGGACCGCAAGAAGAAACTCCTGCCGCTGCTCGGCTACTTCGGGCTGCTGATCCTGATCGTAGTCGCTGCTTTCCTGACAGGCAAGCAGGGCGGCGGAGAAACCATCAAAGAGGTCATGAAGGACGCGGTTCTTCATGAGGATAACCGGATCGCCTTTCTGGGCGGCATGACGGTGAATCCCGGGCTGATCTCGGCCTACACGGTGACGGGGATCCTGCTGCTGTTTGCGGCGGTGATGCGCATTTTCGTCATTCCCCACTTCAAGGAGATCCCCGGAAAGCTGCAAACGCTGCTGGAAACGCTGGTGGGCATGTTCGATCATCTGGCCAAGTCCAACAGCCCGCACCGCAACGGTTTTCTGGGAGCCTACGTTTTCGGCGCAGGCGTGTATATCTTTGTCAGCACGATCTTCGAACTGCTGGGCTTGCAGGTCGTCACCACCACGGGACGCTCCATGTCCATGCCCGCCCCGCTGTCGGATATCAACGGCGCCATCGCCATGGGCTGCGTGTCCTATCTGGTCATTCTGTCCGGCGGTATCGCGTCAAACGGTTTCCGGGGCGTGGGCAGCACGCTGAAGGAGTTCTCCCTGCCCATCTCCATGAGCTTCCGCCTGTTCGGCGCTATGCTCAGCGGTCTGCTGGTCACGGAGCTGGTGTACTACACCATCATGCTTAGCATTGTGCTGCCGGTGATCGTGGCTGTGCTGTTCACCCTGCTGCACGCGCTGATCCAGACCTACGTGCTTACCATGCTTACATCCGTGTTCTACGGCGAGGTTTCCGAACCCCATCAGAAGAAAAACAAGAAAGGTTGATCACAATGAAGAATCACAATTTCCGTCGTATCCTGTCCGCCGCCGCGCTGGCGCTGGTGCTTGTCCTGTTTGTGGGCGCTGCCTTTGCTGAGGAGACCGTCGGTGCGGATGCCACCAGCATGAAGGCCATCGCCGCCGCCGTGACCATCGGTCTGGCCAGCGTTGCAGGCGCTTTCGCCATGGGTATGGCTATTTCGAAGGCTTCCGAAGGCATCTCACGTCAGCCTGAGGCCGCGGGCGAGATCCGCAGCAGCATGATGCTGGGTCTGGTGTTTATCGAGACTGCTATCATTTACGCCCTGATCGTGGCCATCCTGATCATCTTTGTGCTGTAAGCGCTGAGGGAGAGGAAAAACGATGCAATTACCTCTGAATATCGACTGGCAGCAGATCTTGCTGCACGCCCTGAACCTGGTGATCCTGGTAGGCGGTCTGTACGCACTGCTGTTTAAGCCCGTGAAGAAGTTCATGGATCAGCGGACAGAAAACTACCAGAAGATGAAGGCCGACGCGGAGGACGCGAAGACGCAGGCCGAAGCGTTCAAGGCGGAGCTGAACGAACGAATGAAACATGCGGATGAAGAAACGCAGGCTTACCGGCAGGAGGCCATGGCCAAGGTGGAAAAAGAAGCGGGCGCGGTGCTGGATTCCGCTCGGAATCGGGCGCAGAAGATCGTGAACGACGCCATGGAAAGGGCCGCCAGCGAAGAAAAGCAGATCGTGCAGAACGCCCAGAGCGAGATCGCCCGTCTGAGCGTGGAAGCGACCCAGAAACTGATGGATTGCAAACTGTCCGACGTGTACGATCAGTTCCTTGACGCTGCGGAAGGGAGCGAAGCCCATGACCAGCGGTGACACCACGGGACGCAAGGTTTTTCTGCACAGTGCGGAAAGACCCGATGAAACGCAGGAAAAGCGCCTGAACGCTTTCCTGTGCAAGCGGTACGGGGAAGGCGCGGAACTGGTCTGGGTGGAGGATCACACGCTGGAAAACGGCTTCCGTCTGGAATCCGGGGACGATGTGTACGACTGGAGCCCGCAGGGCCGGTTGGAACAGTTGGCCGGCCGCTTGAAAGCGGTGGACGTATCCGAACAGAATGTGATCCCGCTTCTGCGGGACACGCTGGAAAGCTGGACGCCTAAGGCACTGGTGCACACTACCGGCAAGGTATTGACGGTGGAGGATGGCATTGCCACGGTTTCCGGGATGCCGGACGCGTTCTACGGAGAGATTCTCCTGTTTGAAGGCGGCATTCGCGGCATGGTGCAGAATCTGGATCGGGATGAGATCGGCTGCATCCTGTTTGATGACGATGCGGCTATCCAGCAGGGCAGCAAGGTGTCCCGCACGGGCCGGGTGGCGGGCATTCCCGCCGGCGACAATTTTCTGGGCCGGGTGGTGGACGCGCTGGGAAGCCCCATCGACGGGCTGGGCCCCATCGAGGCCGACGGCTACCGTCCCATTGAAGCGCCTGCGCCGGACATCATTTCCCGTCAGCCCGTGAATCAGCCCATGGAGACGGGGCTTTTGACCATCGACTCCATGTTCCCCATTGGCCGGGGCCAGCGTGAACTTATCATTGGCGACCGCCAGACCGGCAAGACCGCTATTGCGCTGGATACCATTTTGAACCAGAAGGGGAAGAACGTGGTCTGCGTTTACGTGGCTATCGGCCAGAAGACCAGCTCTGTTTCCCAGCTGGTGGAGACGCTGCGCAAGCATGATGCGCTGGATTACACCATCGTGGTCAGCGCCACGGCCAGCGACTCCGCGCCCCTGCAGTATATCGCCCCCTACGCGGGCTGCGCGCTGGGCGAATACTTCATGCAGAAGGGCCGGGACGTGCTGATCGTCTATGACGACCTGAGCAAGCACGCAGTGGCCTATCGGGCGTTGAGTCTGCTGCTGGGCCGCTCTCCGGGCCGTGAAGCCTATCCAGGCGACGTGTTCTACCTGCATTCCCGCCTGCTGGAGCGGGCGGCCCATCTGTCCGATGAGCTGGGCGGCGGCAGCATGACGGCCCTGCCCATCGTGGAAACGCAGGCGGGCGACGTGTCGGCCTATATTCCCACCAATATTATCTCCATTACCGACGGCCAGATCTTTCTGGAAAGCGAGCTGTTTTTCGCCGGTCAGCGGCCTGCCGTGAATATCGGCCTGTCCGTTTCCCGCGTGGGCGGCGACGCACAGACGCAGGCCATGAAGAAAGCCGTCGGTGCCATCCGTCTGGAACTGGCCCAGTATCGGGAACTGGAGGTCTTTACCCAGTTCTCCAGCGATCTGGACGAGGGCACTCAGCGGGAACTGCAGAACGGTCAGGCGTTGATGCGGCTGCTGCGCCAGCGGCAGTACCATCCCTACCGGCAGCATGAGCAGGTCATCCTGCTGATGGCCGCGCAGGGACATCTGTTCCAGCACGTGCCGCTGAATCGGATGGACGAGATCGTCGCGGAACTGCTCCGTCATGTGGAGCAGGAGGAATCCGTCCTGTGCGCCCGGATCGAGGAAACGGGCAAGGCAAGCCCGGACGAACTGCAGCGTCTGCAAAAGAGCGCCGCGGCCTATCTGAGCCAGTTCGGCGCGCCCGCAGCAAAGGAGTGAGAAACCGTGCCAAGCGCCCGTGAGATCCGCGTCCGGATGAACAGCATCCAGCAGACCCGGAAGATCACCAACGCGATGTACCTGATCTCCTCGGCCAAGCTGCGCAAGGCCAAGCAGGAATGGGATCAGACCCGCCCGTACTTTCAGGCGCTGAAGGCGGAGGTCAAGCGCATCTTCCGCACCTCCGGCCATGTGGAGAGCCGGTATCTGTATCCGGACGAGGGCGAGCTTCCGCCGGACGGGACGTACGGCTTTCTGGTCATCACTGCCGATAAGGGTCTGGCCGGAGCCTACAACCAGAATGTGCTGAAGGAAGCCCACCGCCTGATGCAGGAGCATCCGCAGACCAAGCTCTTTGTGGTGGGGGAGTACGGACGGCAGTATTTCCAGCGCCATCAGGTGCCCATCGAGCGCAGCTTTCTCTATACCGCCCAGAACCCCACTATGCAGCGCGCCCGGGAGATCACCGCGGAACTGCTGGATCGGTTCGACAAGGGCGAATTGCAGAAAATCTTTGTCATCTATACGGACATGAAAAACTCCCTGACGGAGAACGTCTCCGCCACGCGCATCCTGCCCTTCCATCGTTCGGCGTTCACCGCGCCCACGGATGAAAAGCGGATCACCGAGCCCTTCGAGTTTTTCCCGTCCGTGACGCAGGTATTGGAAAATATCGTACCCAGCTATGTGTCCGGCTTCATTTACAGCGCCCTGATCGACAGCTTTTGCAGCGAACAGAGCGCCCGCATGAACGCCATGAACTCCGCCAACGAAAACGCGGAAAAAATGCTGGGAGAACTGGCGCTTGCCTATAATCGGATCCGTCAGGCGGCCATCACGCAGGAGATCACCGAGGTCTCCGCAGGCGCGCGGGCTCAGAAGCGGAAACGGCAAAAGCAGCACGCACAGGGGAGAGAATCATGAATATCGGAAAAATTGTCGCAATTGCGGGCCCCGTCGTGGACGTGGAATTTGAGGAAGGACAGCTGCCTCACATCCGGGAAGCACTGACGGTCCGCATCAACGGCCAGCGCCGCGTGATGGAAGTGGCGCAGCAGGTCGGGGACAACACGGTGCGCTGCATCATGCTGGCGGCCACGGAATATCTGGCCCGGGGCATGGAGGTGGCGGCGGACGGTCAGGGCATCAGCGTGCCGGTGGGCAGTCAGGTGCTGGGCCGTATGTTCAATGTGCTGGGCGACCCCATCGACGGCGGCGCGCCCGTGCCCGCAGACGCGGAACGCTGGCCTGTCCACCGCAAGGCCCCGTCCTTTGCCGAGCAAAGCCCGTCCGTGGAAATTCTGGAAACGGGCATTAAGGTCATCGATCTGTTGGAGCCCTATGCCAAGGGCGGCAAGGTGGGTCTGTTTGGCGGCGCTGGCGTGGGCAAAACGGTGCTGATTCAGGAACTCATCCACAACATCGCCATGGAGCACGGCGGCTACTCCGTCTTTACCGGCGTGGGCGAGCGCAGCCGCGAGGGCAACGACCTGTGGCAGGAGATGCAGCACAGCGGCGTGGTGGACAAGACCGCGCTGGTGTTCGGCCAGATGAACGAGGCCCCCGGCGTGCGAATGCGGGTGGCTCTGTCCGGCCTGACCATGGCGGAATACTTCCGCGACCACGACCACAAGGACGTGCTGCTCTTTATCGACAACATCTTCCGCTTTGTGCAGGCGGGCAGCGAGGTTTCCACCCTGTTGGGCCGTATGCCTTCCGCCGTGGGCTATCAGCCCACGCTGGCCAATGAAATGGGTCAGCTGCAGGAGCGGATCGCCTCTACCCGGAACGGTTCCGTCACCTCCGTGCAGGCCGTTTACGTGCCTGCAGACGACCTGACCGACCCGGCTCCGGCCACTACCTTTACCCATCTGGACGCCACCACCGTTCTGAACCGCCGCATTGCCGAACAGGGCATTTACCCGGCGGTCGACCCCCTGCAGTCCACCTCCCGCATTCTGGAAGCGGACGTGGTGGGGGAGGAACACTACCGCGTGGCCCGCAAGGTGCAGGAGATCCTGCAGAAGTACAACGAATTGCAGGATATCATTGCCATTCTGGGCATGGATGAACTGGGCGAGGAAGACCGCCAGGTGGTGCTCCGCGCCCGCCGCATCCAGCGCTTCCTGTCCCAGCCCTTCCATGTGGCCGAAAAGTTCACCGGCATTCCGGGCCGCTACGTGCCCCGGGAGGAGACGATTCGAGGCTTTGCCCGCATCGTGGACGGCGAGCTGGATCAGGTGCCCGAAGCCGCGTTCTACAACGTGGGTTCCATTGACGAAGTGCTCCAGAAAGCGAAGGAGACTGCGGAATGAACACATTTCGTCTGCATATTCTCGCCGCCGACCGGGTGTTCTTCGAGGGCGACTGTACCTCGCTGATCGTGCCGACGGTACATGGCCAGTACGGCGTTCAGGCCCGTCACAGCAACATGATCGCCGCTCTGGTGCCCGGCCAGCTCACCTTTCGCTGCCCGGACGCGCCGGAACGGCTGGCCGCTGTTTCCGCCGGAATGATCAAGGTGGAGGATAACGACGTGCTGGTTCTGGTGGACGCGGCCGAGCGCCCGGAGGATATCGACGCGATCCGCGCCCGCCGCAAGGCCGACGAGGCCAGGGAGATTCTTCTGCAAAAGAAGAGCCGTCAGGAGTACCGCACCGCGCAGGCCACCTTGGCCCGTGCCCTGAACCGCCTGCGGGTCAAGGAACACCGGGAACTGTAAAAAATATCCCTGCTTTTCCTGAAAACGGGAAAGCAGGGATGTTTTTGCCTGCATGCCGCGCAGAATGAAAAAGCGGCAGGAAAGTACAAGGTAAAGCACGATCTTCCAATTGTTCCCACCCGGAGGATATGATACAATGAACGCACAAATAACCAATGGGAGGAAAATCAGCATGACGACCGAAGAATTGCGGGCGTTGATCCGCGATATGAGCCTGCAGGAGAAAATCGCGCAGGTAAGCCAGATCGGCATGGAGAGCTTTTTTGCCAATTCCACTGAGCCTACGGGGCCGATGCGAAAGTTTCATTTGAGCCGGGAGCAGATGCTTCAGGCGGGCAGCCTGATCGGTGCCTTCGGCATCGACGAGCAACAGCAGCAGGAAATTCGGCGACTGGTGGGGGAAACGAAGCACCGTATCCCGCCGCTGATCATGTGCGACGTGATTCACGGAATGCGCAGCATCTTCCCGATCCCGCTGGGTATGGGCGCTTCCTTCTCCGAGAAAAACACGGAGATCATGGCCCGCACCAGCGCCGAAGAAGCCACGGCTCGGGGCATTCACGTGACCTTCGCGCCGATGGCGGACGTGGTGCGCGACCCTCGCTGGGGCCGCTGCATGGAAAGCTTCGGCGAATCGCCCGCCCTTTGCGGACGGATGTCCGCTGCGGCGGTGCGAGGGTTCCACGGTCCGGACGAAAGTGCCCCGGACGGCCTTGCCTCCTGCGTCAAGCATTTCGCGGCCTATGGGCTGGTGGAGGCGGGGCAGGATTACGGCCATGTGGACGTGAGCCGGGTGGAAATGTACAATACCTATCTTCCGCCTTTTAAGGCCGCACTGGATGCTGGTTGCGATATGCTGATGCCCGCCTTTACGCCGGTGGACCGGGTGCCCGCCACGGCCAACCGCTGGCTGATCGGTCAGGTGCTGCGGCAGCAATGGGCGTGGGACGGCATGATTATCACCGACTGGGGCTCCATCGACATGATGCTGGTGCAGGCATTTGCCGAAAGTATGGAAGAAGCCGTGGAACAGGCCTTTAACAACACCGTCGATATGGATATGATGAGCTACGCTTATTTCAGCTGCCTGGAAAAGCTGATTCGCGAGGGCAAGGTCAGGGAAGAAAAGCTGGACGCTTCCGTCCTGCGGATTCTGGAATTGAAGAACCGGCTGGGGCTGATGGACGATTCCCGGCAGCCGCAGCCCGCGCCTACCGCGGAGCAGGTGTCTGAAAACCGCCGCAAAACGCTTCAGGCGGCGCTGCAAAGCTGCGTGCTGATGAAGAACGACGGTGTGCTGCCCCTGAAACCCGGTGTTCACTTGGCGCTGGCCGGTTCCCACGCGGACGAACACGGTCTGCTGGGCGGCTGGCACACGGACGGCCGCAACGAGGAAACGCCCTCTCTGCTGGATGCGTTCCGGGCGGAAAAGAATGTGACCCTCTGCAAGCCCGAAGAAGCCGATGTGATCCTTTTTGCCTGCGGCGAGCAGCAGGATCTGACCGGCGAGGCCTGCAGCCGGGCCTATCCCAAGCTGGAGGAAGAACAGCTGCAGGAGCTTTACGCCCTGTCCGAACTGGGCAAGCCCATCGTGATGGTGCTGTTCTGCGGCCGGGCGCTGGTGCTGTCGGATGCGCTGCCCTTCTGCAATGCCTTGCTGAACGCGTGGTTCCCCGGCAGCGAGGGCGCGGAAGCCATTCGCCGTCTGCTGGTGGGCGAGGAGAACCCCTCCGGCCATCTGCCCGTGACCTTCCCACGCTGCACCGGCCAGATTCCCATTCATCACGACCGCATTCCTACGGGCCGTCCCTACACCACGGAGGAAAACCGCTATTCCTGCCGCTATCTGGACGAAAAGAACGCCCCGCTGTTCCCCTTCGGCTTCGGCCTGAGCTATACGCAGTTTGAAATTTCGGATATTCGCGCCGATACTGACGTGATTCAGGCAAATGAGCCGTTCCATGTGACCGCCAAAGTCCGCAATGCGGGCAACCGGACCGGAGAAACGGTCATCCAGCTCTACAGCAACGTTCATGTGCCAGGCCAGCTTACGCCGGTGCGTTCCCTGACCGACTGGCAGCGCATTTGCCTCGGCGTGGGTCAGCAAATGGAAGTGACTTTCGAACTGACCCTTGCCCAGCTTTCCCAGCTGGACGCTGAAGGTCGCACCGTAACGCCACGTGGAAAGGTGCGCATTGCTGTAGGCGAGGACAGCCGCGCGCCGTTCGCTGTGACGCTCCCCGTAGAGGCGTAAGGGAATACAACAAAATCCCGACAGAGCCATTCAAAGCTTTGCCGGGATTTTGTCTGTTGCGACGAAATTATACGCAGTGAAAGATCATGTTGACCTCGTGGCAATCCGGCTCGTCCACCACGTCCGTTTCCACAAAGCCCAATGATTCGTACAGATGGGCGGCTACTGTATTGCCCCAGATGTAGGTGGTGGTCATGGTATGCAGACCGTATCGCTCCTGCATCAGCCGGATCAGCGCTCCAAGGGCCTTGCGCCCGTAGCCACGGCGCTGCATCGAACAGTCGATGACATACTCCCACAGAAACCATTCGCCCTCCTGAAATTTCCGCAGCAAGACGAAACCTACCAGTTGGTTTTCATCCCAAATGTCAAAGGCGACGGTGTCCTCCCGCTGCACGGCCCGCCCGATCATCTCCGGCGTACCCACCCATTCCCGCCGTTCCGGCAGCACGGACACCTTGATTTCACTGGAGGGGGTGAAGGTCATAAGGAAAGCCCTTCTTTCTGATCTGTTTGGTGCAATGTTGAAAATACAGTTCTTAAGCTCGCTTCCTCTGCCGCTGTTGATTGTTCTCCACAATCCGTTCCGAGAAAGAAAGCGGTGCCGCGCGTCTGCCGAGCTGCTCCGTAAAGCGGCGGGAATACGCGATATAAAGACCGTACACATACGGCATTCCCAGATTGGTTTCCAGAAGCGAATTGACGACGAGCGTATGGAGCTTTTCTCCTGCCGTGGCAAAGCCCGCGCTGCGGATCCCCCCTAACAAAAGTGCCGCTTCCCAGCCAAATTGAACGAGAACGCCGATGGATAGAAGCCACGGGAGGTTGATGCGCTGCTCTTTCTGCTGTTGGCGCAGGTCGTAGACGATGGCTCCCAAGTAACCCACAAAGAGAATGAGGGCTATATAGCCGTGGTATGCGCCCGTGGTGCGCTGGATCACGATCGGCACGGCGTTCAGCACAAAGGTCTGCGTCAGCAGCGGGCAGCAGAACCACCAGCTCAGGATCAGCAGCGACCATTCCGGCAAGTGCTCGTCTTTCGACAGGCACAGCCAGATCCATGTGAAGTTGGTGAACCCATAGCTCATGGACATCCACAGAAGCACCCAAAAAAAGACTGTGCCCGGCAGAGATGCTGCGGGAATGGCATATCAGGTGAAAAACGCCATAGTCCACCAGCATGTATACAACGCCCATGCCCAGCCAGACCAGCATCGTCATGTATTTTTTTCTGATAGAGCAGCAGAAGCAGGAAACGCAATATCCAACCAGATGTAAAGCGGCGCAAACTGCCGGCGCGCGATGATCTCTGTCATGGTTTCGGTTCCTTTTATTTTTCATTCAGTTGAACCATTTCTTCATAAAAATGAAAATGGTCCTTTTTTTCTTAATGATTCTGCGGCCAGTCGGAAAGCAAAGAAGCGTTGTAGCGATAATTTCTTGCACTTTCATATTCCGCTACTTTGCTGGCTGCAAAATCAGCAGAAACGGGCTGATGAAAATCTTCCCATACATTTTGTTCGGTGACAAAGTAGTCTTGTTCTTCATAATAGTGGATTCCTTCTAACGAATACAAGGCGCCATTTCTGAGTTCGTATTTAAGATACACACTGTCAGAGGCACCATTCGAACCCATATTAATGATGTTGCCTGTATCCGTTAAATAATATCGGTTTCTGTTCCAGCCGGTAAAAACCAAAACAGGCTTTCCTTCTTTTTGTGTGTACATGATTTGTACTTCACAATCTACGTCCTCGTCTCCACCAGTTCCATAGGCCAGAAACATGAGCTCATCGATTCCATCATTATTTATGTCGCTAATCTGATAATAAACGCTATCTGCACTCCATCTGGTTAAATCCGCATCAACGATCCAATAGCGATCAAACATGGTAGTATCCCATTTTTGAGTTAAGCCGGTATACATCATATCCAGAATTTCTGCATACGAACCAAGCGGGTAGTCTCCGCGGTTGATCTTCACCAGTCCTTCGTATTCTTCCTCGGAGCACCAGCAATCCAGATAGTCGCAATTTACCCAGCCGGAAAGGCCAGCCCAGGAATCAGGACTTGTCTCGGCGGATTCATCAACCGTGATATAAGCCCAATGATCCTCGATATCCAAAAGAGTAAAGCGGTCGGCTTGTTCCAAGTGCCCAAGGACTCGATTGGAACCGGCGTCTGTGCGGATTTTCACATAGTTGGCGATACAGTGGCATTCGCGGCTTCCATAATGCTGCGCCATGTGAGAGGCGTGATATAGGGAATCACCGTCCGTCTGGATATTTCGGGCTTTGTCTGCGTAGGCCGGGAAAGCAAAAAGAAATGTGAACAGAACGAGAAGAATTCCTATTTTAGCTTTTTTCATCTTCGATATACCCCCAGCGTTCACAGTTGATTTATTTCCCCAACACCCGCTCGTTGATTTCCGCTTCCATTCGATTCAGCGCCGCTTCGGCCTCGGCGCGGCTGGCGGCGCGGGCGCTCAGGTAGACCTTCACCTTGGGTTCGGTGCCGGAGGGGCGCACGATGGCCTTTTTGCCGTCGGCGGTCTGGTAGCTCAATACGTCGCTCTTGGGCAGACCCTCGATGCCGGGGGCGTAGTCCTTGACGGTCTCCACCGGGCTGCCTGCCAGAGAAGAAAGCGGGTTGGCCCGCAGGGAAGCCATCACCCGGGCCATTTCCTTCATGGGTTCCGCGCCCGCAATATCAAAATTCAGCAGCCGGTTTTCCATGAAGCCGTAGGTCTCGTACAGGCGCTCCATTTCCTCGGCCAGCGTGCGGCCCTCAGCGGCGGCGCACTGCGCCATTTCCGCCACCAGCATACTGCCCATTACGCCGTCCTTGTCCCGGACGTGGGTTCCGGCCAGATAGCCGCAGCTTTCCTCAAAGCCGAAGACGTAGCGCTCCGGGTGACCCTCCTGTTCCAAACGGCCGATGATCTCGCCGATGTACTTGAAGCCGGTCAGGCATTCCGTCACTTCCGCGCCGTAACGCCGGGCAATGGCGAAGGCCAGATCGCTGGTGACGATGGTCTTGACCACCACCGGGTTTTCCGGCATGGTGCCAAGCGCCGTGCGGGTCTTCAGAATGTGTTCTAGCAGCAGTAGCCCCACTTCGTTGCCGGTGAGCACAGTGTAGCGCCCGTCCTTTTCCCGGACGGCCACGCCCACCCGGTCGCAGTCCGGGTCGGTGGCGATGAGCAGGGACGCGTTTTCTTTTTCCGCCAGCTCAAGACCGCAGCGCAGAGCCTCCCGCAGCTCCGGGTTGGGCTTTGGACAGGTGGGAAAATGTCCATCGGGGGTGGTTTGCTCGGTCACGCAGGTGAACTGGATGCCCTTCATGCGGCGGAACGTTCTGGTCACAGGCTCCAGCCCCGTGCCGTGCAGGGGCGTGTAGATCAGGTGCAGGGGCGCTTCCGCTTCGGGGGCCACCCGGCAGGACAGCGTTTTTTCCAGAAAACGGTCGACGATCTCCTCTGGCACGTCCCGCAGCAGACCGGCGGCGCGGCTTTCCGCTTCCGGCATGGACTGGGGCGCGCCGTAGGGGACCTTTTCAATACAGTCGGTAATGGCTTCCGCCGCCTCCTGCGTGATCTGGCAGCCGTCGGAGCCGTAGACCTTGTAGCCGTTGTACTGGGCGGGATTGTGGCTGGCAGTGATGACGATGCCCGCGTCGCAGCCCAGCTCCCGCACCGCAAAGGACAGCATGGGGGTGGGCATCAGCCGGGGGTAGACGTGGGCGGTCAGACCGTTTCGGGCCAGCACACCCGCCGCAAAATAGGCAAATTCCCGGGAACGAAGGCGGGAGTCATAGCCGATTGCAACGCTTTTGCCGTCTTTTTCCCGCAGATAGTCCGCCAGCCCCTGCGTAGCGCGGCCAACGGTGTATTCGTTCATTCGATTGGTGCCAACGCCCAGCACGCCCCGCAGACCGCCGGTGCCGAAGGCCAGCTCCGTCCCGAAGGCGGAAAGCAGCTCCTCCTCGTTTTCCAGCATCTGCGCCGCCGCTTCCCGGGTCTTTTCGTCAAAATGAGGATCCGTTGCCCAAATCTTCGCACGTTCCTTTGCCAGCATGGAAATTCCTCCATTATCTTTTGCATATTCAGATGGAAAACCGTCGAAAAATGTTTCCTGTCAAAGCCTAATACAACGTATCCCGTTTGTCAAGAGAGGAGCGTTGGACGGCGGGGGTTGTCTCTTGACAGGGGAAAGGCCGTGGGGATATACTTTGATGGGACAAACTGAAAATTCCATGAATTGAGGGACGCCTATGCCGATTCTGTATTCGCCGGAAAATCAGGTTTTTCATTTGCAAAACGACCGCATCAGCTATATCATTCGACTGGTGGCAGGCAAATATCCGATCCATCAATACTGGGGCAAAAAGGTGCGCGCGATCCATGCGGACGTGATGGAGCGCTGCTGCAATCAACAGGAAGAAGGCTTCACCCTGCACGAGCTGCCGCTGGACACCCTGCCGCAGGAATGCCCGGTCTTCGGATGCGGCGATATGCGTCAGGGGATGCTGGAAGTCCGGCAGGCCGATGGCAGCAGCGCGCTGGATCTTTGCTACGATTCCCATGAAATCCTGAAGGGCAAGCCTGCCCTGAAAGGATTGCCTTCCGCCCGCGGGGAAGAAGCCGAAACACTGGTGCTGCGCCTTCGGGACGAGCACAGCGGCGTTGCGGTGGAATTGAGCTACAGCGTGTACCCCGATATCGACGTGATCGCACGAAACATGCGGGTGGTGAACGACGGGGAACAGCCCGTTGTGTTGGAAAGAGCCCTGAGCGCCTGTGTGGATCTTGAAAATACCCATGCCCAGCTGACGACTCTGAGCGGCGCGTGGGCGCGGGAGCGGCAGATTGTTACCCGCCCGCTGGTTCCGGGTCATCAGGGGGTCGAATCCGTCCGGGGCGCAAGCAGCCATCAGGCCTGCCCCTTTATGGCACTGGGGAAATCCACCGTCACGGAGGATGAAGGCGAGGTCTATGCCCTGTCCCTGTGCTACAGCGGCAGCTTTTGGGCCGATGTGTTCGTGGACTGCAATGATATGGCCCGGGCGCAGATCGGTATTCAGCCCTTCCAGTTCAGCTGGGAACTGAAGCCCGGCGACAGCTTCCAGACCCCGGAGGCCTATCTGTGCTATTCGGCCAACGGCCTGAACGGCATGAGCCGGGAGTTCCATCACCTGTGCGGCCGCTACATCACCCGGGGCAAGTACGCCCATGCCAGCCGTCCCCTGCTGGTGAACAACTGGGAGGCCACCTATTTCGACTTCAACGAGGACAAGCTGCTGGAACTGGCCGCCTGTGCCAAAGATGTGGGCATCGACCTGTTTGTGCTGGACGACGGCTGGTTCGGCCATCGGGACGTGGACAATAGCTCTCTGGGCGACTGGGTGGACGACCGGCGCAAGCTGCCCAACGGGCTGCGGGGTCTGTCCGACAAGATCCATGGGCTGGGGCTGAAATTCGGCCTGTGGTTCGAGCCGGAGATGATCTCTCCCGACAGCGATTTGTACCGTGCTCATCCCGACTGGTGCATCCACATTCCCGGCCGGATGCAGGTGGAGAGCCGCCATCAACTGGTGCTGGACCTGAGCCGCAAGGAAGTGCGGGAGTACATCATCGACGCGGTCAGCGCCGCCATGGAGCGGGGCAATGTGGACTACGTCAAGTGGGACATGAACCGCAATATGAATATGCTCCACTCCGACGGACTGGACAGCGCGCACCAGAAGGAGCTGAACCACCGCTACATTCTGGGCCTGTACGAAATTTTGGAAGCCGTGACCAGCCGCTTCCCCGACGTACTGTTTGAAAGCTGTGCCGGTGGCGGAGGACGTTTCGATTTCGGCATGATGCACTATATGCCGCAGGCGTGGTGCAGCGACGATACCGACGCTTTCATGCGCTGCCGTATTCAGTACGGTACGTCGATGGTGTTCCCGGTTTCCACCATGGGCGCGCACGTGTCCGCTGTGCCCAATCACCAGATGGGTCGTTCTACGCCGCTAGCTACCCGGGCAGCGGTGGCCATGGGCGGCACCTATGGCTATGAGCTGGATCTGACCAGACTGCCTAAGGAAGAACTGGACGAGATTCGCCGTCTGAACGAAAAGGTCAAGGCCTTGCAGCCCCTGCTTTTATATGGCGAGTTCTACCGGCTCTGTTCTCCCTTTGAGGGCAACAAAACGGCCTTTATGAGCGTCAGCGAAGACCGGTGCGAAGCCGTCGTCACCCATGTGTACGGTCCGGCCGAGCCTAACCGGCAGCCGGTGCTGCTGCCCCTGCGGGGTCTAGATGCTGAAAAGGAGTACCGCGATGTGGAGAGCGGCCGCGTTTACGGCGGCGACGAGCTGATGACCCACGGACTGACCATTCCCCGCGCATGGGGCGACTATATGGCCACTCAATTCCATTTGGTGGCGGTGGACTGATCCCCTTATCTTGAACAGAAGGAGCATCAAAAACCCATGGCTTACCTGTATGAAACGCATATGCATACCCGATTCGGCAGTCTGTGCGGCGTATCCAACGGCAAGCATCACGCTCAATATTACAAAAGGCTGGGCTTTCAGGGCATCATTATCACGGATCATTTCTTCGGCGGCAATACGGGCGTTCCCGCTGACCTGCCGTGGGAAAAGCGCGTGGAGCTTTTCTGCCTCGGTTACGAAGATGCGTGGCGGGAAGGCCAGCGGATCGGGCTGGACGTTTTCTTCGGCTGGGAGCAGAATTATCAGGGCGACGAATACCTGATCTACGGCCTTGACAAGGAATGGCTGCTGAACCATCCCGAAGTGGAACACTGGAACCGCAAGGAGCAGCTGGAGGGCGTTCACGCGGCGGGCGGCTGCGTGGTGCAGGCCCATCCCTTCCGGGATCGGGGCTACATTGATAAAATTCGTCTGGGGCTGCATTACTGTGACGGCATTGAAGCGGCCAACGCGGCCAATGTGCCCTACAACGACGCGTTTGCCTACCGCTACGGGACGGAGTATGGCCTGCCCATGACGGCAGGTTCGGACAATCATAATTCCGCTTTGCCCCGGACGCGGGATGAAATCTTCGGCGTCCGTCTGGAAAAGCCGCTTACCTCGATTCAGGACTATGTGTCGCTGATCCTGAACCACGGCCCCATCGGGCTGGACGTGCCGAAGGGACGGTTCGACCTGACGGACGATATGCCGAATCTGGCTTCCTACTGGCTGGATGAAAACGAACAGCCGGTGCCCACCGGACGGGATTGGCGAAAGTAAGCTACAAAGAAAAGGGTCTGCCTTGCTGATAGGCAGACCCTTTTGCGTGCTGGAAAAAAGGGGGACACGGCAGCGCTTGAATGTTGTGAAAAGTGCTGCCAAAATGTTTGCTCATATTGCGCTTACGTTCGGTTTCACCGAATAATCCGCTGGACGGGCACTTTCTCGGCAGAGACGGGGAATTGACTGGCAGCGCCCTCCACTTGCGCCCTTCGATAGAGTCATTCTGTCTGCCCATCCTGCCAAGTTAGAAGAAAAGACTCTGCAACGCGTTCGCCGCATGGAAGCTCCCATTCATTCCTGCGTATCCGGCGGCAGATATTTTCCGGCTTCGCTTTCTTCCAGCGCTTCCACACTGCGGAGGCGCTTTTCGATGCTGCGGGTGCGCACAAAGGCACTGTCGATGCTGTCGCTGGCCTGACGAAGCTTTTCCTGCGTGTGCTCCAGCACCTTGGCAAAGTTGCCGAAGTCGGTCTTGACCGCCCCCAGCAGCTTCCAGACCTCGGCGGAGCGCTGCTCGATCGCCAGCGTGCGGAAGCCCATCTGCAGGCTGTTCAGCAGTGCCAGCAGTGTACTGGGCCCCGCTACCAGAATGCGCTGCTCCCGCTGCAGGGTCTCCACTACTTCCGCGTTGCGCATGACCTCGGCATAAAGGCCTTCCAGCGGCAGGAACATCACGGCGAAATCCGTGGTATAGGGCGGAACGATGTATTTGCCGATCCGCTTGCCCTCGGTGCGCACGGCGTTCATCAGGGCGCGCCGAGCCGCTTCGCAGGCTTCGCCGTCCCCAGCCTCCGCAGCCGCCGTCAGCCGGGCGTAATCCTCCTGCGGGAATTTGCTGTCGATGGGCAGATAGACGGGCCGGTCTTCCTTGCCCGGCAGGATCACAGCGAACTCCACCCGCTCCTGTGAGCCAGGGACCACCGCCACATTCCGCGCATACTGCGACGAGGTCAGCGCCTGTTCCAGCAGCGCGCCCAGCTGCATCTCGCCCCATACGCCCCGGATCTTGACGTTGCCCAGCATCCGTTTCAGGTCGCCTACGCCGCTGGCCAGCGTGTGCATCTCGCCCAGAGACTTATACACCTGTTCCAGCCGCTGGCTGACCTGCGCAAAGCTGTCGTTCAGTCGCTTTTCCAGCGTGCTGTGCAGCTTTTCGTCCACCGTCTGGCGCATTTCTTCCAGCTGACGGCGGTTTTCGTTGGCAAGGCGCTGCACGCCCTCGTCCAAGGTGCGGCGCAGGGACTCCATACGGGCGTCGTTGCGCTCCAACAGGCTGTTGAGCTGGTCACCCTGCATTTTCAATACGTTGGACAGAAGGGAGATTTGGCCGTCGCTGGTGCGCTGCATGGTCTCGGACAGTTCCCGCCGCTGGGCCGCGCTTTGCTCCAGCAGGTCGTCCTCCATGCCTTCCAGCCCCTTCCAGAGCTGCTCCTGAAAGCGGCGAAACTCCTGCCGCTGCCTGCGCTGACCCTGCACCACCAGCGCGATCAGCACCACAGCCAGCACGATCAAAACCAGTACCAGCCCGCCTAAAATCAGCGTCGAAACCGAAGCGTTCTGCATCTTTGGTTCCTTTCTGCATCCCGGATTTTGGTTCGGAATGCGGTAAATAGGAATGGCCGCGCAATGCGCGGCCAGAAGAAGTTTACATTTCCCGGCGGCCCTCCATGGCCTTGGAAAGGGTGATCTCATCGGCGTATTCCAGATCGCTGCCCACCGGCACGCCGTGGGCGATCCGGGTAACGCGGATGCCCATGGGCTTGATGAGCCGCGCCAGATAGGAGGCCGTGGCTTCGCCCTCGATGTCCGGGTTGGTGGCCAAAATGACCTCTTTCACATCCGGATCGTTCAAACGGGCCATCAATTCTTTGATGCGGATATCCTCCGGCCCCACGCCGTCCATGGGGGAAAGAGCGCCGTGAAGCACATGGTACAGCCCTTGAAAATCCCGCATCCGCTCGATGGCGGCCACGTCCCGGGGGTCGCGCACGACGCAGATTTGTCCGTTATGCCGCCGTTCGTCCCGACAGATATCGCAAAGCTCGTCTGTGGAATAATTGCCGCACACGCTGCAATACCGGATGGATTTGCGGCCGCTGTAGATCGCCGTCGCCAGCTCCCGCACATCTTCCAGCGGCATACTGATGATGTGATAGGCCAGCCGCTGGGCGCTCTTGGTGCCTACGCCCGGCAGGCGGGACAGCTGCGCCACCATTTTGGCGATGGGTTCCAGCTGCGCCATGGCTTAGAACATGCCTCCCATGCCGGGGGCCAGTTTGCCCAGCTCACTCTGACGGGTCTCCTCAGCGGTGTGCAGGGCCTCGTTCACCGCGGCCATCACCATGTCCTGCAGCATTTCCACGTCCTCGGGATCCACGCACTCGGGCTTGATCTGGATGCCGGTCACTTCATGCTTGCCGTTAACGGTCACACTGACCATGCCGCCGCCGGCCTGTGCGGAAAATTCCCGAGCCTCGATGTCCTCCTGCGCCTTCGTCATCTGCTCCTGCAGCTTCTGAGCCTGACGCATGAGCTGCTGCATATTGGCTCCGCCGCCAAATCCGCCGAACTGTTGATGTCTTGCCATGATGCTTCTCCTCCATAATGGGACGGGCGAAAACACACCCGCCGGTGATTCAATCAGAACAAATGTGCCGTTTACTATCATACCGTTTTTAAGGAAAAAAAGCAACGGGCATTTCGGGCGGATTTTAGAAACGTTTCTTTGTACTTTTTCTGTTTTCGATGGGTAAAAATGAAAATTAGCGCTTTTGCAGCTTGCATCTTCCGCTATTTTCTGATAGCCTGAAACGACAACAGGTTTTGACAAATGATGTTAGAGATGGTGAGATGCAATGGAGCAATCCCGTGAAAAATTCGCCTCGCGGCTTGGGTTTATTCTGATATCGGCCGGATGCGCCATCGGCCTTGGAAATGTGTACCGTTTTCCCATCATTACGGGCGCTTACGGCGGCGGAGTCTTTGTATTGATATACATTGCGTTTCTGGTGCTGCTGGGCCTGCCCATCATGAGCGCGGAGCTGGCGGTGGGTCGCGGAAGCCAGCGCAGCATCGCCTCCTCCTTTGACGTGCTGGAAAAGAAGGGCCAGAATTGGCACCTGATGAAATATCTGGGCATCTGCGGCAATTATCTGCTGATGATGTTCTATACCGTCATTTCCGGCTGGATGGTCATTTATTTTGTGAAATATCTGACCGGCTCCATCATGAGCGCCTCCGGGGTGGAGGGCCTGTCGGCGGTGTTCGGCAATATGGTCAGCAATCCGGGCCTGATGGTGGTAAGCGCCTTCGCCGTCATTCTGATCTGCTTCGGCATTTGCTCCATGGGCCTGCAAAAGGGCGTGGAGGGCATTACCAAGTGGATGATGGTGGCGCTGCTGGCGCTGATGATCGGGCTGGCGGTCTATTCCGCTACGCTGCCCAACGCGGCGGAGGGGCTGCGCTTTTATCTGGTGCCCTCACTGAAGCGGCTGGAAGAAGCGGGCGTGAGTACGGTGATCTCTGCGGCGATGGGGCAGTCCTTCTTTACCTTGAGCCTCGGCATTGGCGCGATTGCGATCTTCGGCAGCTATATCGGCAAGGAACGCCGTCTGCTGGGCGAATCCGTCACCATCGTGTGTCTGGATACCTTTGTGGCGATTATGTCCGGCATGATTATCTTCCCGGCCTGCTTTACCTACAATCAGGGCGTGACCGCCGACGCTGGCAGCGTGGGCGCGGGCTTCCTGTTCACCACCCTGTCCAGCATCTTCAACGGAATGCCCGGCGGGCGGGTGATCGGCATGCTATTCTTCCTGTTCATGATTTTCGCGTCTTTTTCTACGGTCATTGCCGTGTTTGAAAACATCATGTCCTTCTGGCTGGAGCTGACGAAACTGAACCGCCGGACGATCGCCCTGATCAACGCGGCGCTTTTGATGGTTCTTTCCCTGCCCTGTGCGCTGAGTCTGAATGTGTGGAGCAGCGTAAAGATTTTTGGCCTCGGCATTATGGACTTGGAGGATTTTGCCGTTTCCAATCTGTTATTGCCCATCGGCAGTCTGTTCTACGTGCTTTTCTGCACTACCCGGTACGGCTGGGGATGGAATCGGTACTTTGCCGAGGTCAATCTGGGAGACCGGGGCGCTCGGCTGCCACGCTGGATCCGTCCTTACATGACGTATGTGCTGCCGCTGATCATTCTGGCGGTGCTGGCCATGTCCGTTTTCGGCTGAAAACGCTACATGGCCAGCACTGTTCTACAAATAAAACACGAACGGCCCAACAGAAATCTGTGAGTCCCGTCCCGGCCGGACAGGTGCCGGGATGGGGCTTTTGTGCCTATTGACACCCTGTCGGGCTTTCCGCTATAATGGCGTAAACGATTGAGGACGCACGTTTTGTTTCTTTTGTTTTGCGCTGAAGAAACGGCGCGTAGGAGAGGAAGCGACGTTTATGGTCACGCTCAAGGATATTTCCGTCAAATGCAAATGTTCGGTGGCAACGGTCAGCAAGGCGCTGAACGGAATGCCGGACATCGGGGAAGAAACAGCGCGGCATATTCGTCAGGTGGCGACCCAGATGGGCTATACGCCAAACGCTGCGGCCCGCACCCTGAAAACCAACCGCTCTCAGACCATTGGGCTGCTCATGTGCCAGCGGGATGAAAATATCTGGACGCATGACTTTTTCTCCCGGGTCGCCGCCGGCATTCAGGAAGTGATGGAGGGCAGCGGCTATGATGTAACGCCTATCAATTCCCTGCGCCTGCACACGGCGGGAGAACTGCTGCAATACTGCGTTTATCGGAGATACGATGGAATTATCATCATGAGCGCCGGTTTTCGTCAGGAAGAAATGCGGGAAATTCTGGAAAGCAAGCTGCCTATGATCTCCATTGAGAATACCTTTCCGGGCCGGGGCGCGGTGCTGTCCGACAATATGCAGGGCACGGGCGAACTGGTGCGGCTGGCCTATGAAAAGGGTCATCGGAAGATCGCTTTTATCCATGGCGAGGACACCAGCGTGACCCGCACCCGGCTGCAAAGTTTCCGGGCTGTCTGCAGTGAGCTGGAGCTGTCCATTCCGGAAGCCTATCTTCGTCCGGCGCTGTATCACGACCGCAAAAGCGCCGCCCGGGAAGCGAAAGCCCTGCTGGCGCTGGAGGAGACGCCCACCTGCATTCTGTTTCAGGACGATTATTCCTGCATCGGCGGACTGGATCTGCTCCGACGGGACGGCGTGACGCTGCCGGAAAACCTCAGCTACGCCGGGTACGACGGCATCAAGCTGGCCCAACTGTTCACACCAAGGCTGACCACCTACCGGCAGGATATTTCCGTCATGGGGCAGGAAGCGGCTCGGATGCTGCTGGAAGCCATTGAGAAGCCGCAGGATTTTCTGCCCCGGTACGTCACCATTCCGGGACGGCTGGTGGAGGGAGAAAGCGTTCGGTCTCTCTGAGCTTTTTCGCCGGGAGCGGTTTGCATTGACAAGCCGCTGACCGCGTGTCATACTGAAAAACGCGAAATACAACGGGATTCCGGGAGGATGGAAGCATGAAAATTTCCAAAAAGGACGCGCTGAGCTGGTTTACTTTTTTTGCCGATCTGCCGGAGGATGAAGAGATCCAGCAGCACCAGCAGGAGATCATCTACGCGGTGTTCAGTCAGATCGAGGACGCGGTGGACGCGCGGAACGAGCGGCTGATGGGGGAGATTCCCCATCTGAAAAATCTGCAGGGCCGCACCCTGTATGTGGGCGATGAAAAGAAATTTCCCCGGGGCTGCTGCTCCTGCCTGCTTGGCACGGGCCTGACGGCCATCCGCAAGACCAACAAGTGCAATCTGCAATGCCCGTTCTGCTACGACTTCGGCGAAATGGACTGCCAGCCGCCGGTGGGCGAGGGCTTGTGGGAGATCGGCGGTACCCGCTTCCGGGAGCGGGATATTCCGCTGCTGTTGTCCATCCAGAAGAAGCCCACGGGCATTTCCTACGTCTATCTGGAACCCTTTATGGAAATCGAAAAGTACTACGGTATTATCCGCCGCTTCCGGGAGGCGGGCATTCACCAGCATATGTACACCAACGGCACGCTGGCCACAGAAGAAAACCTGCGGGCGCTGGGGGAAAGCGGCCTGAACGAGCTGCGGTTCAATCTGGGTGCTTCCGGCTGCGCGGACAAGGTCATCCGCGCCATGGAAACGGCGAAAAAATATATCCCCTTCGTGGGTATCGAAACACCCATGACCCCGGATTTCGAACGGCAGTTCCAACAGAAGAAGGTGCAGATCCTGGCTACGGGGATCGACTTCATGAACTGCGCCGAACTGCACCTGAATCCCAACAACATTGGAAATTACTGGGGCGAGGAGATGTACCTCTGCCGTCAGGGCTATGTGTCGCCTATTTGGAGCCGGGAGATCACCTTCCGCCTGATGAAACAGGCGGACGAGGAAAGCTGGCCCATCGTGGTGCATGACTGCTCCAATCATACCAAATTTGCCCGCGACCTGAACCTGCGGGCCAAGGAGGGCGGATGGTTTGGTTCCAGCAGCTATGCCTGCGAGTTTGACCGGCTGCCTTACGAAGCCTTCCTGCCTATTTTGCAGGATGAATCCTTCTCTTTTTTGGAGGAAGAAGAACTTCCTCATGGCTACCGTCCCGGCGAACTGGTTTTCTGAGCTTGCCTTTTGAAAAAGGATGCCCTATAATAGGTATGGTTTAGACGGTTTTCACCGCCGAAAATGAAGATGTTTTGGGAGGAAAGACCAATGAAGCGGTTTTTTGCACTGGTTCTCGCTCTGGGAGTTTGCCTGTTTTCCGTGACGGCGCTGGCCGAAGGAAAGCTCACCGTGACCGAAAAGAATCTGATCGAGTTTGAAGGCTCCAGCAACGCCTATTTCTTTGCCAAGGTGGAAAACACCGGCGACGCTGCCATCGGCGTTGGCGCCGGTAAACTGGTAGGCTTCAGCTCCGACGACGATGTGCTGGTTTCCGAAAGCTATGTGACCGCCAATCCGTCCTCGGTGATCCTGCAGCCCGGCGAATCTCTGTATGTCAGCGATTCCATCTGGGAAAGCGCGCTGGAAACCGCCGATATCGCCGACTTCAAGTTCTCCATGGACACGGAGGACTATGTCTCCGAGGTGACTTTTGTGCCCTGCGAGGCCACCTTGGAGATGAAGGATGAATACGACAGCTATGTGTACGTCACCTTGACCAACAACACCGACGCTATTCAGTATGGCCCGTACGTCACCGTGGCGCTGCACGATCAGGAGGGCAATCTGGTTTACGTTCGGGGCCAGTACGCTGACAGCCTGGGCGTTCATCCCGGCAGCACCGTGACCCTTCGTGTGTATATCGACAGCGATTTCATCCGCTACTTCCAGACGAACAATATCGAAATCAGCACCGCAGACGCTTACGTGTGCTACGAAGCTGAATAAACCGCATGAAGCCCAAACCGCCCGCCGAGAAGCTTTCGGCGGGCGGTTTGCTATTTATTTCTTTTCCAGAAGGCGGTTAATAAGTCCCAAAAGCATCAACAGATCGGTCTCGTCCAGCTGCTTCATCCCCGCGATGGCCTTTTGAATCAATTCGGGGTTCTGCGTCCCTTCGTCAAAAAATTGCTGGGGTGTCAGCCCGAAGTAATCACAGATGGCGAAAAATTCCTTCATGGGGGGAAGGGCCTTGCCGGAGGAAATATTATGCACATAGCCCCGGCTGTGACCGAGGTCATAGCTCATTCGATATTCTGATACACCCTTCCGCAGGCGCAGCTGCGTGATTCTCTCCCGCACGAATTTTTCATCCATTATTATTCCACCTCTGATGCAATAATAGCCGTTCAAGAAAGAAAAATAAGCTATATTTTTTTGCTTTTTCAATTGAAAAAGCAACGGTAATATGCTATCATCCAATTGACAGCATATTATCGTTGTTCTGAAAAACAGAAAGGAGGAGAAAAATGCCTTCCACAGTCAGTGAAATAAGAAAAGGTTGGATAGAAAGCACTGGAAAAAAGCAATGACTAGCTACATTAAGCAAACTTTTGATATGTACGATAGCGGGTTTCGTTCTTCCCCCACGAAGAAACTGGGAACTTTGAGCTTTGGGTTCTGCCCGGCGGCTACAAGGGCTTGTCGGCTCTTCTGCCCCCAAAAAGCAATAACGGTAGGAACAGCGTACAAAAAAGCGCGTCACGGACGCTTCGACGCGCGGGGATACGGTTTTGACACGTCGGTCAAGCCCAGTATGTAATCGGTCGAGGTATGAAAGCACTCCGCCAAGCGAATCAGCGCGTCCAGCGGAAGCTGACGCTGCCCATTCTCATACTGAGAATAGGTGTTCTGGCGTATATGAAGAATATCGGCCAGCTCCTTCTGCGTCACGTCGCGATCCTCGCGCAATTCCCGCAGACGCATGCTTTTCCCTCCTCCTTTTACGCTTTGTTTTCATTATATTTATCTCAGAATGAGATATTGCTTTTTATCTCATTTTGAGATATAATGAGAAAAAAACGGGAGGATTATACGATGGATGCTGAAAATCAGCCGATGAAGTTTTGCAAATACTGTGGCGGCAAAATCCCGGAGGACGCCGTACTGTGTACATTATGCGGCCGTCAGGTAGAGGAACTGCGGCGCGACGCGCCTGCGCCTCAGGTCATTATCAACAATGCGAATACGAACAGCAACGTCAATGAAAACGTGAACAACGCTTCCAACGTTTCGCAAAAGCGCAGTAAATGGACGGCATTTTTCTTGTGCCTGTTTTTCGGTTTTCTTGGCGCGCACAAGTTTTATGAAGGAAAAACCGGCATGGGCATACTGTATCTGCTGACTGTCGGCCTGTTTGGCATTGGCTGGCTGATCGACTGCATCGCATTGTTGTTTAAACCCAATCCGTATTTCGTCTGAAGGTACTGTCCCGCAATGTCCCGTAAGCTGCTTGAAAAAAGCTTAAATTTTCAAAGGGTTCGGGGTACTATTTCCTTGCGGAAGAGGAAATCATTTACCACTTGATGTTCAAACGCGAAAAAGGGAACCACCCCTTCTGGGGGTGATTCCCTAAAATATTTGATTTACTTGCGCTTCGATTAGCCGAAGTACCGCTTCAGCAGACCCTCGAAGGCCTTGCCGTGACGGGCTTCGTCGCGGGCCATTTCGTGAACGGTGTCGTGAATGGCGTCCAGACCCAGCGCCTTGGCCTTCTTGGCCAGCTCGGTCTTGCCCATGGTGGCGCCGTTTTCGGCTTCCACGCGGACGGTCAGATTCTCCTTGGTGGACGCGCTGACCATTTCGCCCAGCAGCTCGGCAAACTTGGCGGCGTGCTCGGCTTCTTCATAGGCGGCCTTCTCCCAGTACAGGCCGATTTCCGGATAGCCTTCCCGGTGAGCGGCGCGGGCCATAGCCAGATACATGCCGACCTCGGTGCACTCGCCGGTGAAGTTCTCCCGCAGACCCTGCTTGATTTCTTCCGGCACGTCGCTGGCCACGCCGACCACATGCTCGGCGGCCCAGACCTTTTCACCCTCGGCCTTCACAAACTTGGCGCGGGGAGCCTTGCACTGGGGGCAGAATTCGGGAGCCTCGGAACCTTCGTAAACATAACCGCAAACAGAGCAAACCCACTTCATATTCATGTACCTCCTAAAAGTTTTGGTATTTTTCTTGGTGGCAGGTTTCTTATCGCCTGCATCTATTATATAACCAAAACCGCAGAGAGTGAAACAGCTTTTTTGAAAAAAACCAAAAAAATTAGATAGGGGAAACTTTCAGCTTTTGGTGAGCACTTTCTACGGGGATGGACGTTTTTTCACCAAAACAAAATGTCCCTGCCGAAGAAGCAGAGACATTTTGCAGCAAATGGGATGGGGATAAGGCCCCAAACCTTTGTTTTTTACTGAGCGTCCGCAGGGGTGAAGGTGGGGGCGAAGCCGGAAGCCACGATCAGATCGTACACCTTCTGGGTGTAGATGACCTGCTCCAGCGCCTTGACCCAATCCGCTTCGGCGTTTTCAGGCTTCACAGCCACCACGTTCACGTAAGACTGAGCGGCGAGGCTGTCAGCGCCTTCCACGTACAGGCCGTCGGCGTTGGGCACCAGATTTTCAAGGGTGGCGTAGTTGCCGTTGATGACCGCGTAGGCCACGTCGGAACGGGCGCCGGTGATCAGCTCGGCATTCAGCTCCACCAGTTCCAGATTCTTGGTGTTCTCCACCACATCCAGAGGAGTGCAGGTGCTTTCCAGCGTGGTGCCCTCGGGCAGCTTGATCAGACCGGCGTCCTGCAGCAGCAGCAGCGCGCGGTTCTCATTCACGGGGTCGTTGGGGATGGCGATTTTGTCGCCGTCGGCAATGTCGTCCAGGCTGGACTTGGTGCCAGCGTAGATGGCCATGGGCTCGAAGTGGGTGTAGATCACGGGTACCAGCTGCTCGGCCTCGGAAACGCTGCCGTTGTACTGGGCCAGATAGGGCAGATGCTGGAAGAAGTTGGCCATCACGTCGCCGGCGGCGGTGGCGGGATTCTCGATCACGTAGTCGGTGGCAATGGTCAGGTCGAGATCGTAGCCCAGCGCGGCCAGATCGTCCTTCACCAGCTCCAGAATTTCGGCATGGGGGTTCTCGGTAGCGATCACGGACAGTTTTTCACCGGCAAAGGCAGTGGACAGGGAAAGAACCAGCACCAGGGACAGGATAGCGGCAAACAGCTTTTTCATCGGGGTTTCTCCTTTCGAAATCAGCGTTTTTTATGGTCCAGGCCGCGGGTGAACCGCGTGCCGAAGACGGTGATGATCTGCACCAGTACCACCAGCAGCAGGCTGGCCGAGTACATGATGTCGAATTTGCGGACGTTCAAGCCCTTGGTGATGGCGAGGGCGCCCAAACCGCCGCCGCCCGCCGCACTGGCCAGCGCGGTGTAGCCAAGGATCGTCGTCACGCTGATGGCCGCGCCGTTCACCAGAGAGGGAACGGATTCCGGCAGCAGCACCTTGAAAATGATCTGGAAATTGGTGGAGCCCATGGACTGGGCGGCTTCGATAATGCCGTGATCCACTTCTTCCAGCGAGCTTTCCACCATGCGGGCCACATAGGGGAACGCGCTGACGACCAGCGGGAAGATGATGGAGCGAGTGCCGATGGCAGTGCCCATCACGGCGCGGGTCACGGGGAAAAGCATGGCCAACATAATAATGAAGGGAATGGAACGCAGAAAGTTGACCAGCACACCCAACACGGAGTTGAAGCCCGGGGAAGGCATGATGCCGTCCCGGCGGGTGACCACCAGCAGCACGCCCAGCGGCAGACCGATCAGATAGGCGATCACGCTGCTCCAGAAGGTCATGTACAGCGTATCAACGGTTCCCGTCCACAAAAGCGATCCCAGTTGCTCCCAGTTCATTGCCCGCTCACCTCCTCCGTCGTCAGGCCCGCTTTCGCCAGATAATCCTGCACTTGCTTGAGCTCTGCAGGGTCCTCCGGGCGGGCTACCATCATCTGGCCGTAGGTCTTGCCGTTGAACTGATGCATGTCCGCGGCCAGAATGTTCACATCAAAGCCCAAATCTTTGACAAGTCGGCTGATGACCGGCTGATCCGCCGCCGAGCCGTCGAAGACGATGCGCAGGGCCGGCTGGGTGGGAACGTCGTCCTCGTTTTCCGGCAGGATGCCGAACAGGCGCTTGCCCGCGGCGGACTTGGTGTGCATGAACACGTCGTCCACCGTGCCCTGCTCCACCAGCTTGCCGCCGTCCAGAATGGCGACCTTGTTGCAGATCTGGCGGATGACCGCCATTTCGTGGGTGATCAGTACCACGGTGATGCCCAACTCGGCGTTGATCTTCTTGAGCAGCTCCAGAATGCTCTGGGTGGTCATGGGGTCCAGCGCGCTGGTGGCCTCGTCGCACAGGAGCATTTCCGGGTTGCTGGCCAGCGCCCGGGCGATGGCCACCCGCTGCTTCTGGCCGCCGGACAGCTGGGCAGGGTAGGCGTTGGCCTTCTCCTCCAGCCCGACGATCTTAAGCAGCTCCATCACCCGCTCGTTGGCCTGCTTTTTGGGCGCGCCCGCGATCTCCAGCGGGTAGCGCACGTTCCGGGCCACGCTCTTCTGCATCAGCAGGTTGAACTGCTGGAAGATCATGGCCATGCGGCGGCGGGTCTGCAAAAGCTGCTTCTTGCTCATGGCCAGAATGTTCTGACCGTCGATCAGCACCTGTCCGTCGGTCGGCGTGTCCAGCCGGTTCAGGCAGCGGATCAGCGTGCTCTTGCCCGCACCGCTCATGCCGATAATGCCGTAAATGTCGCCCTGCTCGATGGCCAGGTTGATGTTGTTCAGCGCCTGTACCTCGCCGCCGGGGATCTGGTAGACCTTGCTGAGCCCCCGCAGTTCGATCTGCGGCACGGTTCGCTCCTGCGTCTCCATTCCGTTCATCCATCCTTCCGCGTCTTTGCGTCATTCCAAACAAAAAGCCCGTCTCGCACTATTGCGAGGCGGGCTTAAACAACTTCTTTCCTTAAGCGACGCAACACAAATAGCACGAGCCAACGCACGCGCACATCATGTTCATTCGCATGGCACATGAGTTCGTCACGATGACTCCTCCTAACTTACGACGTCGCCGCCTTAATGGAATGGTGGCATGATATCACGCTTTTCCCGGTCTGTCAACAGGAAAATCCAAAAAAGGCGTTTCCGTACAATCAAAATACAATTTGCACCGAACCGGGAGCAGCCCAAAATGCCGCCTACAAAAGGAAAATCCTATTTGAATTCCACCGGGGCAGCGAGAAAAATTTGAAATTCCCCATAAAAAAGCCCGCCGTCAGGCGGGCTTCAGACTGTCGCCCCCCTGATCGACCGCCTGCGCCCGCGAACAGCGCTCTGCGGCCCGCTCCCCTACGGGGCGCGGGCTTCGGACTGCGGTAGCCCTTTCAGGGCTGTCCTCGTCCTCGGTGCTGCGCACCCTTAAGCTGGTTCGCGGGGAAAGTGCTGCGGCATAAGGCACTGAGTCTCCGTTCCGCAACCTCAATCGTCGTCTTTGGCACTGCCGTGCCAAATCCTCGTTTCGGTTGACGGCTGTCAGTCGCTAACTGCCTTCGGCAGTTGCATCCACTGGATGCCCGCTCCTTCTCGCCGCCCTAAAACCCCGGCAGGCACCGCAGGGAAGGCGCAAGGCGGGTTGCCCTTGGGCAACCCGGTCTGCCTTTGGCAGACTGAACTTTTCAAATAGAATTTGAAAAGTTCACCGTCGCCCAGTGGGCACAACCGCCGTAGGCGGTTAGCGACCCGCAGGTGTGACACGAAACGAGCAGGGACTACGGCAGTAGTCCCTGCGACGATTGAGTGGCAGCAGTGCCTCCTGCACCTCCACTTTTTTGACACACTGAGCAGAGCGCCGAAAGGCGTTCTGCCTGAAAGATGGGAAGGGGTTGAGGGAATCGTTGAGAAGCCGCGGCAAGCTTTTAGGAGGGCTTTACGGTCAGTGGATGGGACTTGTGCCGGGCGGCAAATTTGCCCAGCTTGCCTTCCCGCCGAAACCCGTCTGTTTCCCTTCCAGGCTGAAAGAAAAAACGGGGCGCAGCGTTCCGCCGCGTCCCGTTTGACTCTTACCCTTCGTAGCGCAGGGCCTCGATGGGGTGTTTCTTGGCCGCCTTGTTGGCCGGGTACAGGCCGAAAATGAGACCCACCCCGGAGGAAAACACCACCGCCAGGATCACCACCGACGGCGACATGCTGAAAACGATGGTGCTGTTCAGCGCGGTGGCAATGGCCAGTATGCCGCCGGAAAGCGCCAGCCCGAAGAAGCACCCTAGCAGGCTGATGAGCAGGGCCTCGATCAGGAACTGGGCCATGATGCTGCGCCGGCTGGCCCCGATGGCCTTGCGGATGCCGATCTCCCGGGTACGCTCTGTGACGGAGACCAGCATGATATTCATAATGCCGATACCGCCCACCAGCAGGGAAATGGCCGCAATGCCGCCCAGCAGCAGGGACAGGGTGCCGGTGATGGTATCCATGGCCGAGGAAACGCTGGACATATTCAGGATGCTGAAAGAGTCCTCATCCTGCTGGAAGCGCCGCAGCAGATACTGGTTGACGGCAGTCTCCGCGTCGTCGGTGCTGCCGGAGGAGGAAACGTAGAAGGACGTGATATCCGGCTGACCCGCCATGCGGCTTTCCACCGTGAAGGGCACATACAGCGTGCCGCTGTTCATCATGGAGACCATCATGGAGTCGCTTTCCTTCAGCACGCCCACCACCCGGAAGCTGCGCCCGCCGACGGTGATGAACTGATCCAGCCCGTCCTCGTCCCCGAAGAGGGTCTCGTGCAGATCGTGGGACAGCACCGCCACATAGGAGCGGTTGTCCACGTCAGCCGTTTTCAGGAAGCGGCCCCGATCCAGCTCCAGACCCTGAATGTCCGCGTAGGCGGGCAACACGCCGTAGACGCTGACAGAGGTCTCGGTGGAGCCGCGCTTGGCCCGGGCGTTCATGGAGCCGCTGGGGGACGCCTGCCGCACGCCGTCCAGCCTGCTGATCTCCTCCAGATTTTCCAGCCGCAGGGGCGCGGATTTATCATCCATGACCGTGACCATCAGCATGTCGTTGCCCAGCGACTCCACCTGACTGGTGATGGCTCCTGTGGCGCCGTTCACCAGCGAGACCAGCGTCACCAGCGCGGTCACGCCGATGATGATGCCCAGCATGGTCAGAAAGGAGCGCATTTTGTTGCTCTTGATGGATTCCCACGCCATTTTCAGGCATTGGATGCTCATGCGTCCTCACCTGCCTTTTCGGGGGATACTTCGGCAGTGCCGAAGGGGTCGGTCTCGTCGCCGCAGTCCCGCACATGGCCGTCCATGATGCGGATGCGCCGGTGGGCCTGCTGGGCCACGGCTTCGCTGTGGGTAATGAGAATGATGGTCTTGCCCGCTTCGTTCAGCTGGCAAAACAGGCTCATGATCTCCTTGCCGGTCTTGGAGTCCAGATTGCCGGTGGGCTCGTCGGCCAGGATCAGCGCCGGCTCCGTCGCCAGCGCCCGGGCCACGGCCACCCGCTGCTGCTGGCCGCCGGAAAGCTCCGTTGGCTTGTGCCCGGCGCGGCTTTCCAGCCCCACCCTGCGCAGCACTTCGGCCGAGCGCTTCCGCCGCTCCGCCGCGCTCACGCCCTGATAGATCAAAGGCAGCTCCACGTTTTCCTGAGCGGTCATCTTGGGCAGCAGATTAAAGCTCTGAAATACGAAGCCGATTTTCCGATTGCGGATACGGGCCAGCTCGTCCTCGGAATAGTGCTCGATCTGCTGACCGTCCAGCAGGTATTCGCCGCTGTCGGCGGTGTCCAGACAGCCCATGATGTTCATCAGCGTCGACTTGCCGCTGCCGCTGGGGCCGATAATGGCCACGAACTCCCCTTCCCGGATGGTCAGGGTGGCGTGGTCCAGCGCCCGGACTTCCTCGCCGCCGATGTGATAAATTTTGGTGATATCCCGCATTTCAATGACGGGCTTTGCCTGCGCGTTTTCCGTCATGGCTGCTCCCCTCCGAAGCCCGCCCCGCTCATGGGGCCGAAGCCGAACATTCTCCGGTTGGAGGCGGGGGTGTAGGCGATCTCGTCGCCCTCGTTCAGGCCGGAAAGGACTTCCGCGTTGCTGCCGTCGGACAGGCCCGTTTCAATGGCGGTTCGCTCCGTGGAGCCGTCCGCAGTGACCCGGTTCACATAGGAGCCGTTTTCGTCCTCGTGGACGGCTCCCAGCGGGATCAGCAGCACGTTTTCCTTCCGTTCAGACAGAATCACGGCGGTGCCGTTCATGCCCTCCAGCAGACGGTCGTCCCCGGTCAGCATCAGGTCCGTCTCATACACGGTGATGCTGCCGGAGGGCTTGCCGATGCGGGAAATGCGGCTGACCTCGGCGGCGAATTTCTCCCCGGAGAAAGCGTCCAGCGTGACCTCCGCGCTCTGACCCACCTGCACCTTGGCCACGTCCAGCTCATCCACCTCCACGGTCATCTTGACCGCGCCGCCGCTGCCCAGCGTAAAGGCGGTCACATCGCCGGAGCCATCGGCAGAGGCGGTCTTTTTGCCTTCCTCCACGCCAATCAGCTGCACCGTGCCGTCCGCGGGGGCGACCACGTTGCGGCTGGTCTGGAGCATCAGCATGTCCTGCAGCTGCCCGGCCTTTTCGTTGCGGTCGGAAAGTGCCTTGCGGTAGTTGTCGGTATCCGGCTCGTTTTCCAGCGTAAAGAGGGTCGTGCCCGCATAGACGCGGGTGTTGACGCTGTAGCTGACCTCGGAAATGGTGCCGCCGTTGCCGAAAATCGCCAGCGGCGCGTGAATTTCCATGACTCCGCTGCCCAGCAGCATGGAGTCCGAATATACTTCCGCCGTTTCCTGATAGGGAGCCTTTTCGTCGCTGAACGTTACCAGCCAGCCGCCGTCCAACCGACTGACCAGCGTGCCCTCGGCGGAGCCGCCGTCCCACTGGACGGTGACCTTGTCGTTCAGGGACAGAGCCGCGTCGGTCTGAAGGCGCACCTCCATACTGCCGTCGGTGGAAAGGATCGCCAGACAGCCGTACTCGTTGACGGCTTCGATCACATCGTCTCCCGCGGCTGCGGGCTGGTACTTGACGCGGCCTTCCACCGGGGCGGTGATGCGGCTGCGGGTTTTGCGGGAGCCCAGCTGCTGATCCAGCGCAGCCAGTTCGGAGCTCAGCTCCGCCGCCCGGTACTGCAGGGAATCGCCGTCCAGCGCGGCCAGCACGTCGCCCGCCTTGACCGAATCGCCCTCCTTTACAAACAGGGTATCCACCTTCACGCCCACGGGCAGGGTCACATCCGCCGTATCGGGCGTTTCCAGCTTGCCGCTGCCGGTGATGGTAACGGACACATTTCCCCGGGTCACGGTGTAGGTATTCTGAGCACTGGCGGCGGTCTGCATCGGGTCGTTCATCCGCTTCATGGCATACCACCCGCCCCCGGCCAGCGCAAGCAGGACGATCAGAACCCAAATAAGCGCTTTTTTCTTTCTGCTCTTTTTCTTTGCGTTTTCCATGCGTTCCACTCTTTCCTTCCATCATTCCGGCAGCCGAAAAAAAGGCGGCGCGCCGGTACGCTTTCCCAGTTTATCATACACGACCCGCATGAAGAACTCACTGCAAACCTGTGAAGAAACCGTAAATAAACGGGTCATCAAAGAAAAAGCAGCGTTATCTTCATAAAATTTTGAAACAGGTTAAGAACCTGTCTGTTTTTCCACAGACTTATGGGAAAACTGCCGCGGGTATGCTATGATGACCGGGCAGTTTGCCAACGAAGGAGGAAAAAAGAATGGCTCATTCCAGCGAAACAACGAAAATGACCGCCGGTCAATGGCTGATGCACGTGCTGCATGGCGCGCTGATCGGCGTGGGCGCAATCTTGCCCGGCGTCAGCGGCGGCGTGATGTGCGTGCTGTTCGGCATCTATCAGCCCATGATGGCGCTTCTGTCCCATCCGGGCAAGGCGTTCCGGCAGTACTACCGGCTGTTTATTCCCGTACTGATCGGCTGCGCCATTGGGTTTGTAGGGCTGTCGAAGGTGGTGGAGCTGGCCTTCGGGGCAGATTCGGCCATCGTGATCTGTCTGTTCTTCGGGTTGATCCTGGGTACGATCCCTTCTCTCTGGCGGGAGGCGGGGTTAAAAGGTCGAAACGCCCGCTGCGGCTGGGCGTTCGGGTTGAGCTTTGTGATCCTGCTGGGGTTGTTGAGCCTATTCAAGTTTTCTTCTGCTGCGGCCATTCAGCCAAACAGCGGATGGTATTTCTTCTGCGGGGCGGTATGGGGGCTGAGTCTGGTTTTGCCGGGACTTTCGTCCTCGTCCATCCTGATTTTCATGGGGCTGTATGAGCCTATGACAGCGGGCATCGGTTCCATCGCCACGTGGGTGAAGGATGTTTTCGCCTTCTGGCTGGGAAAGGGCGGGGCCTTTCCTTCGCTTGTGCAGATCCAGTGGGGATGCATTCTGCCGCTGCTGTGCGGCATTCTCTTGACGGCGCTTCTGACCGCCCGGTTTGTGAACCACTTGCTGGAGACCCACTATGCACTGGTTTATCACGTGATTCTGGGCGTGGTATGCGCGTCTACGCTGATGATCGTGCCCCTGCATTATGACAGCGTATCGCAGGGGATCGCCTGCGCGGCCTGTGCGCTGGCCGGGTTTGCGGCGGCGATGGCGCTGGACAGGTTCGGGGACGGGGTGAAGGAGAAAAACGGGGTTTGAGGGCTGGTGCGCAGCCGGTCGGCGAGGGGTTCTGCACTGCGTGGCAGTTGAAGCGCTGACAGCGGAGCTCACGGCAGTGAGGGGCGCTTCGAGGAAAGCCCCCCTTTGTTCTTTTCAAAAAGCGAATATTTGTCCGCGAGAGCGATGGTTACAGTCCCTTCGGTTTCTTGCCAACTTTGGTGCCCGAAGGTTTCCAAAGGGCGAGCGAAGGGAAGCGGGTATCCAGTGGATACAACCGCCGAAGGCGGTTAGCGACCCGG
>ERZ827150.335-NODE-335-length-73151-cov-15.463158_pt1 | contig 73151 bp, 67 predicted proteins | sample MGYA00519779_ERZ827150 | MGnify/ENA primary metagenome ERZ827150 (study PRJEB31778, sample SAMEA3449267) | human gut metagenome | biome: human gut; feature: human-associated habitat; material: faeces | place: United Kingdom | collected 2010/2012 ...
GCGTGCCGTTGTAACCGTCCGAAATGATCATCTTGTCCTTGACGATCAGCGCCCCCACCTGCCGGCGTACACAATAGGAATTTTCGGCCCAGATCTTCGCCATGCGTATGTAACGCGAATCCAACTGCCGCTGCTTCTCCTCCTGATAACCCATGACTCTCTAAAATATCTTTTTCTTTGACACCGTGATCACGAAATCCTTCAGATAGAAGGGCTCGAAATAGGCCACATCCTCCGTCCGGCCCTCGTCCAGCGCCCGCTGCGCCAGACGTGCCATGCCGCGTGCCGACGGCTTGACGTCGATCAGCTTAACCGACGGCGGCATCGTCCCGACACACTTCGCGGCACCGTTGCCGAAGATCACGAACTCCGAGGCCGCAGCGATCTCATCCCTGAAGCTCTCAGCGTCGATCACCTTGGCCTCGACCTCGCTTTTCGCCACGCCGCGGCCGTCGAACAGCTGCGTATAGACCTCCATGCGGCGGGCGTCGATCATCGGGCAGAGCGTTGCCGTTTCGATCGAATCGATATCTACAATTCCGGCCTCGTTGTCCTCGATGGCCACCTCGACCAGCGAGTCAAGCGACCCGACCGCAATCAGCGGAATCCCAAGTCCGTAGCACAGCCCCTTGGCAAACGATACACCGATGCGCAAACCGGTATATGACCCCGGGCCCTTGCCGACGGCCACGGCGTCGAGCTCCCTGGTCGAGAGATTGCGTTCACGAAGCATCTCGTCGACATACACCGCAACATTGCGGGCATGATCCCGGCCGTCGCTCTCACGCAACGCCGTCAACTGCCCGTCCTCGGCCAGCCCCACCGAACAGACATCGGTTCCAGTTTCGATACAAAGTATCAATCCCATAACTCCTGATTTATCGTTTCATTGCCCGATCCATTTCGCGGCGGGCATCCTTGTCCTTTATGTAATCGCGCTTGTCGTAGTTCTTGCGGCCGCGGGCCAACCCTATGACCACCTTCGCCAGACCGCGCTCGTTGAGAAACATCCGCAACCCGACAACCGTCAGCCCCTTGTCCTGCAGTGCCCGCTCCAGCTTCACCAGTTCGCGGCGGTTCAGCAGCAGCTTGCGGTCACGCTTGGGGATGTGGTTGTTGTAGGTGCCCCACTTGTACTCGTTGATGTTCACCCCGCGGATCCACAGCTCACCGCGGTCGAAATAGCAGTAGCTGTCCGACAGCGAGGCCTTCCCCAGCCGGATTGACTTGATCTCGGTCCCAACCAGCACGATGCCGGCCGTGTACTGTTCGAGAATCTCGTAGTCGAACGTCGCACGCTTGTTGCGAATGTTTATGTTCCTGTAATCTGCCATAATTCTTATCGAACCACAAAGATACGCAGAAAAACCGAAAGTGTACGCAATCGGCTGCCCGATCTCCCGATATTTTCATCTTTCCGACCGGGGCAACACTCCGCGAATAGCCGCTGACGAGCACCGTTAACTGCCGCAGCATAACGGCCGCCCCATCACCCACCCATCTCGGCATACCCGCCGACACCCGCCCATACGCCACACTCCGAAGCGCGGCAACGCACGAATCGGAATTACACGTCCGTATGGCGGCGTTTTTTAAGCCGCGATTTTTGCAGTAACAAATAAAAGAGTTACATTTGCAAGATAAACTATCTTACTTGTGCCGCACCTTGCCGGGTCCGGCCGCCAAGCAAGACCCTAAACATTTTGAGTGTATGGATACCGTTATTCCGAACCAGTCTGTTCCAGAGGAACACGTCAGCATTGCTGAAGATGCGAAACAAACTACCGTAGAACAACCGGCAGCAGAATCCCCTGCACAAGCAGCCGCAACCGTTTCCGAATCCGCCCGTCCGGCCGAACCCGCAGCCGCAGAACAACCGGCTCCCCAAGAAGAGAAGGCCGAAGAGGTCAAGGTAGACTTCTCGGACGAGGAGGCACAGCTGGCTTCCGAAAACGCAGGCATCGACCTCGGCGAAGCAACCCCCGAAGAGGAGGAGGCCGAAGAGTCCAAGGCGGCCGATCCGAAGGCTGCAGCCGACGATACGCCCGACCTCACCGGAAAATCGAAGCCGGAACTGGTCGAGATCTTCGCACAGCTGCTCGAAACAAAACCCATACAGAGCCTCCGCGCCCAGGCCGAGGCAATCAAAGTGGCATTCTACAAACTGCGCCGCGCCGAAATCGAAGCCCAGCGCAAGGACTTCGTCGAGACGGGCGGCAAGGAGGAGGATTTCGTTCCGGCCGTGGACGGCGACGAAGCAAACCTCAAGGAGCTCTTCCAGCGCTACCGCAGGAAGCGTGACGAGTTCATGGCAAATCTCGAACGTACCAAGGAGGAGAACCTCAAGATAAAACTGCAAATCATCGAGGAGCTGAAGGAGCTGGTCAACAGCGACGAAACCCTCAACCATACCTTCAACAAGTTCCGCGAACTGCAACAGAAGTGGCGCGATACGGGCGTTGTCCCCCAGGCCAATGTCAAGGACCTGTGGGAGACCTACAACATGCATGTCGAGAACTTCTACAACTTCATCAAGATAAACAAGGAGCTGCGTGACCTCGACCTGAAGAAGAACTACGAGATCAAGACCTCGCTGTGCGAACAGGCCGAAGCCCTCATACTCGAACCTTCGATCGTCACGGCCTTCCGCAAGCTGCAGAAACTCCACGACGAGTGGCGCGAAACGGGTCCCGTAGCCAACGAATACAAGGAGGCTCTCTGGGAGCGCTTCAAACAGGCCAGCTCGCGCATAAACAAGCAGCATCAGGAGTATTTCGAACAGCTCAAGGCCGAACAGCAGAAAAACCTCGAGCTCAAACGCGAACTCTGCGTCAAGACCGAAGAGCTTTCGCAGCAAATCCTCACCTCGCGCAAGGAGTGGAACAAGGCCAATGACCAGCTGCTCGAAATCCAGAAAGTCTGGAAGACCATAGGTTTCGCACCGAAAAAGGAGAATACGCAGATCTACGAGCGTTTCCGCACGGCCTGCGACAAGTTCTTCGCAGCCAAACGCGATTTCTACTCGCAGCTCAAGACCGAAATGGACCACAACCTCCAGGTCAAGACCGAGATCTGCGAGGCCGCCGAAGCAATCATGGACAGCGACGACTGGAAGAAGACTACCGACGAACTGATCGCCCTCCAGAAACGCTGGAAAGAGACCGGTGCCGTCGCCCGCCGCTATTCGGATGCCATCTGGAAACGGTTCCGCGCCGCCTGCGACCACTTCTTCGAGCGCAAGGCCGCCCACTTCTCGTCGGTCGACAACGAATACGGCCAGAACCTCGAACGCAAACGCGAACTGCTCGAAAAAATGAAGGCCTGCGACATTCAGGAGGGCGGTTACGACGCCATCAAGGAGTTCCAGCGCCAGTGGAGCCAGATCGGTTTCGTGCCCATCAAGATGAAGGATGCCCTCCAGAAGGAGTACAAGGAGGTTGTCGATGCCATGTTTGCCACCCTGCGCGGATCGGAACACGACCGCTCGATGGACCGTTTCCGCAACAAGATCTCCTCGCTCAAGGGATCGGGAGACAAACGCCTCCGCGCCGAGCGCGAACGCCTCTACAACAAGGTCCGCCAGCTCGAATCGGACATCGCCCTGCTCGAAAACAACATCGGCTTCTTCTCGCGTTCGAAAAACGCCGAGGCCATGATCCAGGACGTTCAGGCCAAGATCGCCAAGGCCAAAGCCGACATGGCAGAAGCCATCGAGAAGGTCAAACTCATCGACCGCCAGGAGCAGGAACAGGCACAGGAGCCGGAACAGCCCGAACAGAAATAGCCGGCCGACACTCTCTTAACGAAAACATTACGACAACATACAGAATAAACCATACATTACAATGAGCAAAACGGTAGTGACAAAACCCAAATACATCTTTGTGACCGGAGGCGTGGTCTCATCACTGGGCAAAGGCATCATTTCGTCGTCCATCGCCCGGCTGCTTCAGGCCCGCGGCTATTCGGTGACCATACAGAAACTCGACCCGTACATCAACGTAGACCCCGGTACGCTCAACCCGTACGAACACGGTGAATGCTATGTCACCGACGACGGTACAGAAACCGACCTCGACCTGGGCCATTACGAACGGTTCACCTCGATAGCCACCTCGAAGGCCAACAACGTCACAACCGGAAAAATATACCAGAGCGTTATAAACAAGGAGCGTAAGGGCGAATATCTCGGAAAGACCGTTCAGGTCATCCCGCACATAACCGACGAAATCAAACGACGCATACAGCTGCTCGCCGCAAAGAAGATCTATGACGTCATCGTCACCGAAATCGGCGGTACGGTCGGCGACATCGAATCGCTGCCGTTCATCGAGGCCGTGCGTCAACTGCGCTACTCGCTCGGATACCACAATACGGTGCTGGTGCACCTGACACTCATCCCGTACATGTCGGCCAGCGGCGAACTCAAGACAAAGCCTACGCAGCATTCGGTCAAGGCGCTGCTCGAGAACGGTCTCCAGCCCGATATCCTCGTCCTGCGTACCGAACACCACCTTTCGCTCGAGATGCGCCGAAAGGTAGCGCTCTTCTGCAACGTCGACCCGCATGCCGTGGTCGAGTCGATCGACGTGCCGACAATCTACGAGGTGCCTCTCAAAATGCATGAACAGCACCTCGACGAGGTCGTTCTCGAAAAACTCGACCTGCCCTACGATCAGGAACCCGACATGGAGGGCTGGAAAACATTCGTCGACAAGGTCAAGAACCCCTCGAAACGTGTCGACATAGCTCTGGTCGGCAAATATACCGAGCTGCCCGATGCCTACAAGTCGATCTCCGAATCATTCATCCACGCCGGCGCCGTCAACGACTGCAAGGTCAAACTGCACTACGTGAACTCCGAAAAGGTGACCCCCGCCACCGTTGACGAAATGCTCGGCCAGATGAGCGGAATACTCGTCGCCCCTGGATTCGGAAGCCGCGGTATCGAAGGCAAACTCATAGCCGTACAGTACGCCCGCGAAAACAAGATACCGTTCTTCGGAATCTGCCTCGGAATGCAGTGCGCCGTCATCGAGTTCGCCCGCAACGTCCTCGGATATGCCGATGCAAACTCCAGCGAAATGTGTCAGACCGACCATCCGGTGATCGACCTGATGGAGGAGCAGAAAGGTATCACCGAAAAGGGCGGTACGATGCGTCTGGGAGCATATCCCTGCTGCCTCGACCCACACTCGAAGGTCAGCAAGGCTTACAATGCAACTACCATCTCGGAGCGACACCGCCACCGTTACGAGTTCAACAACGACTATCTCGACGAATTCGAGGCCGCCGGAATGCATGCCGTCGGCATCAATCCCGATACGGATCTGGTCGAAGTCATCGAACTCGACAACCATCCGTGGTTCGTCGGCACGCAGTATCACCCCGAATACCGCAGTACGGTTCTCAATCCGCACCCGTTGTTCGTGGCATTCGTCGCCGCCGCTCTAAAATACCAGGACGAGAAAAACCAAACCAAAAAATAGATCGATTTAACCCAAACCAACGGAACACGACCGTAAAACCGTTAAAAGACTTTTTCTCGACAACGGTTTCCCATACGTCTGTTCCGCACCGCTCAAGAAAAGTAACAGTAACGAACACTCTCAATGAATAAAAATTCAATCATAGGTCTGATAATCATCGGTGCAGTACTGATCGGTTACAGCATCTACAGCTCGAAACAACAGGAAAAATACCGTAAGGAACAGGCCGAATGGCTCGCCGCACATCCCGAACTGACGGCTCCGGCCGATACGCTCGCAACCGTGGCGGCCGACAGCAATGCCGTAGCAACCATCACGGCCGACACGCTCACGCCCGAACAGCACCGCCAGATAGCCGAAGAGGCCCTGCGCAACAACCTCGGCGACATGCTCTACGCCGCCCGAAATGCCGAAGAGCAGACGCTGACCCTCGAAAACGATGTCATGAAGATCTCGTTCTCGAACCGCGGCGCCCAGGTCTCGGGCGTAGAACTGAAGGACTACATGCGTTATGCCGAGGGTGAACGCACCGAACCCATACAGCTCTTCAAGCCCGGGTCGGCCGACTTCGACATCTGCATGTACATCCGCAACGGCGCCAACACCATGCGGCTCAATACGCGCGACTACGCCTTCACGCTCGAACCGGTCGAGCAGTTCGACGGCTACCAGCAGGTGACAATGCGGCTGCCCATACAGCAGAACGCCTCGATCGACTTTATCTACAAGGTCTACAACGGGGAGTCAGAGTCCCGCAACTACATGGTCGACTTCGATGTCAAGCTGAACGGCATGTCGCCCCTGATGAACAACCAGACGCAGCTGGCTATCGAGTGGAGCAACATCTCGCTACAGAACGAGAAGGGTTACAAGAACGAGAACATGGCTACCACGATTGCCTACCGTTTCCCCGACGAGAAGTCGGTCAAGACCCTCCGCGCCGGCGAGACAGTCGAAAAGAGCGAAAAGACAAAGATCAACTGGGTGGCCTTCAAGCAGCACTACTTCTCGTCGATCTTCATCGCCGACAACAACTTCGACTATGCCGCCATGAAATTCACCACCTTCCCCGAGGGCTCGGGCGAAATGAAGGATTTCAGCGCCTCGCTGGCCGTTCCGTACACGCCCCAGACCGATAACTATGCATTCCAGTTCTACTTCGGCCCAAACAAGTACTCGATCCTCAAGGATTGCGTCTCGAACAACGACCAGCCCCTCTATCTCGAACACATTATCCAGATGGGCTGGTTCGGCTGGATCAACCGCTGGTTCGTCATCCCGCTCTTCGACTGGCTGCACAAGTACATCGCCAATTTCGGTGTGATAATCCTCATCATGACCATCTTGATCAAGATTATCATCTCGCCGCTCACCTACAAGTCCTACCTTTCGATGGCCAAGATGCGCGTGGTGAAGCCCGAAATGGACGAAATAAACGCAAAATACCCCAAGCAGGAGGACGCCATGAAGAAGCAGCAGGCTATCATGGACCTCTACAAGCGCGCCGGCATAAACCCGATGGGCGGATGTATCCCCGTGCTTATACAGCTGCCGATCCTCTATGCCATGTTCCGCTTCTTCCCCGCCTCGATCGAGTTGCGCGGGCAGTCGTTCCTCTGGGCCGACGACCTTTCGTCGTATGACAGCATCCTTAACCTGCCTTTCAACATCCCCTGGTACGGCGACCATGTCAGCCTCTTCGCACTGTTGATGGCTCTGGCACTCTTCTTCTACTCGTGGCTCAACTACCAGCAGAACGCACAGCCTCAGATGGCCGGCATGAAATTCATGTCGCTCTACCTGATGCCGATACTGATGCTGCTGTGGTTCAACGAGTACGCCAGCGGTCTGTGCTACTACTACCTGCTCTCGAACCTGATCACCATAGGTCAGACATACGCCATACGGGCCCTGATCGATGACGACAAGATTCAACGCCAGATTGCGGCCAACAGTGCAAAATCCAAGAAAAAGAAGAAAAGCCGCCTGCAACAGCGTTACGAGGAATTGATGAAACAGCAGGAGGAGATGCGCCGTCAGCAGCAGCGCAGAAAATAACGTCCGACCGCCCTGTGAAGGTAACACTGTGTAAACCGGGGAGGGTGTAAGTTAATTTGCACGTACCGCCGACACACAGGCGGATCTCGGCGGCAATGCTTCCGGCTTCGCCTACATGTCTTGCCAGGTGCGCGCAACTGTAACGCCACTCAAGGCCCGTAAACAAATCGGCTGTACAATACGGCTTGCGACAGATAATGTCTGCAAGCCGTATTTTTTATCGTCCCCCCCCTTCTCCAACCACGTAATCGGAGGCTCCCGGCAAAGGCCCCATGATACAGCATGTTCGCCGGCCGAGACCATACAGTTCAAAACCCACGTGCGGGATATTGCGAAGTTGTCCAAAAAAGAGTATATTTGCGAGGATGTAACCCACGGTAACACCCGACCCGTGCCCAATGACAATCAAACAAACTGAATAAACGATGCAACAGGATCAACAACAAAAACCCGTTTCGCTGCCCGAGAACGCCTACCGCGAACTCAAACCCGGCGAAAAGTACCAACCTCTGATGCCGGCCGACTCCAAACCGGTCGAAGTTACGGGATACTCCGTCTCGATGGGTATTCTGATGGCCGTACTCTTCTCGGCCGCCGCAGCCTATCTGGGCCTCCGCGTAGGCCAGGTCTTCGAAGCCGCAATCCCGATCGCAATCATCGCCGTCGGCGTCGGCAACCTCGTCGGCAAAAAGAACACCCTCGGACAGAATGTCATAATACAGTCCATCGGCGCCTCGTCGGGCGTAATCGTCGCCGGTACGATATTCACCCTGCCCGCGCTCTACATCCTCGGACTCGAGGCACAGTTCTACCAGGTCTTCATCGCCTCGCTCATGGGAGGCATACTCGGTATCGTATTGCTGATCCCCTTCCGCAAATACTTCGTCAAGGACATGCACGGAAAGTACCCCTTCCCCGAGGCTACGGCTACAACCGAGGTCCTCGTATCGGGCGAAAAGGGCGGCTCGCAGGCAAAACTGCTGGCCGTGAGCGGTCTGATCGGCGGTCTCTACGACTTCATCATAAGCAGCTTCGGATGGTGGCACGAGGTGATCTCGACCCGCATCTGCGAATGGGGCGCCGACATGGCCGACCGTTTCAAGACCGTCTTCAGCATCAATACCGGCGCCGCCGTGCTGGGTCTCGGATATATCATCGGCCTGAAATATGCCGCCGTGATCTGTGCCGGTTCGTTCATCGTCTGGTTCCTCATAGTTCCGGTTATCGGCATGGCCGGCGGTGACGCCACGGCCGCAATGGATGCCGAAACCATCTTCTCGACATATGCCAAACCGATCGGAATAGGCGGTATCGCAATGGCCGGAATCATCGGTATCATCCGCCAGGCCGGAATCATCCGTTCGGCCGTCGGGCTGGCCGCAAAGGAGCTCAAGGGCAAAAAGTCAAACACCGCCGACACCTCATCGGAACGTACTCAGCGCGACATCAAGATGAAATATATCCTGACGATCCTGGTCGCCGCACTGCTCACGACCTTTATCTTCTTCCGCTTCGGCGTGCTGGGCAACTGGTACTACTCGATCGTGGCGATACTGATCGTTTTCGTCATCTCGTTCCTCTTCACCACCGTCGCCGCAAATGCAATCGCAATCGTCGGTTCGAATCCCGTCTCCGGAATGACCCTCATGACGCTTATCCTCAGCTCGCTCATCCTGGTCAGCATCGGCCTTAACGGCACCTCGGGAATGACCGCCGCAATGATCATCGGCGGTGTGGTCTGCACGGCCCTCTCGATGGCCGGCGGCTTCATAACCGACCTCAAGATCGGCTACTGGCTCGGAACAACCCCCGCAAAACAGGAGGCATGGAAATTCCTCGGGACAGTAATCTCGGCCGCAACTGTCGCCGGCGTGATGATAATCCTCAACAAGACCTACGGTTTCGGCCCCGACAGTCCGCTCGTGGCACCGCAGGCAAACGCTATGGCCGAGGTGATCCGTCCGCTCATGTCGGGCGGCCAGACACCCTGGATACTCTACTTCGCCGGCGCCGTCCTGGCTCTCACCCTCACGATGATCGGCGTGCCGGCTCTCGCCTTCGCACTCGGTATGTTCATCCCGCTCCAGCTCAACACCCCGCTGCTGGTCGGCGGCCTGATCGCATGGTGGGTATCGACCCGCTCGAAAGATGCCAGCGTAAACAAGGCCCGCGCCGATCGGGGTACGCTCATTGCATCGGGATTCATTGCCGGCGGCGCACTGATGGGTGTGGTAAGCGCAATACTCCGATTCTATGACGTCGATCTCTTTGCCGCCGAATGGAACGCCTCGAAGGGTGCCGAATGGCTTTCGGTAGTAATGTACATCGCCATCATCGCCTACATGATCTGGGATTCGCGCCGCATCGACAAGAAGGCCAATGCAGAATAACACAACTGAACAACCGTTAACAACGCAATAATTATGGAACTGAAAGATAGATTTCTGAAATACGTCTCCTACGACACCCAGTCGTCGGAGGAGAGTTCGACATTCCCCTCGACCGACAAGCAGCTGGTACTGCTGCGCGATCTGGCCGAGGAGATGAAACAGCTGGGCATGGTCGAGGTTTCGATGGACAAGAACGGATATGTCATGGGAACCATCCCCGCCTCGAAAGGCAAGGAGAATGCTCCGGTCATCGGATTTATCTCGCATGTTGACACCTCGCCCGACATGAGCGGCCACGACATAAAACCGCAGGTCATCGAGTGCTACGACGGCGGTGACATACGTCTCAACCAGCGGCTCACGATGCGGGTGGAGGATTTTCCGGAGCTCAGCTTCTTCAAGGGGCATACGCTCATCCACACCGACGGCACGACCCTGCTCGGGGCCGACGACAAGGCCGGTGTGGCCGAGATAATGACCGCTGCCGAGTACCTGCTCTCGCACCCCGAAGTAGAACACGGCAAGATCCGCATCGGCTTCACCCCTGACGAGGAGATAGGCCGCGGAGTCGACTTCTTCGATGTCAAGGCATTCGGTGCCCAGTTCGCCTATACGGTCGACGGCGGCATGGAGGGCGAGCTGGAGTACGAAAACTTCAACGCCGCCAGCGCCAAGATCCGCATACAGGGCAAGAACATCCACCCGGGATATGCCAAGGACAAGATGATCAACGCACTTCAGGTTGCATGCGAGATCAACTCGATGCTCCCCGTTGCCCAGCGTCCCGAGCATACCGAAGGTTACGAAGGTTTCTACCACCTGGTCGGCCTGAACGGTACGGTCGAGGAGGCCGAGATAAGCTACATAATCCGCGACCACGACCGCGCCAAGTTCGAGGCCAAGAAGCACTACCTGCAAGGCATCGTCGCCCTGCTGACCGAGAAATGGGGCGCCGGCGTCATCAACCTCCAGCTCAAGGACCAGTACTACAACATGCGCGAGATGGTCGAACCGCATCCCGAAGTGATCGACAAGGCCCTCGCCGCAATGAAAGAGGCTGGCGTTGAACCTATCGTACGCCCGATCCGCGGCGGCACGGACGGTTCGCGGCTCTCGTACATGGGTCTGCCCTGTCCGAATCTCTTCACCGGCGGGATGAATTTCCACGGCAAGTTCGAATACTGCTCGCTCACCACAATGAAACGAGCCATGCAGGTAATCATCAATCTGGCCCGCCTGTGGGCCGAATAGCTCGCACACGATGAAAAACTTCGGATTCGTAAAGATCGCTACGGCAATACCCTCGGTCAGAGTGGCCGACTGCCGACACAACGCCGACAGAATAGCCGAAATGATGGAGCTCGCCGCAAAACGCGGTGCTGCCATCGTGCTGTTCCCCGAAATGTCGATCACGGGATATACCTGCGGCGATCTTTTCGCCCAATCCGTATTGCTCGACGCTGCACGCGAGGCGCTCGGTACCATCGTCAGTCAGAGCAAGCATACCGATACGGTTGCTGTCGTCGGGCTGCCGCTGGAGGTCAATTCGGCAATCTACAACTGCGCTGCCGTGATCCGCGCCGGAAAGATCGTCGGTATCGTACCGAAAAGCTACCTGCCCAACTATTTCGAATTCTACGAGGCCCGCTGGTTCGCACCGGCCGCCGCTGCCGGCAGAATCGGCGAGATCGAACTGCTCGGACAGACCGTGCCGTTCGGCAGCGACCTGCTCTTCCGCGCCGAAGAGGTTTGCTTCGGAATCGAGATCTGCGAAGACCTCTGGGTGCCCATACCCCCTTCGTCGGCTACCGCCCTCAACGGCGCTGAACTGATCCTCAACCTCTCGGCTACGGACGAGGCCGTCGGCAAATACGACTATATCCGCAATCTTGTTGCACAGCAGTCGGCCCGCACAATCACGGCATACGCCTACTGCTCGGCCGGAGCCGGCGAATCGTCGACCGACCTGGTCTTCGCCGGAAACGGAATCATCGCCGAGAACGGCACAATCATGGCTGAAACCGAACGGTTCTCGCCCGATGAACGCATTACCTTCTGCGACATCGACATCGAACGCCTGAGGATCGAACGCCGCCGCCGGAATACATTCCGCGCCGAGGGTATCGAGTTGCCGCAGGCCAGATATATCGCGACAGATATTCCGGCGTGTGACGTGGCACACAGTTTCGACCGTGCGGTCGACCGCGCACCTTTCGTTCCGGCATCGGATGCACACCGCGACGAACGCTGCCGCGAAATATTCTCGATCCAGGCCAGCGGTCTGGCCCAGCGGCTGCGGCATACCCGTTCGAAATGTGCCGTCGTGGGCATCTCGGGAGGTCTCGACTCGACACTCGCGCTGATAGTCACCGCCGCCGCATTTGACCGCCTCAAACTCGACCGAAAAGGTATCATAGGCATTACGATGCCGGGATTCGGTACTACGGGCCGCACATACAACAACGCCCTGAAGCTGATGCGGGAACTCGGCGTAACTATTCGCGAGATCCCGATCCGCAAAGCCTGTCTACAGCACTTCTCCGACATAGGCCTCGACCCGTCGGCCCGCAACGTCACATACGAAAACTCTCAGGCCCGCGAACGTACGCAGATACTGATGGATGTGGCCAACAACGAGGGCGGCATGGTGATCGGCACGGGCGACCTGAGCGAACTGGCACTCGGCTGGGCAACCTACAACGGCGACCACATGTCGATGTACGGCGTCAACTGCGGCGTTCCGAAGACCCTGGTCAGGTATCTGGTCGAGTGGTACGCCTCGCAGAACAGCGAAACGGGAATTGCCGCAACGCTCCGCGACATAATCAACACCCCGATAAGTCCCGAGCTGCTGCCGGCCGACGAAAACGACCGCATAGCCCAGAAGACCGAAGATCTGGTCGGGCCGTACGAACTGCACGACTTCTTCCTCTACAACATGGTAAGGCAGGGCTTCGCGCCGGACAAGATCGAGTTCCTGGCCCGCAAGGCATTCGAGGGGCTCTACGACAACCGCACGATACGTCACTGGCTGTCGACCTTCGTGCGCCGCTTCTTCAACCAGCAGTTCAAGAGGTCGGCACTTCCCGACGGTCCCAAGGTCGGTTCGGTCAACCTCTCGCCGCGCGGCGACTGGCGCATGCCGAGCGACGCCGAAAGCGCCGAATGGCTCCGCAGCCTCGATCGAGCTTCCGAGAAGGAATAGACTGCAGACAACAGCCGCCTGCACACAAAGCATTTACGGACGGACTCCGATGATCGGAGTCCGTCCGTAACCATATATCATATATAATGTCCACAACTCTTCAGCGAAAAAAAGTCTGAGGTACGGGATTGTAGGTGTATCGCTACAGCTACCGGTTGTGCAAACAGAAAATATAACAAAAAGAATGTATGTAGAACATATGAAGATAAAATAATCAGTTATCTTATCCCGTCCCCAGACACCCTCACCGAAACAAGATCCGTGCCAAACGGCACAATACGACGGCCCGCTGCCGCCATCGTACAGCCCCGACAACATATCCACCCTCTCCTCTCTGCACGGTCTTTCTCTCCTCGCGGCCCGTCGCAACGGCAACCATACGCAATATTACCCAACAACCATCACCCACCCCGTCATTCGGCGCCCACACCTCCACCCGGTGCAACTCCCGTCTGAAAAACAATACCACGGCCCACATTTCACCCCTCCGGCCGACGGGTTTGGCAAGGTTTTCTCGGCCGTAACTACAGCCGCCGCAACCGGTCTTCAGACGATTCGGACGAATTATGGCCGCCGAAACAGCTTGTTGCCCGATAAAATTCGTATCTTTGTCTTCGGAAACCGAATACGGTAACTTTAAAAATTCATTGTCAATCATGAAGATTCTGATTCTCAACGGTCCGAACCTCAACCTGCAGGGCCATCGCGATACCGATATCTACGGCACCGAAACCTTCGAAAGCTATATCGAACGCCTCAGAAACATGTTTCCCGAGTGCCAAATCGAATATTTCCAGTCAAATATCGAGGGCGAACTGATCTCGGCCCTCCACAACAGCATCGGCAAATTCGACGGCGTTGTCCTCAATGCCGGAGGATATACCCATACCTCCGTAGCCCTCGCCGATGCCGTAGGTGCCGTATCAACACCGGTCGTCGAAGTCCATATATCGTCGATCCTCGCCCGCGAAGAGTTCCGACACGTATCACTGCTCGCCCCACGCGTAAAAGGTTCGATCATGGGCTTCGGACTCGACTCATACCGCCTCGGGCTGCTCGCCCTCGGCGCAAAACAGAAAAACGCTTGATATGAAAAGAACAAAAATCATTGCCACAATATCCGAAAAGAATTGCGAACAGGAGTTCATCCGATCGCTCTTCAATGCCGGAATAGACGCCGTGCGAATCAACTCGGCGCACGTCACCGAAGCCGGCGCCCGCCGCATCATCGACAACACCCGCGCCGTCAGCGACCAGATAGCAATCATCCTCGACACCAAGGGGCCCGAAATACGCCTATCGGCCATGGCCGGCGAAGATGCCCTCAAGGGAATATACGTAGCCAAGGATTCGGTCATCAAGGTCCGCGGAATGGTCTCCGGCGACGAGATATCATCGTCCGAGGTCCTCTACATGACCTACACCGACATTGTCCGTGACGTCCCAGTAGGACGGCGGCTGCTGATCGACGACGGCGAAATAGGACTCTCGGTCATCGACAAGAACGACTCCGAACTGATCTGCCGCGTCGAAAACCACGGCGAAATCATGCAGCGCAAAAGCGTCAATATCCCGGGCGTGTCGATCTCGCTGCCGTCGGTCACCGAACGCGACCGCCACTTCATCGAATGGGCCGCCGACAACGATATCGATTTCATCGCCCACTCGTTCGTCAGGAACCGCGACGACGTGCTCGCCGTACAGAAGATCCTCGACAGCAAGGACAGCGACATAAAGATCATCTCGAAAATCGAAAACCAGCAGGGTGTCGACAATCTCGACGAGATCCTCGAGGAGACTTACGGCGTGATGGTTGCCCGCGGAGACCTCGGTGTCGAGATCGCCGCCGAACACATACCCGTCATACAGCGCATAATCGTCTCGCGGGCCATTGCCGCCAAACGTCCGGTAATCATCGCCACGCAGATGCTCCATACGATGATCCACTCCCCGCGCCCGACCCGTGCCGAGGTGAGCGACATTGCCAGCGCCATCTACCAGCGCGTCGATGCCGTGATGCTCAGCGGCGAAACCGCTTCGGGAGAGTTCCCGCTGGAGGCCGTCGAGACCATGACCCGCGTCATCTGCGAGATCGAGCAGGACGAGGAGCACTTCACACCGCTGGTCGAGATCAACATGGTCTCGGTCAACCACGAAATTACGGCTCAACTCGCCCGTTCGGCCGTCAAGGCGTGCCTCAACCTCCCGATCAAGGCCGTAATAACCGAAACCCTGAGCGGGCGTACGGGACGTTATCTGGCTGCTTTCCGAGGCCAGAAACCCGTCTATGCCGTCTGCTACAAGGCGCGTGTCATGCGTCAGCTGGCACTCTCGTACGGCATCCAGCCCCTCAAGCGCGACAGGTCGGCCGACCGCAGCCTGCTCCTCTCCGAGACCCTCGAACATATCGAATCGGAATCGCTGCTCAAGCCCGATGACCTGATCATCGTTGTCGGCGGAGGCTTCGATGCCCGTACCGGAGCCACATACCTCGAAATAGGGTCCGTAGAACAGATGAAAAGCCGCAACCGTCTGCCCGCAATAGGCTGACAGTTGCCTCGCCCCCACGGCTGGATGCCGCCGGACCGCAACAAACAACTACCGCCAAACAGATATGGAACTGAAGGATAAAGTCGTCAGAGGAGTAGCGTGGAGCGCCGCCGAGAAGATCGGTTCGATGCTGCTGCAGATGGCCGTGAGTTTCATCCTGGCGGGGTTGCTCGTGCCCGAAGACTACGGTACGATTGCCATTCTGACGGTCTTTTCGACCATCTCGCTGCTGATCGTCGACAGCGGATACTCGCAGGCCCTGATCCGGAAACCCGACCCTACGCAACAGGACTATACATCGGTTTTCGCATTCAACCTGTGCGCCTCGGTCGTGCTCTACGGCATTCTCGTGGCGGCATCATACCCGCTTGCGCAATACTACAACCGACCCGAAATAACGCATGTCGCTCCGGTGCTGTTCCTAGTACTGCCGGTCAACGCATTGTGCGTCATTCAGAATACCATCCTCACCCGAAAATTCGACTTCCGGCGTCTCTCGACCATAACATTCTTCTCGTCGATGATCGCCGGCATCGCGGCTATCGCAATGGCCCTGCTCGGCGCCGGGTTGTGGGCACTCGTCTGGCAGCGGGTGCTGACGCTCGTCGCCAAGGCCATAATGCTGTGGCTGTTCGGCAGCTGGCGCCCCTCGGGCCGGATCTCCACATCCCCACTGCGGCAGATGGCTCCGTACAGCTACCGGCTGCTGGCAACCGACATGCTTACGGGAATTTACAACAATGTCGCCGCGCTGTTCATCGGCCGGATGTACACCCTCTCGCAGCTCGGCTACTTCTCGCAGGCCCAGAAACTCAAGGACCTCCCCGTCACCTCAACCGTGCAGGCCGTTCAGAACGTTACATTCCCCGCCATGTCGAACATCACCGACGATGAAGCCAAATTTGCCGAGAGTTTCCGAAAGGTCCTGCTCGTAACCGGCTTCGTCATGATACCGATGATGCTGGGGCTGATTGCCGTTGCCGACGACATGTTCGAGATGCTCGGCCAGAAATGGATGCCGACCGTACCATACTTCCGCATCTTCTGCCTCACGGGTATCACCACCCCGATAGCCATGATCGCATACAATACGCTCAAGGTCCGCAGTAACGGCCGAATAATATTCCGGCTCGAAATCATCAAAAAGAGCATCATGACACTGATGTTCATCATTACGATCCCGATAAGCATCAAGGCTGTCGTCTGGGGCATGGCGGCAATGTCGGCCGTCGAAATGGCTCTAACATTCCACGCCACGCGCCGTTACACCACGCTCCGGGCTCGCCGCGTCGCACACGACCTGCTTGCCCCAACCATGATCGCCGTAGTAATGGCCGGCTGTGTCACGGCAATGAATCTTGTCGACCAGGCGTGGCACCCGATCGCCCGCCTGGCCGCAGAAGTGCCGCTTGGCGCCGCCGTATACATCGGACTTTCGGCACTCTTCAGACTTGAGGGCTTCGCCGAGATGATGGCTATCGTCAAGGGCCTCCACTCAAAAATCACCAAAGCATGAAAGACGAATTCGCCTACATAGACTACATCCGCCGCAGCTGCGCGGCGCTTCCCGACAACGGCATTGAAGGTATCGGCGACGACTGTGCCGTACTCCCGATCGGAAACGGCGAGGTTCTTGTGATGACGGCCGACCTGCTTGTCGAGGATGTTCACTTCCTGCGGCAGGCGACCTCCCCGCAGATGCTCGGCCACAAGTCGCTGGCTGTCAACCTGAGCGATGTCGCCGCAATGGGTGCGCGCCCCGTGGCTACACTGCTGTCGGTAGCCCTGCCCAAATCAACCGACCAGAAATGGGCCGAAGGATTCATCGACGGCTACAGGGCCCTCTCGGAACGCTTCGGGGTAAGTCTGATCGGCGGCGACACAACAGCCTCCCCCGACAGGATCGCAATCAACGTCACGGCCATCGGGCGAGCCCCGCTGCAAAACATAAAACGTCGCCGCGACGCCATGCCGGGCGACATCATAGCCGTAACCGGGCCGCTCGGCACATCGGCTGCCGGCCTGAAGGATATTCTTGCAGGGCGGTACGATACGGCCGCCGCTACGCGCCATAAAAGTCCCATGCCGCACGTTGACGAGGGTATCTGGCTCGGCCGACACACCGAAGTACATGCCATGATGGATCTTTCGGACGGTCTGGCCTCGGATCTGGGGCACATACTCGATCTTTCGCATGCCGCAGCCAGTATCGACTGCGAAGCCATTCCCCATCCCGACGCAACGCTCGAAGAGGCCGTCTGCGGAGGTGAGGACTATTGCCTGCTGCTGACCGCAGCGGCCGAAGGATTCGAAACGCTGAGCCGCGATTTCGAATCGCATTTCGCAAAACCGCTCTATCCGATCGGCCGCATCACGGACACTCCCGTCGGCCGGATCACCTGGTTCGAGCACGGCTCGCCGGTACAGCACGACTGGCACGGATTCAACCACTTCTGAATGCCGGCCGGAAACGATTCCGCAACCCGACAGCACGGCCGCACTCCAGTCACGGCCGCACTCCAATTGGGAGGAAGGGGGGAGGAAGACTGCTCGACAATAAGAATGTCCTCCGCCGGCAAGGTTCTACGCAGGAGAAGTCACCAAAACAAAAAAAACGCCACTAAAAAAATTTTTCTCCGTCTCAGCATTTTTTATCTTATTAATAATGCAGTTACGGAAAAATATACGATATTTGTATAAACGAGGATTTATATAAATCCGCCCCAGAAATCTACCGTCTGAGGCCTATTCCACCGCCATAGATCAAACATCAAATAACCCCCTTAACATTTCAAGACATGGACATTATCGAAAGAGCAAAACAGATCCTGATCTCCCCGAAGACAGAGTGGCCCGTAATCAAGACCGAAAACGATTCGCACCTCAAGATCCTGACATCCTATCTGCTGTGGCTGGCCCTGATCCCTGCCGTAGCGGCATTCATCGGATACGGTGTCATCGGGTACAACATCATGGGCGTACACATCCACAGTACCAACTTCGGAATCAGGCAAGCCGTGGTATCATACATCGGCATCATCGCTAGCTGCTACATCACCGCTGCCGTAATCACCCTGCTTGCCTCAAGCTTCGGCGCAAAAAAAGATTTCAACCGGGCATTCCAGCTGGTCGCATATGCCTACACGGCTTCCTGCATCGGCGGCATATTCAACATCTACCACTCGTTGACCATCATCGCCACCCTGTGCGGTATCTACTCGCTCTACCTGCTCTATACCGGACTCGAACCAATGACCGAAGTCACTCCGGAAAAGAAGGCTTCATATTTTATCGTGTCGATGCTCTGCATGATTGCCGTGTATTTCGTTGTCGGACTCATCCTCGCCGCGATATTCCTGCCCGGATACCAGGGATTCGCATACTGACAACTGCCGAACAGCGCAGGATGGCAAGGGTGAACGGCATGCCAAACGCATTGGCTCCGACCGTGTATCCGCACTTCCAAAAACGCAATACAACCGGACCTCTGTCATGACAGAGGTCCGGTTGTATTGTGACCGCTCAGCACCGGCATTCCGCCCGACATCGATGCAAAAACCGCCTCCGGAGTACGTTTTCCGAGGAATATTGCCGCATGACATTAGCCATTCTGCGAAATCTTCGTATATTTGTAGAGCAGGACCGGCTTCGAGAGCGTGACACCGGCCCCGACAAACGGAATCATAGCATATTAACTCCCTAAGCTCATGGATAAAACACTGAACATCGCACTCGTCGCGCACGACAACATGAAGCGCGATCTGGCCGAATGGGTGGACTGGAACTGGGAAAAGCTCCTCCGCCATCACCTCACCTGCACCGGAACAACCGGAAAAATGGTCGCTGCAACACTGAAATCGCGGCGAGGCGAGTCCGAAGATATCGAATCGGAGATCACATTCCTCAAATCCGGCCCCCTCGGCGGAGACCAACAGCTCGGATCACTGATCGCCGACTCGAAAATCGACATGCTCATATTCTTCTGGGACCCCATGTCGGCTCAACCGCACGATGTCGATGTCAAGGCCCTGCTGCGAGTGGCTACTCTCTACAATGTCCCCACGGCAATAAACCGTTCGTCGGCCGACTTCCTGATCTCGTCGCCGCTCTTCGGCCACGGAGATTACAAACCCGTTGTCAAAGATTACAAAGAGTATATCGAACGCGTCCTGAAATAGGCTGCAGTCGTACGGATTCCGACATAAGGGATCCCCCCGGCGTCACCACCATGAAAAACATATGAAAAAAAGATACCCGAAGTTCCGGTTTGCCGATGCTGTCGGCAGGCTGAAAACTGCTCTGCAGGCCCGTAAGGAGGGACTCATGCGCCGGATCGAATACAACCGGCTCAAACGTATCCGCCGGCACAGCGTTCCGGCATACAACTACTGCAAAAACTGCGGCGAAAAGCTTCAGGGAATGTATTGCAGCCGCTGCGGCCAGTACGCACTCGACCCGCAGCAGCCATTCTGGAAATATATCCGACAATACTTCGAGAATGTCTACCAGTTCGACGGAAAGGTCTGGCAGACGCTTTTTCTGCTGTTCCGCAGGCCCGGGCTCCTCACGCAGGAGTTCGCCGCCGGAAAAATCAATTCGTATGTCCATCCGCTCCGGCTCTTCATGTTTCTCTCGGCGCTCTTCTTCCTCTACACCTTTTTCATCATCCCCGACGCCGACGAACTGAACAAGTCCGTCACTCTCGAACAACAACAGGCTTCGCTGCACGAATACGCCCAGATCCAACCGCAGATGGCCCTGCACGGAGACGACATACCTCACGAGGATATCTGGATGATCATGCCGCCAGAGGGGCTGGGCGAAATGGAACAGTTGCTCCGCATCGACCGCAAACAGGGTGACGACACGCTCCTCGTACATGTCCCGTCATACCTCATAGCCGATGGATTGCTGCTTGCGGCCGAGAACGACTCCGTATACTGGAGCTGTCTCGACCCGAGGATTCCGTCCGAAGTCCTCGCCAGCCGCGACCGATCCGACGAGATATACAACCTCCGGCTGCGAATGGAGTACAACAAGATTATCAGCATGCTCGGAAAATGGATGCCAATCATACAACTGCTCCTCATTCCCTTCTTCGCCCTGCTGCTCAGCCTCTTCTTCCGAAAAAGGCACCTCCCCTACATGACTCATTTCGTACAGGGGCTCCACCTGCATTCGGCTCTGCTCATAATGCTGTTCCTGTTCATCGCATGGATACAACTGTTCGGATATTCGGGTCGGGTCACATGGCTGCTGATTCTGCTGTTCGTCGCATATATGACTGTCTCGTTCCACCGCGTATACCAGAACGGATGGATCAGGTCCTTCTTAAAATCCGTGCTGCTGTACTCGATATACCTCGTAATCTTCTGGCCACTGCTGACCATAATCCTGCTGGTACTGATTGCAATATGGACGGGAACGCTTGACGACAGCTTTTTCATGATGTTCAACCGACAACCTGCAGGTTGACCTCCCGACAGCCGCAACCTCATGGTCCGGCACCGGTCACGCAGGCACAGTAACACCGCCACAATACAATCAGACGGCATCCGCATACGTTAATATCATGACCCAACCCGGAAAATATCTGTCACGACAGAAACACGCAAACACAATATTGACCAACCATACACCATCTCGTAATCATGAAAACAACAAGAGATTTAGTAGTCGGCGTCGGAGAGGCACTTTGGGACATGCTTCCTGAAGGGAAAAAACTGGGCGGAGCACCTGCCAACTTCGCATATCATGTATCCCAATTCGGCCTGTCAGGCATGGTTGTCAGCGCCGTCGGCAATGACCAACCGGGCAGGGAGATTCTTGACACCCTGGCCGCGAAAAGGCTCAACATGCTGATCGAAACGCTGGACTATCCGACAGGAACCGTACAGGTGGAGGTTGATGATAACGGAATCCCCCGCTACCGCATCAAAGAGAATGTAGCCTGGGACAATATCCCGTTTACCGACAAGCTGAAAGCCGTTGCCGGACGGACAACGGCCGTTTGTTTCGGTTCGCTGGCCCAGAGGAACCGGGTATCCCGAGAGACCATAAACAATTTCCTCACGCTTGTCCCGAACCAAACGGGGGTCTACAAGATCTTTGACATCAACCTGCGCCAGGAGTTCTATACGAAGGAGATAATATGCCATTCGCTGGAACAGTGCAACATACTGAAGATAAATGACGAAGAACTGATTACCGTAAGCGGCATGTTCGGCTATCCCGACACGATGGATTTTCAGGAGCGATGCCGGAGGCTGCTCTCGGACTACAACCTCGAAATGCTGATCCTGACGTGCGGTGTCAACGGCAGTTATGTATTTACATCCGGCGATGTATCCTTTATCGAAACCCCAAAGGTGACAGTGGCCGATACGGTGGGTGCAGGAGACTCCTTTACGGCATCATTCATCTCGGCCTTACTGATGAAGAAAACGGTTCGCGAAGCGCACCGGCTTGCAGTAGATGTTTCAGCATTCGTATGCACACGGAACGGCGCAATGCCGCAGCTCCCGCAAGAGCTAATTTCAAGAATAGTCTGACGGTTCATCGCCAGATACGGCTGTTGAAACGTCCCGCCACGCCGAAGCTCTTTTGAATACTCTTCTGGCCGGGGATATACATGCCAGCCACCCGCCTGTCACGACTGTCGGCCCGCCGTCGGACATACATGCCGGGTCTCCGCCGAACAGACTTTTTTAGCTGAAAATGGCTTAAAAGCGATTGAGTCTGACGTCCACTCCAAGCCAATACAGTCGTGTTTCCCCAACAAAAGGACATGATTACCAATGAAAAAGCCCCGATTCCGTTTTGGGATCAGGGCTTTCACGCTCTTTGCATCTTCTGTGGTGCCACCAGGAATCGAACCGGGGACACAAGGATTTTCAGTCCTTTGCTCTACCATCTGAGCTATGGCACCATCCTCAAAAGTTCTTGACTTTTGCGGATGCAAATGTAGAGCTTTTTTTCTTAGCTTCCAAATTTATCTCCAAAAAAGATTCACAAAACAGACTCGATTTCCCGAATACCACATCCGCACACCCCCGCAACGGCCCGCAGTCCGAGTACTGAACCGAATCCGAAATACGGCAGGATGTTCGGCTGAAACTCGGCAAATGCCCCTGCAACTGCTGTCCCGGCTATTCACCCGTTGAATCCTTCTCGATTTCGAGAGCCGTATCCACGTACAGAATGCCGTCGAGATGGTCGATCTCATGCTGGAAAATTACGGCCGTAAAGCCCTCAACCCTTTCGCGGTGCAGTTCGAAATCGAACGGGTCGCGATATTCGATCTCTATGGATGTCGAACGGCGCACATTACCGCGCATCCCCGGCACCGACAAACACCCTTCGGGCCCCACTTTGCACTCCTGCGAACGGCTCACGATTCGCGGATTGAGGTAGACCTCGAAAGGTTCTCCCTCCTTGTCGAACCGCTGCACGGCTATCATCCGCCGCGATATGCCGACCTGCGGGGCTGCGATTCCGACACCCGTATCGGCCGGATCGGTAACCGTAAGCAACATCCGCGCAATCAACCGGTGCATGTATGGCGAGCGGGCCATTTCGCGCGAAACAGGTTGTGCCGTACGCCGCAGAAACAGCGAATCTTCCCTCTCACAAATCGTAAGCACCGCCATGCGCGAGTACTCCGATCGTGCGATCAGCTCCTCCTCCCCGGCTTCCCAACCGCGTGCCAGGGCCGATGGAACGGATGCCGCCAGCAGAGCAATAATAACAAAAAATCGAATAACTTTCATTTTGTAACCTTTTAGCCTGAAAAACCGACGCGAACGTTGCTGAAACCGTCCCCGAAAGTTTCATTCGCATTATTTTTATGCCGCTTCTTGACCGTTGACCGTCAAAATATTATCGCGGCAGACACAACCCGGAACGATTTTCGGCAACGGAGAAGTTTCCGCGCTTCAAATTTATTACTATATTTGTCCCGATTTTGTCATCTCTGACAAATATACAAGATTTTATCTTATTCTTTATGGAGAAGCTTTATATTTTCGACACCACCCTGCGCGACGGAGAACAGGTCCCGGGTTGCCAACTGAACACAACCGAAAAAATCGAAATAGCCCGCCTGCTCGAACAGCTGGGCGTGGATATCATCGAAGCCGGATTCCCGATCTCAAGCCCGGGCGACTTCAACTCGGTCATCGAAATCTCGAAGGCCGTCAGCGAACCCGTCATCTGCGCACTCACTCGCGCCGTACGAAAAGATATCGACGTAGCCGCCGACGCCCTGAAATATGCCCGCCGCAAACGTATCCATACCGGTATCGGCGTCTCGCCACAGCATATCTACGACAAACTGCGCTCGAATCCCGACGAGATCCTCGAACGCGCCATCGATGCCGTCAAATATGCCAAAACCAAGGTCGAGGATGTCGAGTTCTATGCCGAAGATGCCGGCCGAAGCGATCCGGTCTATCTGGCTCGCGTGATCGAAGCGGTCATCGCCGCCGGAGCTACCGTAGTCAACATCCCCGATACGACCGGTTACTGCTTCCCCGACGAGTACGGACGCAAGATCCGGTTCCTGAAGGAGAATGTCCCGAATATCGACCGCGCAATCATCTCGACCCACTGCCACAACGACCTGGGTATGGCCACCGCAAATACGCTGGCCGGTATCATGAACGGTGCGCGGCAGGCCGAAGTGACGATCAACGGTATCGGCGAGCGCGCCGGAAACACCTCCCTCGAAGAGGTGGTAATGGCACTCCGCTGCCACCACGAAACCGATATCGACACCGGTATCGACTCGCACCTGATAACCAAGATCTCGCATACGGTATCAAGCCTCATGAACATGCCCGTACAGCCCAACAAGGCAATTGTAGGCCGGAATGCCTTTGCGCACTCGTCGGGTATACATCAGGACGGCGTGCTCAAACAGCGCGAAACCTACGAGATAATCGACCCGAAGGATGTGGGTATCGACGAATCGGTCATCGCCCTGACGGCCCGCAGCGGCCGTGCGGCACTGGCTCACCGGCTGGAACTGCTCGGCTACGACCTTTCGCACGAACAGCTTGACGACACGTATCAGCGCTTCCTCGAACTGGCCGACCGCAAGAAAGAGGTTCAGGATTACGATCTGCTCTACCTTGTCGGCGACATCGAAAAGCTGCGCGACCAGCAGATCAGCCTGAAGTTCATGCAGGTCACCACCGGCACGCTGGTCCCCACGGCGACCATAGTCCTCAAGTTCAAGGACCACGAACGAATGGCCACGGCAACCGGAAACGGTCCGGTGGATGCAGCCGTCACGGCAATCAAGAAACTGATCAACGAGAAGGTCGTAATCACCGAATTCCTGATCCAGGCCATGACGCGCGGATCGAACGACGTGGGCCGGGTACACATACACGTGATGTGCGGCAAACGCATCGTACACGGATTTGCCGCGCATACCGACACGGTACGTGCATCGGTCGAAGCCTTCATCGACGCGCTGCGCATACTCAACGTAACTGAAAAAACAACCGAATAGCACCCCCGCAGAACGGGATGCTGTCACCCTCAACCGAAACAGAAACATGGGAAAGACACTTTTGGACAAAATATGGGATGCGCACACCGTGCGCATCGAAGACGGCGGCCGCTGCGTACTGTACATCGACCGCGAATACATACATGAAGTGACCTCGCCGGTTGCATTCGCCTCGCTCGAAAAGCGCGGGATAGAAGTTGCACGGCCGGCCCAGATCACGGCAATGCCCGACCACAACATTCCGACCGTCAACCAGCATCTGCCCATCACCGAACCGCAGTCGCGGACGCAGGTGGCCACGCTCGAGGCTAATTGCCGCCGCCACGGGATCGAATGCTTCTCGCTGGGCAACCCCAATCACGGAATCGTACACATCGTCGGGCCGCAGCTGGGACTCACACAGCCCGGGATGACGATCGTCTGCGGCGACAGCCACACCTCGACACACGGCGCATTGGGAGCCGTTGCATTCGGCATCGGCACCACGGAGGTGGAGATGGTGCTGGCAAGCCAGTGCATCATCCAGACCAAACCCAAGAGTATGCGCATCACCATAGACGGCAAACTGGGCCGCGGCGTCGAGGCGAAAGACCTGATACTATACGTAATATCTAAACTTACGGCAGCTGGCGGAACGGGATATTTCATCGAGTATGCCGGCGAAGCGATCCGCTCGCTCTCGATGGAGGGGCGCATGACCGTCTGCAACATGAGCATCGAGTGCGGTGCCCGCGGCGGGTTGATCGCCCCCGACCAGACCACGTTCGACTATCTGAAAGGCCGTCCGAGAGCCCCGAAGGGCGAGGCCTGGGACCGTGCCGTCGAACAGTGGAAAACGCTTTACAGCGATCCCGATGCACGGTTCGATGCCGAACTGCATTTCGATGCCGCCGACATACAGCCAATGATAACCTACGGCACCAATCCCGGAATGGGAATGGAGATCACAGGAACGATTCCGGCCGACTGCGACCAGAAGGCTCTCGAATACATGGGATTCGCTTCGGGCGAGAAGATGCTGGGCAAACCGGTCGACTATGTCTTCGTGGGGAGTTGCACAAACGGCCGTATCGAAGATCTGCGCCGTTTCACCGAACTGGTTTCCGGTCACCGCAAGGCCGACAATGTCATCGCCTGGATTGTTCCCGGATCGAAGGAGGTCGAGGCGATGGCCCATGCCGAAGGTCTCGACAAACGACTTGCGGAGGCTGGTTTCGAACTGCGTCAGCCGGGCTGTTCGGCCTGCCTGGCCATGAATGCCGACAAGATTCCGGCCGGCAAGTATGCCGTATCGACCTCAAACCGCAACTTCGAGGGTCGGCAGGGCCCCGGCGCACGGACCATGCTGTCGGGAATTGCCGTGGCTGCCGCGGCTGCCGTGACGGGTCGCATAACCGATCCGCGAGAGATTTTCAAACTGTAAACACGCTACGATCATGTCCATACCGAAATTCACAAAACTCGTTTCGCCGGCCGTGGCCATCGAAACCGAGAACATTGATACCGACCAGATAATACCGGCCCGATTTCTCAAGGCCGTCGAACGAAAGGGATTCGGCGACAACCTCTTCTACGACTGGCGCTACGACAAACAGGGCCAGCCGCGTCCCGATTTCCCGCTCAACCGTGCTGACGGTCGTGCGAAGATCCTCGTCGCAGGAGACAACTTCGGTTGCGGCTCCTCGCGCGAACATGCCGCATGGGCGATTTTCGACTATGGTTTCCGGGCTGTGGTATCGAGTTCGTTCGCCGACATATTCCGCAACAACGCCCTCAACATCGGGTTGCTGCCGGTAAAGGTGAGCCGCGAAATGCTCGCCGAGATATTCGCAACGATAAAGGCTGACCCCGATGCACAGTTCGAGATCGACCTCGCCGAAAAACGTATCTCGACCCCCGCAACCGGCCGCAGCGAAACCTTCGAAATCGATGCTTACAAGCAGAAATGCCTGATGAGAGGATTCGACGATGTAGACTTCCTCTGCAGCATATCGGATCAGATAGCCGCTTTCGAGGCGTCGCGGAAGAACTAACCGGTCCCGACATATGAATGCATCTGTCGAAATAATGGACACCACGCTGCGCGACGGTGAACAGACCTCGGGCGTGGCGTTCAATGCCCACGAGAAGCTGTCGATAGCACGGCTGCTTCTCGAGGAGTTGCATGTCAACCGCATCGAGATCGCCTCGGCCCGCGTCTCCAACGGCGAACAGCAGGCCGTCCGACGTATTGCCGACTGGGCCGCCGCAAAGGGTTACACAGACCGTATCGAGGCGCTCGGCTTCATCGACGGCGGAGTTTCGGTCAACTGGCTCTACGAGGCCGGCTGCCGCGTCATCAACCTGCTCTCAAAAGGGTCGCTGAAACATTGCCAGGAGCAGCTGCACCGCACCCCCGAGCAACACATTGCCGACATACGCGATTCGATCGACCGGACCGTCTCGCGCGGGATGAAGGTCAACCTCTATCTCGAGGACTGGTCAAACGGAATGCTCCACTCGCCCGAATATGTCTATACGATGCTCGACGCCCTGTCGGATGCCCCGATCGAGCGTTTCATGTGTCCCGATACGCTCGGAATACTCGACCCGTACGACACCGAACGCTTCTGCCGAGAGCTGATACAGCGATATCCGGGCAAACGGTTCGATTTCCACGCCCACAACGACTACGACCTCGCCGTAGCCAATACTGCAGCCGCCGTGCGGGCCGGATTCTCGGGCGTTCACGTCACCGTCAACGGACTCGGAGAACGTGCCGGAAATGCCCCGCTTTCGAGTACGGTAGCCGTACTGCACGACCGCCTGCACTGCCGCACCACCATCGACGAACAAAACATAAACCGCGTCAGCCGCATCGTCGAGACCTACACCGGCATACGCATTCCGGCAAACCGCCCAATCGTCGGCGACAACGTCTTCACGCAGTGTGCGGGCATCCACGCCGACGGCGACAACAAGAGCAACCTGTATTACAATGAACTGCTTCCCGAACGGTTCGGGCGTGTCCGCGAGTATGCCCTGGGCAAGACCTCCGGAAAGGCCAACATTCTGAAAAACCTCGAAGCACTGGGAATAGAACTCGACGAGGAGTCGATGCGCAAGGTGACCGAACGCGTCGTCGAACTGGGCGACAAGAAGGAGCAGGTGACGGCCGAAGACCTGCCATATATCATTGCCGACGTGCTGCGCCACGACCAGATCGAAAATCCGGTCCGGATCCTCAACTACAACCTCTCGCTCTCGCAGGGGCTGCGGCCGGTCGCAACGCTCAAGATCGAGATCAACGGCCATGAGTACGAGCAGACCTCAACCGGCGACGGCCAGTACGATGCCTTCATGCGGGCACTGCGCCAGATCTACAAGCACCAGCTTGGCTGCCGTTTCCCGATGCTGCGCAACTATACCGTCTCGATCCCGCCGGGCGGCCGTACGGATGCCTTCGTGCAGACGATCATCACGTGGGAGCTCGACGGCAAGGAGTTCAAGACCCGCGGCCTCGATGCCGACCAGACCGAGGCGGCAATCAAGGCAACAATAAAAATGCTGAATATAATCGAAACAACACATAAAGACAATGAATGCTAAAATAGCTCTTCTGGCCGGCGACGGCATAGGCCCCGAAATCGTCGGCGAAGCGGTCAAGGTACTCGATGCGGTAGCCGCACGCTTCTCGCACACCTTCACATACGAATCGGCACCGGTCGGCGCCGCAGCAATCGACCTCACCGGCGATCCATATCCCGAATCGACCCACAACGTATGCCTGTCGGCCGACGCCGTACTGTTCGGCGCCATCGGCGACCCAAAATACGACAACGACCCCACGGCCAAGGTACGTCCCGAACAGGGCCTGCTGCGGATGCGCAAATCGCTCGGGCTGTTTGCCAACGTCCGTCCCATATCGCTGTTCGCATCGCTCGTCGACCGCTCTCCTCTCAAACGCGAGGTAGTCGAGGGTACCGACTTCATCTGCCTTCGCGAGTTGACCAGCGGCATCTACTTCGGACGTCCGCAGGGCCGCAGCGAAGATGGTGACCGTGCATTCGATACCTGCACCTATACCCGCGAGGAGATCGAACGGATCATCCGGCTCGGATTCAACATGGCCATGGGCCGGCGCAAACAGTTGACCGTGGTCGACAAGGCCAATGTCCTCGAAACCTCACGGCTGTGGCGCGAAACCGCACAGCGAATCGCCCCCGAATACCCCGATGTGAAACTCGAATTCATGTTCGTCGACAACGCCGCCATGCAGATCATCCGGCAGCCAAGCCATTTCGACGTGATCGTCACCGAAAACATGTTCGGCGACATCCTGACCGATGAAGCCAGTGTCATCTGCGGGTCGCTCGGAATGATGCCGTCGGCGTCGCTCGGATCCGAAACTGCGCTTTTCGAACCCATTCACGGCTCCTATCCGCAGGCGGCCGGGAAGAATATCGCAAACCCGATGGCTACGATCCTCTCCGCGGCAATGCTGCTCGAACATCTCGGCCTCAATGAAGAGGGTGCTGCGGTACGTGCAGCCGTCGATACCGCCCTGAAACAGGGTGTCGTAACCGAAGACCTGGCCGAAAACGGTGCCCGAAGCTATTCGACCACCGAAGTCGGAGAGTTTATCTGCAAGGCGATCGGAAAATAGCCTCGACCCGCCTCCGAAATTTCGAAAAAGGTGCCGCAAGGTCCGGCCCGACAACAAACGGGAGCCGTCACACGCGGGCTGCACAACAATCATACGCCACATGCCTGTATCCAAAAATGCAGGCATGTGGCGTATTCAGAATCTTTTGTTAATTTTGTGCCGGAAATCTGCACAACGATGTATTTTCGCCCCTCGACAACATCCGATCTGGAACCAATCATGGCCATAATCCGCCAGGCCCAGGAGAACTTCCGCCGAAACGGCATCGACCAGTGGCAAAACGGATACCCGAATGAAACGGTTATCCTCGCCGATATCGACGCCCGCAGAAGCTATGTGGTCTGCAATGACGAGGACCGGATAATCGCCACAGCAATGGTTACGTTCGACGGCGACCCGAACTACCGCGTCATCTACGGCGGAGAGTGGATCACCGATGGCCGGTCATACGCCGCCATACACCGTATCGCCGTCTCCGAATCGCTCAAATGCTCGGGCATCGCAACCTTCATCATCCGGCAGGTCGAACAGATGTGCCGGCAACGCAAGTGCCCCAGCATCCGCATCGACACCCATCGCATGAATATCCCCATGCAGCGCCTCACGGCCAAATGCGGATTCGTCCGGTGCGGAATAATCCATCTGGCCGACGGCGCCGAACGCCTCGCATACGAAAAAACAATCGAACAATGATAAAAGCCGTATTCTTCGATATCGACGGCACCCTGGTCAGTTTCAAGACCCACGCCGTACCGCAATCGACACTCGACGCAATAGCTGAACTCCGAAAACGAAACATCAAGATATTTCTGGCTACCGGCCGCCTGATCACCCAGACACAGGTCGTCGACCGAATAGAGTTCGACGGATACATCACCCTGAACGGATGTTGCTGTCTGGCCGGCGACCGCCGCACAATCATCCATCACGATCTGATTCCGCAGTGCGACCTCGAAACCATAGTAGACTATCTCGAACGTGAAGGCAACCCGTTCCCGTGTTCATTCATGGATGACCATCACACCACGATCAACTTCGTTGACGACCGTGTCAGAGAGGTATGGGGCGCAATCGACATTCCCGTTCCGCAGGTCGAGGATCCGCGCACGACAATCAAACGCGATATCTATCAGGCAAACATATATGTCGACCCCGATCAGGATCAACATATCATCGATACACTGTTCAAACATTGCGAATCGAGCCGCTGGCACCCCATGTTCGCCGACATAAACCGGCGCGGTGTGAGCAAACGCAGCGGCATCGACCACCTGCTCGAATACTACGGCATTCCGCTCGACCAGACAATGGCCTTCGGTGACGGCGGAAACGACATCCAGATGCTCGAACATGTACATTTAGGTGTTGCCATGGGGAATGCGGTCGATTCGGCCAAGCAGGCGGCAGATTATGTAACCGACCCGGTCGACGATGACGGAATAAGCAATGCCCTCTACCGGTTGGGTGTACTATGATACAAGAGTGCCGGTCCTTCGAAAAGGGTCGGCACTCGCTCTTGATTCAATTATCCAATCATATTAATTACCGTAGCCCACGCCTGAGGGGCGGTAATTTCTCACAGCAGACTGCGCGATTACTCGCCCAGCCCCATCAACTGCGCGATGCGGCGGCTCAATTCGGTATTGTCCATGATGCCCGCAAACTCCTTGGCTCCCGTTCCGTAGAACAGCGCCGGAGTCATTGTCGCCGTATGGCTCGTCGAACCGAACTTGTACTCAACCCCGCTCTCGGCCAGCGTAAAATCGCTCTTGCACGACGGCATCGACATACCGCCGGTTTCGTGGTCGGCACAGATCACAACCAGTGTCCCGGGATGAGCATCGGCATAGTCGAAGGCTACACCTACCGCACGGTCGAAATCACGCATCTCCTCCAGAATACCCTCCGGATCGTTGCTGTGCGCCTCCATATCGATCTGCGACCCCTCAATCATCATGAAGATTCCCTTGCCATCCTTACCGGCATTGGCCGTCAGAATATCCAGTGCCTTGGCCGCAGCCTGCGGAAGGTAATCCCCGCGCCCCTCGTCGAGCGAAGGCAGATGTTCGTCGGCAAAGATTCCGACAACGCGTCCCGAAACGATATCTTCCGTATCATCGAACTCATTGATGACCGTATATCCACGCCGCTCGAGTTCATCCTCCAGATCGCGGCCATCCTCACGCGAGACAAAATCACGGCGTCCGCCGCCGAAAGCCACTTCGATTCCCGAATCCATGAACTGAAGCGCTATGTCCTGATACTGGTTACGGTCCGGTACATGCGCATAGAAGGCTGCCGGAGTGGCATGTGTCAGGTAACACGTCACGACAATACCCGTATGGCACCCTTCGCGCACGGCGCGTGTCAGGAGCGAAGTCAACGTATCACCCTCGATCGTTACGCCGATATAATGGTTTCCCGTCTTGTGGCCGGTGGCCAGGGCCGTACCTGCCGCCGCCGAATCCGTCACCCGGTTGTTGGCCGAGTAGGTCTTGACCATGGCTGCCGCCTCGGCCCGATCCATATTTACGGGTTCATAGCCCCCTTCGAGCATCAGGGACGTGATATGGGCAACTCCCATACCGTCGCCTATCAGCATGATCACATTCTTCACCTGCGGTGTACGCTGTTTTACGGAGCGCTCGCCGGCCTGAACGCCGAAAGGTCGCATTGCCACGACCATCGACAGCATCATTACAAACAAAATCGAACGTTTCATCGAATAAATCTTTTAGTATCGCAAAGTTAATACGTGAATTGTGTTCCGCAACAAAAAAATGATTAATTTTACGTTACGTTCCGAAGAGTTCCGAAACCATATGCAGATACTTGTTACAGGCGCCAACGGACAGTTGGGCAGAGAGTTACAGCTCGAGATTCCGCACTCCGACATACGTTCGGCGCGGGTCGTTGCAGTCGATTCGGCTCATTGCGACATCGTCGACCGGCAGGCTGTGGAACGGCTGGTCGGGGAGTTGCATCCGGATGTAATCATAAATTGTGCAGCCTATACAGCCGTCGACCGCGCCGAGGCGGAGCCCGACCGCGCCGAGGCTGTAAACTGCACCGGTGCTGCAAATATTGCCGATGCAGCCCGCCGTCACGACGCCCTGATGATACACATCTCGACCGACTATGTCTTCGACGGCACCAGGCGCATACCGTATACCGAAGCCGACAACCCGTCACCCATAAATGTCTACGGCCGCACCAAACTTGCCGGCGAACGTGCCGTATCGGAGAGCAGCTGCCGAAACATCATCATACGTACGCAGTGGCTCTATTCGCCGTTCGGTCACAACTTCATGAAGACGATGCTCGAACTGGCCCGCCATCGTGACCGGATATCCGTCGTCTGCGACCAGTACGGCTCCCCCACTACGGCTGCCGACCTGGCCCGCGCAATTGTAAAAATACTCTCCGACTCGGCCGGCTGCCGTGACATACCGTGCGGGATCTATAACTTCGCCTCAGCGGGGCAGGCCTCCTGGTACGACTTCGCAAAAGCGATATTCGAACTTTCAGGCAGCAGCGTCGAACTCCTCCCGATCCCCACATCGGAATACCCGACCGCTGCCCGACGCCCGCAATTCTCGGTCCTCGACACATCGCTCATACGCAACCGCTTCGGCGTCACCACTCCCGACTGGCACGACTCGCTGGCCGAAACACTGCGCCGGCTCGGCGATCCGGAAAACATACTGTAACACATATCGCAACACTGACCCATGGATGTAAAAATCGCAGAAAGCTGGAAAAATCTCCTTGCCGATGAGTTCGAAAAGCCCTATTTCGCCCAACTCGTCTCGTTCGTACATTCGGAATATGCCACCCATCGCATCTTCCCGCGGGGTTCGAACATCTTCCGCGCCTTCGACAAATGCCCGTTCGACAAGCTCAAGGTCGTCATCATAGGCCAGGACCCCTATCACGGCGAAGGTCAGGCAAACGGACTCTGCTTTTCGGTCAACCCGGGCGTACCGTTCCCGCCGTCGCTGCAGAATATCTTCCAGGAGGTCAGCAACGATACCGGAGCCCCGATCCCCGCAGACGGCGATCTCGACCGCTGGGCCGAACAGGGGGTCCTGCTGCTCAACTCGGTCCTCACCGTGCGTGCCCACCAGGCCGCCTCGCACGCCGGACACGGCTGGGAACAGTTTACCGACGCCGTGGTCCAGGCCATCGACCGCAACAAGCAGAATATCGTCTACATGCTCTGGGGCAGCTACGCCCAACGCAAAGGTGCCATAGCCGATCCTGAACATAACTGTATTCTGAAGGCCGTTCATCCATCGCCGCTCTCGGCCTACCGCGGCTTCATAGGCTGCCGGCACTTTTCGCTGGCCAACCAATACCTCGTCGCACACGGCATAGAACCGATCGTCTGGTAAAACAGGTAAAAATAATTAACCCTCACCACAAAACCATTCACAATACACGTATGAACAGATTACGACTCCTTATCGCAGCCGCGTTTCTGACCCTGGCGGCACAACCGATTCTGGCCGACGAGTACAGTGACGCCTCGATGCGTTTCACCATTCCCGACGGCTACTCGCTCGAGACATTTCAGGATGCCAACACAACAGGCTTTGTTGCGACCAAAGCCGATGAAACGATCACCTTTTTCAATATCCGGCTGGAGGATCAGATCGGCCGCAAACAGTTTCTGAAACAGCCCGATGCACAATGGTTCCCGTCTCTCGAAGGACGTAAGATCATGTTTTCGCACACGCCCGTATGGCGCAGCTACGACAAGGTGACTCAATACAAAAACAAACATGACGACGGGTATGTGCGTGTCTACCGTTACGCTTCAGCCCGAAATATCGGTTTCCTGGTGGTTCAGAACCATTCGGGACAATGGGACGAGGCCGACAAAATCGCCACCAGCCACCATTTCAACAAGACCTTCCGCTTCATTCGTGAGAATCTTACATTCTACATGATTAACGGAATCTATTGGATCCTGATCTTCGCGGCCGTCATCAGCATCATTGTCAATTCGGCCTTCAAACTCCACAAGATCAAATTCGCCCTCATCGAGACAGCAACCCTGGCACTCTGTCTTGCAGGGCTCTATTTTATCGACTGGCCGCCATCCAGAGCAGGACTTCTCGTAGCTTTGGGAATCCTCGCAATCATCACCGGAGCGGTGTGCAATGACCCTTCACCATCTTCCCCGAACAACAATTCGGATACGGATACCGATTTCGACGCACCGACCTACGACGGCACCGGCACAAAAATCGACCTCGACATATAGGATAACAAATCCATAATAACATTGAGTCCGGATGCCCCTCTGCATTCGGACTCAATTTCATACACGCACTCGATCTTACACGCTCAAAGGATTCCATCCCTTGCCGGCTCATCACCCTCCACCACCGTTTCTGCTGCCATCTCTCCCCCTCCTCCACAAGTACACAAAAAAACGGGCCGGCATATTGCAATGCCGGTCCGTTCTATCATACGATCACCTTCTCGCTGAGGCGCGCAACCTTCCGCAGGCCTCAACCCAGATAGGATTTCAGCAACTTGCTCCGCGACGAATGGCGCAGCCGACGGATAGCCTTCTCCTTGATCTGGCGGACACGTTCGCGCGTCAGCCCGAACTTCTCACCGATCTCCTCAAGTGTCATCTCCTGACAGCCGATTCCGAAGAAATACTTGATAATATCCTTCTCACGGTCGGTCAGCGTCGACAATGCCCGCTCAACCTCCGTACTCAACGACTCGTTGATAAGCCCACGGTCGGCATTCGGCGAATCGGTATTCACCAGCACATCCAGTAGGCTGTTGTCCTCGCCGTCGGCGAAGGGCGCATCGACCGAAACATGACGGCCCGCCACACGCAACGTATCCGTAACCTTCTCCTTGGGCAGTTCCAGCGCCGTTGCCAGCTCCTCGGGCGAGGGGGTACGCTCGTTCTCCTGCTCGAAACGGGCGAAGGCCTTGTTTATCTTGTTCAGCGAGCCCACCTGGTTCAGCGGCAGACGCACGATACGCGACTGTTCGGCCAGCGCCTGAAGTATCGACTGGCGGATCCACCACACCGCATAGGATATGAACTTGAATCCACGTGTTTCATCGAACTTCTCGGCAGCCTTTATCAGGCCGAGGTTACCCTCGTTGATCAAATCGGGCAGACTGAGGCCCTGATTCTGGTATTGTTTGGCCACCGAAACCACGAAACGCAGATTTGCTTTCGTCAGTTTTTCGAGTGCCTCCTGATCGCCTTTCTTGATACGTTGGGCAAGTTCCACCTCCTCTTCCACAGTGATCAGATCCTCCTTGCCTATCTCCTGGAGATATTTGTCCAGCGAGGCGCTCTCACGGTTGGTGATGGATTTAGTGATTTTTAATTGACGCATACTTAAAATTTAACCTAATCTGATTCTTTTTCAGTTTCTTCCATTGCCACAACGGAATTCTCATTACCGACTCTTCCACCCCGCAATCACACTAACAATCCGCATTTATCCCCCTTCTCTCCCTTCTCGCTTTGCCAGCCCGAAGCCGAACCAGATGCGACCGCCGTCGGCTACTCCACGAAGGTGTAGCTTGCCGAACGGCCGTTGGGATAGATGCCGTCGATCGAGGTGACCTTGTCGGTGATACGGTTCAGGTCGCTCACCGAGCGGATCTGACGGTCGTTGATGTGGGTTATGATGAACCCTTCACGCACACGAGCCTTGCTCAGCAAACCGCCGGCCTTGATCTGTACAACCTGTATTCCACCGTTGATGTCGAACTCCTTTTTGGCCTTGTCGTTGATCTCGGCAAACTTGCCGCCCAACGCCTGAGCCACATCGACATCCTCTTTGGTAATGAGGTCCGTTTTACCAGCTTTATTACGCAGAGTAACGTCGATTTGTTTCACATCGCCGTCTCTTTTTATCGTAACTTTCACCTTGTCGTTGGGACGGTACTTTGCAATCTGCTCGGCCATCGATGCCTGATTGTTGATCGCAACACCGTTGATGGCGGTAATGACATCACCCTTGCGGATACCGGCAGCCGATGCCGCTCCCGACGGATCTACCGAAGCCACATATGCCCCGCCGATCTCCTTGATACCGGTCTCGTCACCCATCTCGTCGATGAACGCCTGATCGACCGGACGATAGCTGATGCCCAACATTGCACGCTGTACCACGCCGTACTCCTTCAGGTCGACCACTACCTTCTTGACGATCGACTCGGGCACCGCAAACGAATAACCTATATAATTACCCGTCGACGACTTGATAACGGTATTTATTCCGACCAGTTCGCCGCGCGTATTGACCAGCGCACCGCCCGAGTTGCCCATATTCACGGCCGCATCGGTCTGAATGAACGATTCGAGGCTGAACTCGTTGGGAATTACGTTCAGGTTACGGGCCTTGGCACTTACGATACCGGCCGTAATGGTAGAACGCAGGTCAAACGGGCTGCCGATAGCCAACACCCACTCGCCCAGACGCAGGTCGTCCGAACTGCCGAAGGGAATCGTCGGCAGATCCTTGCCATCGATCTTGATCAGTGCGACATCGGTCGTGGGGTCCGTACCGACGATCTTGGCATCGAAAACACGGTTGTCATTGAGCGTCACCTTCAACGTGGAGGCATTCTCGACAACGTGGTTGTTGGTAACGATATATCCGTCCTCGGAAATTATCACGCCCGAACCTCCGTAACGACGCTCCTGAGGTTCGGAATAGCCGCGCGGAACGCCGAAGAAAAATTCGAAAAACGGATCCGACGACCGGTCGCTGTACTCAACCTTTTCGGTCTTTTCGATATTCACGACCGCCTTCACGGCATTCTCGGCCGCGTATGTCAGATCGGGATATTCCTGAGGCTCATAGGCCGTAAAGTGTGCTCCTGCACCCGATGCAAACGGTTTATCGGAATTGTGTTCGGCTATTATTGCATCCGCACCCTGACTCCTGCTCGATACACCCCACGCCACTACGGCTCCGGTAACAGCTGCCGCTGCAACAGCGGCTATAAAAAACAAACTCCTTTTCATAATATTAACCTTCATAATAAATTGTTTAAAAACTAAATAAAGGCTAAATGCACCATAGGCTCGAACAACTTCTTTTTCTTTTTTATAATTTTCAACTCTCGTTTGTGTCTCTGAAAACTCAAACGGCACTTCGGTTCGGAATATTGTCGACGGATAGTTTTTTTATTGACAAACGCCTCCGGACTCCCCCGCCTCTGTTTGCTCAGCCGACCTTCATACGCCGTTCCGAAATCTCTCTCCATTCGGATTATCGGAGTGACACCGTTCTGCCATTTCGCGGCTTTTTTGTGTCATCAAACTTGCCGCCTTATACTGCAAAATTCAGGCCAAACCGCCCGGCATGACACGTAACTGCCAAAACGATAGACTCTCCGCCAATCCGCAGCAACATCCCGACATTACTTCACTCCCGACGGCCGACATGTGTACTACAGTATTTCACATTCGGCCGCCGACCGTATTCCGACAGGAGTTCACACCCCACCTGCACACCCGTACACCGGCATGGCCACTGCTCCCCCCTCCCTACTCCGACTCCCGGCAGAGGCTCCCCACGATGAGTCTCCGGCAGTTCCGCAGTCCGAATCATTTTGATGCCGGCACAGGCACTTCACCGGCTGATCTCCGGCAGCCTGCCAGCCGAATCCCCCTGACGCCGTTACGGCCACATATATATAACATAAGGTATGACTATAAAACAAAGGTGCGGCCGTCTGGCCGCACCCCGATAAACATTGCGAATTTGTCGCGTTATTCCGCCATTGGGGTAACGCTCACATAGGATTTGCCGGAAGCCTTCTTGCTGAAGGAAACCGTACCGTCAACCAGGGCGAACAGGGTGTGATCCTTGCCCATGCCGACATTGTCACCGGCGTTGTGCACCGTACCGCGCTGACGGACGATGATATTGCCGGCCTTAGCGAACTGACCGCCGAAAAGCTTAACACCCAGTCGTTTGCTTTCCGACTCACGACCGTTCTTCGAACTACCTACACCTTTTTTGTGTGCCATTTTTCTTCAGTTTTAATTGTTAAGCGATAATGTCTTCAACGAGTATCTGGGTCAGATACTGGCGATGGCCGTTCTGAACCTGATAACCCTTTCTGCGGCGTTTCTTGAACACGATGACCTTGTCATCCTTGAGGTGTTTGAGAATCTTCGCTTTCACCGAGGCGCCTTCTACTACAGGTGCGCCCACCTTAACCTGACCGTCGTTGTCTGTAAGCAGGACCCGATCGAAGCTCACCGACGAATCTACTTCGCCTGAAAGACGGTGAACATAGAGCTTGCGACCCTTCTCAGCCTTGAACTGCTGACCTGCAATTTCTACTATAACGTACATTGAATCTGTATTATGTGTTATACACAATTTCGCGGATGCAAATATAGCGACTTTTTGTCGATTGGCAATGCAATCGCTCTTTTTTTTTCGCTCTGCACGATTTTTCCCACTTTGGCACAGTTTTGACATGTCTGGCTTGCTGATACGGCTCTGCGGCATGCTGCAGACCTGATCGCGGAGCCGGAAATGCCGGACGGGCCGACGCCGTGAACGGCTTAACACAAAACGACTTGCAACGATGTTCAGAATTGCCGTAATAGCACCCGATCCATTCCTGCGGATATTGATCGACCATTCGCTGTCGTCACTCGACGCCGATGTGGCGGCCTTCGCACGGTGGAATGACCGTATGATCCCGCAGCTCTCGGAGTGCAACCTCATCCTGACGCTTTCGGTCCGGCCCCTGCTGTGCGGACACGACATCGCCGCACGGATACGACGCCAGAACCAGCGCCGGCCCCAGATTTACGTTCTCTCGTGGCTTCACAACGAGCAGAATGTACTCAGCCTGCTCGAAAGCGGCGTCGATCAGTATTTCACCCTGCCGGTCAACATCCCGCGCCTGCGCGGAAAGATCGCCGCGCAAATCGAATTCGAACGATACCATGATTGATCTGATCAGAATATATCTTACAGCGACCGGTTCTTGCACGGTGATATTCGCCCTGACAGCGATCGCCGCAGCCCGGATCCGAAAGTCAAACCTCAATTTCGAAAATACGCTCGCCCGCCGATACATCTCGATCCTCAACCACGCCCTGCTCGGCAATGACGGCCAATGCCTCTTCCCGCTCATCAAACGGCGGAGAGCACGTCTGCTGCTGGCCGTCATCGTCTCGAAATTCTGCTCCTCGACCTACGGTTACGACCGCAACATTACAGATACCATCGCACGGCGTTACCGGCTCGACCGATCCGTCTTGCACAGAGTCCGTCTGAGCAGCGGCATGCGCCGTGCGCAATGGCTCAACACGCTCTCGGCGCTCCCGACCGACGACCGCACATGCCGCCGCATCACTTCGCGATACCTCGGCAGCCGGAACGAATCCACCTCGCTCTATGCCATGCTGACGGCCATGAACCACGCTCCGGAAAAATGTATCGTACTCTTGCGCGACTATCCGCGACAACTCCATCCGCTGGCCATATCCGAGGTGCTGATGATGTTCAAACGGGGCTTGATCCCGACCGCATACCAGCCGATGCTCGATTCGGAATCCCGAAACGTCCGCATGTTGGGACTCTGCGTGGTACGCCACTTCGGGATTGTCGAAGCCGAAGAGCAGATCGCCAAAGCCGTAAATTCGGATGACCGTTCGATAAGTTCGGCGGCACTCTTCACACTCTGTTCGCTCAGGCTGCCCCTCAACCGCCCCGAAGTACGACGCGCAACGGCCCGCATGGATCCAAATACCCGCCGGATATGGTACCGCCACTGGGCATCGGAGGGCTATTCGGCCTCGGCCATGGAGCGCATCATCCCGAAAGGCGACCGCGAGCAGCTGCACGGATATATCGCCGAGATGATCGGATCCTACAAACGCCCCCTGACAACATGAGCCGCAGAACCTGTCTCACCGTAAACGCATGATGACCTACGCCGCCATAACCATCTTAACCGCACTTGTTGCCGCCACGGTCTGGTCGATCGTCACGGCCCGACGCATTTCGGCCGCATTCCGAAAGGGGCGCATGCTCGCCGAGAGCCACGGCTACGGCAGCGATGCCATGAGCCAGCTCGGGGTGAGCATAATCGTCAGCGGGCTCGACGCCGCCGAAGATATAGAACAGCGGCTCGCATCGGAATATTGGCGATACGAGGTCATCGTTGTTCTCGACTCGTCGGCCCAGGCCCTCGAACTGGCACGCCTCCAACGCAAATACTCATTGATCCTGGTCAACTACCCCGCCGTCGCCGACATCCCAATAGAAGGCACGCCGCTGCTCTACCGTTCGCGTCAGCGGCGCTACCGGCGGCTCGTGGTCATCGACCGCCGCCACCGGAATCCAAACGACGACCTCAACTGCGGAATCAACGTCGCCTCATACGAGCAGATCGTCCCGCTCGATGCCAACACCTTCCTGACGGACGATGCCGTACGGCGGCTGGAGGTCGAGCTGAACGACTCGGGAATCCACTCCACACAAGCCGTGCTGTTTCCGGTTCGGCCCATGTCGCTCGGCGACCGGCACGGTATTGCCGCGATACGTCGCGATGCGATAGTCGATGCCGGCGGTTTCGACCAGAGCATTCCGGTCGGACGGATGATATCACGTCTCCACCGGCACCGCATATACCAACCCCTCGCCTTCGAGAAGAGCCCCGCGGAGCCAACCCGAAACCCGTTGCGACGGTTCATGATCCTGATGCTGGTCCTCTGTTCGATCCTCCTCTTCGCCTCGATGGCGCGTCAGCAGTGGGACGAGGCCCGAATCGCCGCCCTGCTCCTGATGTCGACCTACACGACCGGCACACTCATCGCGGCAACAGCCCTCAGACTCCGCCTCACGGCCGATCCCGAGCACCAGGACAAACCCCTCGAATCGTTCAAAAAACTCCTTCGATGGTCCTTCAGGGTTTATTGATGTTATTTTTCTAACAAAACGCAATAAATCTCGAAAATTATTCGTATATTTAGCAATCGGAAATATAACAAGCAATGACTGAAGATATCAAACGGCTGCTTTTACCCAAAGCCTACAATGCTGCCGTAAGAGCCGGTGCAGTAATACTCGACATATACCACCATCAGGATTACGACGTCAGTCTCAAAACCGACCACTCCCCGATCACCATAGCCGACCGGAGGGCTCACGACACCATCAAGGAGTACCTGGGTCAGACCCGCATCCCGATCCTGAGCGAAGAGGGTCGCGAAATGCTCTACGACGAACGCAAGAACTGGGAACTGTTCTGGATGGTCGACCCGCTGGACGGGACCAAGGAGTTCATCAAGGGCAACAACGAATTCACGGTCAACATCGCCCTCATGAGCGACAACAAACCCATCTGTGCCGTCATCTACGTCCCCTATATCAGCCGTATGTTCATGGCATTCAAGGACAACGGCGCCTTCGTCAAGGAGGGGGTCAAGGTCGATCACGATTCGTCGTGCGACTACGACACCATAGTCGAGAACCTCACGGCGCTGCCTGCCCGCGACAAGGCCAACGACCCGATACGTATCGCTATCAGCCGTTCGCACAATACCCCTGAAACCTTCGAGCATATCGACGCCCTGCGCCAGCAGCATCCCGATCTGGAGATCGTCGAACAGGGCAGTTCGTACAAATTCTGCATGCTGGCCGAAGGGGTGGTAGACTACTATGTCCGCACCTCGAATACCTACGAGTGGGATACGGCGGCCGGCGAACTGATTCTCGAGGAGGCCGGCGGTTCGACCCTGATCCTGGATAACGGCGAACACCTGCGCTACAACAAGGAGGTGCTCAACAACCCCCACTTCGTCTGCCGCAGCAAGTACTGCCCGATCTGAAGGTGCAGCTGAATCCGAAACGGCGTTATTTCAAAAATCGGGGTCCGACTTTCGGAATGAGAAGTCGGACCCCGATTCATTTGATACGGAGGCCTAAGCGCCTTACCGGAAAGCTGCATACGCATCATGCCTGCTCACCGGCAACCGGCCGCAACACCCAAATATCAGCGCAGCTTGTCGATAATCGCGCAGATACGGTCGAAAACCTCATCCATCGTGCCTACGCCATTCACGGCGGCATACTTGCCCTGTGCCGAATAGTACTTGGCCACGACGGCCGTCTGCTCGTTGTAGACGCGGATACGGTTGCGGATCACGCTCTCATCGGCATCATCGGCCCGTCCGCTACTCTGTCCGCGCAGCAGGATACGCTTTACCAGCTCCTCGGCCGGAACCTCCATATAGATCATCATATCGACTTTCAGGCCCTGTTTCGTAAGAATCTCATCGAAAGCCTCGGCCTGCGGCGTCGTCCGCGGAAATCCGTCGAAAATATTGCCGTTACACTCGCGATGGCTCTCCACATAATCGGCTATCATATTGATAACCAATTCATCGGGAGCCAGTTCGCCGCGCGAGATATATCCCTCCATGCTGCGTCCCAGTTCCGAACCTGCCTTGATTTCGCGACGGATCACATCGCCCGTCGATACATGGTTGAGATTGTACTTCTCGACCAGTCTGGCAGCCTGAGTGCCCTTGCCGCATCCAGGTGCGCCGAATAATACGATATTCAACATACGTGTTTTTGTTTTTAGTCTAACCGGATACAAAAGTACGGCTTATTTTTTGCCAAACAATGATATTTTGGTATATTTGTAAAATAATTTAATTAACGCGGAGGGCCCGATCCAAAACCGGCAGACAGCCGTTCCGGACAAAACACCTCAACGGCTGCCGAAGATCGCCCCGCCCGCTCCAAATCCTGAATATCATGGCCTCGACAAAACCGACCGAAATAGCTACTCTCGGCGAATTCGGACTCATAGACCACCTCACCGAAAAGTTCACCGCCCACAACGACTCGACACTCAAGGGCCCGGGCGACGACGCCGCAGTGATCGCCATCGACGACAAACGTGCAATGCTGCTCTCGACCGACCTGCTGCTCGAAGGGATCAATTTCGACCTGACATACTTCCCGCTCAAGCACCTCGGTTACAAGGCCGTCGTGGTGGGATGCAGCGACATTCTGGCGATGAATGCCCGTCCGACGCAGATTACCGTTTCGATCGGCGTGTCGAGCAAAATCTCGGTCGAGGCGCTCGACGACCTCTACGAGGGCATTCAGGCGGCCTGCAAGGAGTATGGAATCGACCTCGCCGGCGGCGACACCACCACCTCGATGACCGGACTCACGATCAGTGTAACGGCCGTCGGGATGGCCGACCGCGACAAGATTGTCTACCGCCACGGCGCCAAACTCCACGATCTGGTCTGCATAACGGGCGACCTCGGGGCCGCATACATGGGGCTGCACCTGCTCGAACGCGAAAAACGCGCCCTGGCCGGTATCCCCAACCCGCAACCAAAATTCGAAGGCTACGAATACCTCCTGCAGCGACAACTGCATCCCTACGCACGGCTCGACATAATCGAATCGCTCGCCGAGGCCGGCATCACGCCCACCTCGATGATCGACCTTTCGGACGGCCTCGCCTCCGACATGCTCCAGATCTGCAAGGCCTCGGAATGCGGCGTCCGGCTCTATCTCGAACGCATCCCCATCGCGCAGCAGACCACCAGGATGGCCGAGGAACTGCATGCCGACCAGGTAACTGCAGCCTTGAATGGCGGCGACGACTACGAACTGCTCTTCACTGTTCCGCTCGAAAAGCAGGAGCAGATCATGGGACTGGGCGGCATCGATGTCATCGGTCATATCGTTGCGGCCGACAAGGGCGCCGCACTGGTCACCCCCGACGGCAACAACATCCAGCTCCAGGCCCAGGGCATCCGGCTGTAAACAGACAGCTGAAGCGTCTGGGTAAGGTAAGACCGGCGCGATCATTTCCGGATGCATCGCCCAAACCAGTTTCGGATGTGAAGGGGAAGTACGGTTTTGGATGCACGGTCCAATCCCGTTTTGGTGGCGAATGGAAAGTGGATGAGTGGCCCAACCCTGTTTCTCGGATGCAAGGAGTGAGGGGAAGGGCACAGTTCCACATGCATGGTCCCGTCCCGCTTTGAATGCGTGCCACCCCTCCCCGAATCCGATTTCACCCGCCCATACTCCAATTCTCTCCCGCCCGAATCGGATTTTACCCGCCCGCTCCCGCTTTGTGACCGCGCGAAAGCCCTTTGCCGCAGCCCGAAATGCGATTTTGGGATGCATTTATTTTGCAATCTGACAAAATTTACCTATCTTTGCGACGCTTTTTAGCGAAACTCAATAATTAATAAACAGTTATGAACAATTACGAAACCGTTTTCATTGCCACACCCGTACTGTCGGACGTACAGGTAAAAGAGGTGCTGGACAAATTCCAAGGTGTTATCACCGAGAACGGCGGTCAGATCGTGAATGTCGAGGAGTGGGGTCTCAAGAAACTCGCTTACCCGATTCAGAAAAAGACCACCGGATTCTATTTCCTGATCGAGTTCACCGGCATGGGCCCCATCGTCGAAACTCTCGAAACCCAGTATCGCCGCGACGAACGCGTTATCCGATTCCTCACCTTCAAACAGGACAAATACGCTGTCGAATACGCCGAAAAACGTCGCGCTAAACTCGCTAACAAATCGCAGGAGGAGTAATTATGGCACAGGAAAATAAAGCGCAGAACAGCGAAATCCGCTATCTCAACCCCGTATCGGTTGACGTCAAGAAAAAGAAATATTGCCGCTTCAAGAAATTGGGCATCAAGTATGTCGATTACAAAGACGGCGAATTCCTCAAGAAGTTCCTCAACGAGCAAGGCAAAATCCTGCCCCGCCGTCTGACCGGAACCTCCCAGAAATTCCAGAAGAAGGTCGCTCAGGCTGTCAAACGTGCCCGCCACCTGGCAATCCTGCCCTTCGTAACCGATTGTATGAAATAATCATTAGGAGGAGACGACAATGCAAGTAATTCTTATAAAGGACGTTGAGAAACTGGGATACGCTAACGACATCGTGGATGTCCGCCCCGGATACGCCAACAATTACCTCATCCCGCAGGGATTCGCAAAGGCCGCTACCGCTTCCGCAAAGAAGGTCCTCGCTGAAAACCTCAAGCAGCGCGCACACAAGGATGCCAAAATCCTTGCCGACGCTCAGGCTCTGGCCGAAAAACTCGCAGTTCTGCCGCTGGTTATCACCGTCAAGGCCGAGGATGGCAAGATCTTCGGTAGCGTAACCTCGTCGGATCTGGCCGAGGCTCTCGCCGCTAAAGGCATCGAGATCGACCGAAAGGTTATCACCGTAGACCCCGTAAAGGAGATCGGCGAATACAAGGCTTCCGCCAAACTCCATCGCGAAGTCAAGGCTACAATCTCGTTCTCGGTAGTTGCCGAAGAGTAACTGATACGTTGAACATAAATAGATAGAAAGAGCCCGGTCCTCATAAGGACCGGGCTCTTTCTTTGGTGGAATGCCGTGAAGATCTCACTCTCCATCCCACCAGTCTCCGGGCATCAGATTAGGTTGGTACAAAACAGAAATATGGTGGTGCTTTAGGGAACATGCAGTTGTATTTATCGAAATATGACGTATCTTTGTTGTGTTTGGCAACGGCTCGTCCGCCCCAAAATAACCGGATCAGAATGCCCCGCAAACCATATATCGTTATCGATAAAGAATACATCGGTCTCAAACCATTCATCGAGACTCTGCCGTCACATCCGCACGGCGAACGTGTGCTTTACGATAAGCGGAACTTCGTACAACTCTTTACCGTTGACGGCATACGCCTCGTGGTGAAACAGTATGTTCGGCCACACCGGATAAACCGCTTCGCTTATGCGTACATCCGAAAAAGCAAGGCCGAACGGACCATGTCAATAGGTCGACAACTGCTCAAACTCGGAATTAATACACCTCTGCCAGTCGCCTTCATCGATACATACGGCAAAGGCGGACTGTATGATATCGGGTACAGCATCACGCTCTTCGACCCCGACCCCGAATTAAGAGCCATCGTTCAACTCGATCCGCAGGAACAGCTTGCCGTTGTCGAACAGTTGGCACAGTTCACCGCTCACATGCATCGTAGCGGGTTCTTCCACAACGACTACCACGAAGGCAACATATTTTTCGGCCGTAACGAGGACGGAACATACCGCTTCAGCCTGATCGACACCAATCGCGGCCGCTTCCGCCGCATGAGGCGCAAACGCTGCATCAAGGACCTTATACTATTCAACTTCGATGACCGGCTGATGAAGCGGTTCATATATACATATGCCGAACTGATGGGTTGGCATCCGCAATTGACATTCAATGCGGTTCTGCATCTGCGCGAATGGCGCAGGTTCGACAAAAGCCGTCTGCGACCGTTCCTGAAGCACCTGGTCGGCATAAAACCCAAGCATGCCAAAGACGAATAAGCCTCAACTGTGAGCATCAGTCGGCATACCGGAGCCGCTGTTGCTGCAACCTTATCCCCCTCCACACATATTCGCTTTAATGCTCTGCGCGCAACCGCCATGCGTTCATCATACGTGTTCACAATACAAGTACAGGCCGCTTCTTTTCAGGAAGCGGCCTGCACTTGTAAATAATTCTCAGCCAGTTACTGCTATACCAGTCCCGAGAAGCCCATGAATGCCATGGCAAGGATACCGGCCGTAATCAATGCTATCGGCGTGCCGCGCATGGCCATCGGGACATCCTCCATCTCCAGACGTTCGCGCACACCGGCAAACAGTATCAGCGCAAGTGCAAAACCGAGCGCTACCGACACCGAATATACGACCGACTGCAACAGGTTGTAATGTTCCTGTACCAACAGGAGCGCAACACCCAGTACGGCGCAGTTGGTCGTGATCAGCGGCAGGAATATACCCAATGCCTGATAGAGCGTCGGGCTCACCTTCTTTAGAATGATCTCAACCATCTGGACCAGAGCTGCGATGACCAGGATGAATACGATTGTCTGCATGTATTCGATACCGAACGGCTGGAGCACATACTCCTGCAGCGGCCACACCACCAAAGCCGTGATCGCCATCACGAACGTAACGGCAGCCCCCATACCGATGGATGTTTCGACGCGGCTCGACACCCCGAGGAACGGGCATATGCCGAGGAACTTCGACAGAACGATGTTATTGACGAATATGGCGCCTATAATGATTGTAAAATACGATATCTCCATGGCTATTTCTTGGATTTAGCGGTTAATTTATTGAAGAGCACCATCAGGTATCCCAACACGAGGAATCCGCCGGGTGCCAGTACGAATACGAGCATACCGTCGCCCGAGATGAGCGAATGGCCGAAGATTGCGCCACTGCCCAACAGTTCGCGCACGGCACCGATGACGGTGAGTGAGCAGGTGAATCCCAGACCGATTCCGAGGCCGTCGAGAGCCGATGCGAAGGCGCCGTTTTTCGAAGCGAAAGCCTCGGCGCGGCCCAGAATGATACAGTTGACCACGATCAGCGGGATGAAGATTCCCAACGACTTGTACAATCCCGGAACATAGGCCTGCATCAGCAGCTGGATAACGGTTACGAACGAGGCGATCACAACGATGAAGGCCGGAATTCGCACCTTGTCCGGAATAAGATTCTTGATGAGCGAGATCACGATGTTCGACATGATGAGCACGGCCATCGTTGCAACGCCCATACCCATACCGTTCATGGCCGAGGTTGTGGTTGCCAGCGTGGGACACATTCCCAGCACCAGTACGAACGTCGGGTTCTCCTTGATGATACCCTTGGTAATAAGTTTCAGATTATTCATCGCTGCCTCCTTTCTGAGTAGCCTCGTTTTCTGAAGACGCCGCATCATAACCGTCCGTGGAGGTTGCCGACGTTACTCCATCATTATTCACTTCCGTTTCGGATGCCGCCTGGTCGTAACTGCCCGTGGCCGTGGCCGACGTCACCCCATCGTTATTCGCACTTGTCAACGCCTTTTCGGCATCCGTCAACTCACGGACCTCGCCCTTTTTGACCGGAGCATTGCCCAACAACTCCTGTACGGCATTATAGGCCCGGGCAACAGCATCGACATAGGCCCGTGACGATATCGTCGCAGCCGTCAACGCCTGAACATCACCCCCGTCCTTGGTCACGGCCAGCGGCTGTTTCATCTCCGACGGATTCTTGCCCTTGAAGCTCATGAGCAGCGGATTTTCCGGTTCAGTCATCTTGCTGCCCAGACCCGGAGTTTCGTTGTGTTCCAGAACATTGATATTGTAGACCTTGCCCGAGGCATCGAACCCGACCATCAATCTGAACACGCCGCTGAAGCCCTTGTCGGTCATCGTCTCGACGGCATAACCTACGGGTTCTCCCGCCTTGGTCACCGAATAGACCGTTACAGGCAGGCCATCAACGGTCATATCCTTCATCGAGTTTTCATCGAATTCGGGCAGGACATTCTTCAGTGCCTCCTTGACATTCTCCAATTTTGCGTTTTCGATCGACTGCGAGGTGATCTTGTTCACCAGACCGACGCAAAGCGAGGATATAAACGTGATGCTGAAGAGCACCACAACCATATTTTTCAACGAACTTTTCATATTCCCCCTCCTACTTTGCAACACCGAAACGGCGCGGTTTGATATACTTGTTCAACAGGCAGGCGACGCAGTTCATGATCAGAATTGCAAACGACATACCTTCGGGATAGGCGCCCCACGTACGTATGAGCATCGTAATGACACCGATACCGATACCGTACCAGATCATACCCTTCTTGGTCATTGGCGAGGTCGAGTAGTCGGTAGCCATGTAGACAGCGCCGAGGATTGCACCGCCGGTGAGCAGGTGGAACAGGGGCGACATGTAGGACTGCGGATCGATCAGGAAGAGGATTCCGCTGAACACGGCCATCGAGCCGAGTACCGCAACCGGAATATGCCATGTGATGACGCGGCGGATCAACAGGTATGCGAATCCGACGAGCAGCAGCAGTGCAGCCACCTCACCGAGAGAGCCGGCCTTGAAGCCGAGCAGCAGGTCCTGATAATTGATCTGTGCGACGAGGTCACTCATCGGGGTACCGTTTTTGAGGCCCTCCTTGATGAATGCCAGCGGTGTAGCGCCCGAATATGCATCGGCGGTAGCACCTACGGCAAAGGCCTCAGAGGTCATCTGCACGGGGAACGAGATAAGCAGGAATACACGTCCAACCAGTGCCGGGTTGAACGGGTTCTTGCCGATACCGCCGAAGGTCATCTTACCCACGCCGATAGCGACCAGGGCTCCGATAACCACGATCCACAGCGGGATGGTCACGGGGAGGTTGAATGCGAGCAGCACGCCCGTAACCACGGCCGACAGGTCGCCGACCGTCGAACGGCCCTTCAGGAGATACTTCTGGATGAGATATTCGAACAGCACGCAGGACAATACCGAAACGGCCGTTACCGCAAGAGTCATCCATCCGAAAACTATTACCGACACCACCAGAGCCGGCATGAGCGCTATGATCACATCGCGCATGATGCGAGTGGTCGATTCGCTGCTGTGAACATGTGGCGACGGTGCAACGATTAATTTATCCATGATTTACGTGAAATTTTCGTATGTGTTACTTATTTCTTTTGGGCCGCGGCTCTCGCGCGGATCATTCCCATTACCTTGGCCTTGCCCAGACGGATATAGTCAAGCAACGGCATGGCGGCCGGACACGTGAACTGGCAGCAGCCGCATTCGATACAGTCGGTCACATGCTCCTCCTCGAGGCGATCCCAGATCTGCTTGCGGGAGAGCTTGCTGATTAGGAATGGTTCGAGACCCATCGGGCAGGCATCCACACACTTGGCGCACTTGATGCACTGCGTTGCCTCACGGCGTTCGGCCTCCTCGCCGCTCATGATCAGTATGCCCGAGGTTCCCTTGGTCACGGGAGCCGAGAGGTTGACCATCGCACGTCCCATCATCGGGCCGCCGTTGATCACCTTGCGGGCATCGGCCGGCATACCGCCCACGGCTTCGATCAGCTTGTCGATCGGGGTGCCGATACGCACCAGAAAGTTCGACGGTGTCTTGACCTTCTTGCCGGTCACCGTCACGACACGTTCGATCAGGGGCTTGTTCTTCTGCACGGCCTCGTAAACGGCCAGCGCCGTCGAGGCGTTCTGCACTACCGCACCCACGTCGATCGGCAGACCGCCAGAAGGCACCTGACGTCCGGTAACGGCAGCTATCAACTGTTTCTCACCGCCCTGCGGATACTTCACGCGCAGCGGGACTATCTCTACTCCCGCAAACGATGCCGCAAGTTTACGCAGATGGGCGATCGCATCGGGTTTGTTGTTTTCGATACCGACATACGATTTCGTTACGCCCAGCGCCTTGGCCAGAATCGTAACTCCCACGAGCAGTTCCTCGCCGCGTTCGAGCATCACGCGATGGTCCGACGTCAGGTAGGGCTCGCACTCGACACCGTTTATGATCAGGAATTCGGCCTTCTTGCCCGGGGGCACGCTCAGCTTGACATGCGTCGGGAAGGTCGCACCGCCCATACCGACGATACCGGCGGCCTGAATCTTTGCAATAATCTGTTTCGGGTCGAGTTTGCACTCGCGGACGACATCTTTCGACAGGTCGATGCCCTCGGCCCAATTGTCGCCCTCGCGTTTGATCGTGATGGCGGGCTGACGCAGACCGCTGCCGTTCACCGCAAGATCGACCGATGCCACCGTACCCGAGATCGGTGAATGAATGTTGCTCGAAACGAAACCTCCGGCCTCGGCGATCACCTGGCCGGTAAGCACCTTGTCGCCCTTGGCCACCTTGGCTACTGCCGGAGCGCCGATATGCTGCGATAAAAATACCGTAACCGTATCGGGCAATGCGAATACCTCGATCGCCCGCTCGCGGCTCAACTTATTCTCTGACGGATGGACTCCGCCAATAGGAAAACTCTTCATATCTTCAGCTTTTCGTCGTTATTCTTTGGTTTGGGACTCTTTGACGGGGGCCGCCTGTGCTGCATCCGCCGGTTTCCCGGCAACCTTCGCTGCCGCCGGCTTCTGCTCCGCTGCAGGATTCTCCGCAACCGGTTTTGCTTCGGCTTTCGGAGCCGCGGGCTTCTCTACCGCAGGCTTTACCTCACCCTTCGGAGCGGCCGGTTTTGCCGCGCCGTCGGCCTTGACCGGTGCAGGCGGGAAGTTCACCGCCACGATAGCGCCCGTAGGACACTCGGCAACGCACTTGCGGCACAGTTTGCACTTCTGCGGGTCGATGTATGCAAGATTGTTCTCGACCGTAATCGCTCCGAACGGACATGCCTTGGCGCACTTGCCGCAACCGATACAACCGGCCTTGCAGGCCTTCATCACCACGGCACCCTTGTCGCGGCTGACGCACGAAACATATACGCCGCGATTCTTGGGCCACTTCTTGCGCAGTTCGATCACACCCTTCGGGCAGGCCTTGACGCAGGCTCCGCAAGCGGTACACTTGTCGGGATCAACCTCCGGCAGACCGGTCTCCCGATTCATCGAGAGCGCCCCGAACGTACATGCCGCAACGCAATCGCCCATGCCGATGCAACCGTACGAGCAACCCGTTTCGCCCGCATAGAGCGACGCTACAACGGCACACGACCTGGCACCGTCGAACTCATTTGTACGGGGACGTTTTGCGCACGTGCCGCCGCATCTCACCACAGCCACCTGCGGTTCCTTTTCGGGAGCCGTTTTACCCAGATAGGCAGCCGCTTTTTTCATGGTTTCGGCGCCGCCCACCGGGCAGAACAGTGCCGAAATGTCATCGTTTTTGACCAGTGCATCGGCCATACCACGACAGCCGGGGAATCCGCAACCGCCGCAATTGGCGCCCGGAAGCATCTTCTCGACCTCGTCGATACGCGGATCCTCTTCGACCTTGAACTTCTGTGCCACCACATACAGTATCGCAGCCGCAAGCAGGCCCAACGCACTCAGCGTTACTACGGTCCAGACAAGGACCATTACCCAATCTTCCATTACAGTTTTTTTATTTGAAATATAATATCTGTTTCCAACCTTCTGCCGAACAGGTGCAGCAATAAATAATAGACGGCCACCGCCCCCAGAGAAGCCGCAGCCGCCAAACCCTCGTGCATGCCCGCCGAAACACACACCGTCAATACCACAATCAACAATACCAGCGGAAGGACATACGACAACACAACCGCCTTCATACCGGCATTGCGTCCGATCGAGACCATACATCGCTCGCCTATTGCGAAATCGGACGCATGCGGAGTCCTGACCTCGATACGTTTGCTTCCGGTTTCGCTCATTCCGCAGGCTCCCCGGGCATGGCACGTCGCACATGCGCTTTCGGCCACGATCTCCACTACAACCATGTTGTCGCCAACGGCCGAAACGACCCCGATATGTTCGATCGGTTTTGCCATATTCGTCAGTCGCCGTATTTGTTGATCAACGGAAGCACCCTGTCACGTCCGAACGTACAGCTCGACAGACGCAGCGTCGGGCAGAACTGGAAGCGCTTCTTCTCGTTGCGCATCATCATCGAATGTATCTTGCGCACCACATCGGCATCGAAACCGGCATTGATTATCTCCTCACGGTGCTGCCCGCGCTCGATCATGCGGTACAGGATGGCATCGACAACCTCGTACGGCGGCAGGAAATCCGAATCCTTCTGATCGGGATGCAGTTCCGACGAAGGCTCCTTTTTAAGTATGTTTTCGGGAATTATCTCGTGTTCGCGGTTGATATAGCGCGCCAGGTCATATATCTCACTCTTGTAGACATCGCCCGTAATGCTTATGCCGCCGGCCGTATCGCCATAGAGCGTACACCAGCCCAAGGCATTCTCACTCTTGTTCGACGAGTTGAGCAGCAGGTACCCCTGCTTGTTCTGCAGTGCCATGAGCATGATGGTACGGATACGTGCCTGAATGTTCTCTTCGGTGGCGTCGAACGGGGTTCCGCCGACGACCGGTATGAGCGACTCGACGATACTCTTGTACGCCTCGGTGATCGGGACCACATTGTACTCTATACCGAGATTTTCGGCCAGCTGCACGGCATCCTTCACCGAATCCTCGCTCGAGAACTGCGAAGGCATCATTAGGGCCCTGACATTTTCGGCGCCGAGCGTATCGACCGCAATCGAAACCACCACCGACGAATCTATGCCGCCCGACAGGCCGACACAGGCTCGCGTATAGTTGTTTTTCCTGAAGAAGTCGCGCAATCCGCACTTGATGGCCGCATACAGATTGCTGGTACGGTTCTTATAGTATGAGAACGGGGTTTGAATCGGTTCGTTTTCACGGGCCAGGTCGCACACCTTGAAGTCTTCGCCGAAGGTATCGAGCAGCGTCACCATCTCGCCCGTTCGGTCGTACACCGACGAGGTACCGTCGAAGACGATGTCGGTGGCACCGCCGACCTGATTGACGAACACCACGTTCTTGCACTCGACATATGCCAGGTGGTGCAGCTCCTCGTAGCGTGATTCGAGTACGCGCTTGCGATAGCGTCGTGCTGCGACATTGATGATTGTGGTCACCGAGCGGTCGAAATTCTTGATCCGCCGCAGGTCGTCACCCACAACTATTGCCACATGTTCGCCGCAGATATCCGCCGTTTCGTAACCTTTCGAGGGGTATATATACCCCATCTCGTCGCGAAGATTGACATATTTCTTGCCCACGCACCGTTTGATCTCTCCTGATTCGATGAGTACTGCGGCGCTTATCGTACGGCCGTTCTCCTGCACGGGCACCCCCACGATCACCGATATTCCGCGGCTGTGGGCGGCGATCTTCTCCAGTGCCTCCTCGCACAACTCCAGGAACGTAACCTTGTTGAGCAGGTCATAGGCCGGCGTACCGCTGACGGCCTGCTCGGCAAAGACCAACAGATCGGCATTATGGTATTTGGCCTTGTCGATCGCCTCGATTATCTTCGAGGTATTGCCCTCAATGTCACCTACGGTATAGTTAAGCTGGGCAAGTGCAATCTTCATACTCCGAAACAGTTATGATTCAACCCCGCAAAGATAGTTTTTTTTTGGCAAACCACCATATATATAAATAAAAATCACCGCCCCGCCGGACAAACCCTGCAACATGATATTTGACGTATCGAAATTTGTTTTATATTTGCAGGATTGAGTTACCATATTATTTCGAAGACCATGTTACATTTTCTGGCTATCGGCACCACCGAAATCATTCTTATCGTTTTGGCCATAGTGCTGCTGTTCGGCGGCAAAAAGATTCCCGAACTCATGAAGGGCATCGGCAAGGGCATGCGCTCGTTCAAGGAGGGCATGAACGAAATCGACAACGACATCAAAGATACCCCGAAGAAGGCTTCGGCACAAAAAGAGGAGTCCGCAAACGAGCAACCCAAAAACGACAACCAATAATAGCCTGCTACCGGCCAACGGCACGCAGGTGATCTAACGATGAGCGACCAGAACATACCTTCCGACAACGACAACGAACGCGAGATGACCTTTTGGGATCATCTCGACGAGTTGCGCAAGGTTCTGGTCCGCATCGTAGCGGCGGCATTGCTGTTCGGTTGCGTAGTACTGCTGCTCAAGGATCAGATATTCAAGGCTATCCTGGCTCCGACCGAGGGAGATTTCATAACATACCGGCTCATAAACCGGCTGCTCGAATACCTCGGCATGACTTCGATGCTGATCCCATCGAACAACATCACGCTGATAAATACCGAGCTCGCCGCGCAGTTCATGACCCACATCTCGGTCTCGTTCATCATCGGACTGCTCGCAACCGCTCCATACATCATCTACCAGCTGTTCCTCTTCATCAAACCGGCCCTCTACGACCATGAACGCCGTAATTCGGGCCGTATCCTGACAGCCGTAGTCCTGCTCTTCTACCTCGGCGTCGTGGTAGACTACTTCGTCATTTTCCCGATATCGGTCCGCTTCCTCGGCACATATCAGGTCGACCCGAGCGTCGCAAACACAATTACCCTCTCATCTTATATCTCAACCTTCACCACTCTATCACTGATGATGGGGGTCGTGTTCGAAGTGCCGGTACTCGTATATTTCCTGACACGGATGGGGATCATCTCGTCCGCCCTGCTGAAAAAGTACCGCCGGCACTCGTTCATCGTAATCCTGATCATATCGGCGATCATCACCCCGCCCGATGTATTCACACTGATACTGATGTGCCTGCCGCTGTACGGGCTGTACGAAGTGGGCATCGTCATCGCGCGGCGCGTCGAACGGCGCAAGGCCGCCCTGCAAAAGGAGGAGTAAACCATAACACGCTAAAAACATTTGGAGGCCGATTTATGCAAATCAGCCTCCAACTATTCTTTGTATCACGGTCCTGGCTTTCAGTCGCTCAGGGGATGGTCAACCCTTTTTCGACTGTCGGGCGAGCATCAAACTTTCGGCAATCGTGAAATCCTCCTCCCAGTCGATATCGAGCGAGTGTATCTTGTCCATCACGAAGAGTGCCGGATGCTGTCCGAGGCGGTTACGCTGACTGACATAGATCTCGCGCGAGGCGAGGAATACCGTATGGTTGATCTCGTAGAGCGGGGCCAGGTCCTGTGTCCGCGGCCACGGCAGCGGGGTTGTGTTGTTGATCAGGCGGCCCGAGGCGTCGAGCAGGAAATTGCGCAACTCGCTCACCCCGACCAGCGAATCGTAACCCTCGCCCAGTGCCTTGATATATGCCTCGACGGCCGCATCATACTCTTCGGCACCGGCCAGCGGCGTAGTGACATGTCCCCAAAGTATATGTTCGGCATCGGTCACGGTCGGGACATAGCTGATCAGATCCTGCAGGTTGGTCGAATCGAGACACAACTCGTCCGGACGGCGTTCCACACGCAGCCGCGGCGATTGCCGTGCATAACGTTCGCCGATGCGCAGGCACTCCTCGTCGTTGGTCGAGAGGATGATCTCGTCGATCCGTTCGGTCTGCAGGAGCTGCTGCAGTTTGTTGGCCAGCAGTCCGCCTTCGATACCGGCAAACGTACGGGTATTCTTGTTCTTGACCCGCTGGCTCCCCTTTCGGGCCGGCAGGAAAAATGCTATGCGAGGTTTCCGTTCCATGTCGCGCAGTGTAATGTCTCAAATGCGGTGATAGATCGAATCGACCCGCAGCGCGTTGTAGATCGTCGGTGTCAGCGAGACGAACTCTCCGCCGAACACACGTCCGAAGGCCGACAGGATATATTCATTTTCGGTTGTAAGGTCGCGCTCCTTCTGCGTCAGCACCATATCCGTGTAGCCGTCGTAGCCAACCAACATGACGCTTTCGGCCTGCATGTCGAGAGCCGCCTGGAGCGCCATTGACGTACACGAATCGGTGTACTGGTCGGTAAAGGTCACCTGCTCCAACTCGAACGTACGGTCAGCGACGCTCGCCGGGACGTCGGTTCCCATCCGGCGGGGATATGGCGGCAGGATGCACTGCCCGCGGAAATCGCCCAGGCCGTCGAAGACGCGCTCCATACGGTGTCCCTCATCGCCCACCAGGCAGAATATCTGCGGATTCGGCATGTCGCGCAGCAACGAGGCATTGCGCGACGAAGCATGGACAATGGTAATCGACGGATCGGAGGCCAGCAGCGTCCGTATCGCTTCGATATGCTCGACGGTCTTGGGGCCGCCGCCGACAATCAGCACACGCCGCGACGGTGCAGCCTCATAGATCGGGAACTTGTCGTTGTCCTCGATGTGGAGGCGTTTGTTTTCGAGAGCCCGCACGATGCTGTTGAGCGACAGCAGGCGGTTGCTTACCCAGGCCATCACATCCTTCTGCGGCAGCGAATTGGCGCCCGACAGCATGTATGGCAGACTTGTGCCCCACCCGTAACGGCGCTGCAACACCATAAACCGCTCGACGACATTTCCCAGCGTATTGAAATCGACCTCCAGCCCAGACTTGTTCAGGAAGGCCAGCAGCAGTTCGAGCTTCAGGTTACCGGCGCCGCGTCCCATTCCGAGCACCGTTGCATCGACCGAGGCGGCACCGCAGTCAATCGCAGCAAGCGTATTGACCAGGGCCATTTCGAGGTTGTTGTGGCCGTGAAACCCGATCGGCACGGTGGTATGTTCGCGGACCATGGCAAAGATCTCGCGCACATCGTCGGGCGTCACACCGCCGAACGAATCGACCATGTTGATGCAGTCGACCCAACCGTTCAGTTTCGGCAGCTGCTCGAGGAATGCCGGCATCTCGCGCCACTTCGACATGTACATGACATTGAATGCCACCGCCACGCCGCGTTCGGCAACGGCACGCCCCAATTCGACGGCACGCTCCATGTTGTCGGGAGCGATGGCCATACGCACCATGTCGATACAGTCGCGCACCGGATCCAGAACTGTCGGCAGGTCTTTCGGCCGGATATCCTTTTCGTTGAGCATCAGGGCTATCTTCTTGGTACAGCGTGCCCGCAACTCCTCCATCACGAACCGCGGCGAATAGCCGTACCTGCCCATATAGTTTTTCGACGGCAGCGACCGGTAGCCCACCTCAATGGCATCCACCGGCAGGACGTTCATCGCATCGACATAGCTCTCGACAAGCCGGTCATCGAAATCCCAGTCGGTGTAGTAACCGCCGTCACGCAGCGTACAATCCAATATCTTCATAACCTTCGAGCCTCCCTGCTCGATCTGTTTCGGGGGTTAGTTTGGTTATCTGTTGAGCGGATTTTCGGTGCGGTACCACTCCACGAACCGCCTGATTCCATCCTCGAGCCGGATCGAAGGCCGGTAACCGTAATCGTGCTCCAGATGCGACGTATCGGCATATGTCTGGTAGACATCGCCGGCCTGCATCGACAGCATGACCATCTCGGCACGGCGGCCGAGAGCCTGCTCCATCGTACGGATGAAATCCATCAGCCGCACCGGCTCCGAACAGCCGATGTTATATATCTTGCAAGGCACCTCGCCCGACGGCGCCGCCCCCGCAATGACGCGGTGCAGCCCTTCGATAATATCGTCGATATAGGTAAAGTCGCGCGACAGGTCGCCGCCGTTGAAGACCTTGATCGGCCGACCATTCGAAATGGCATCGGCAAAGAGCATCGGCGCCATGTCGGGACGTCCCCACGGCCCGTAGACCGTGAAGAACCGCAAACCCGTCGAGGCTATGCCGTAGAGTTTCGAGTAGCAGTGCGCCATCAGTTCGCCCGACTTCTTGGTCGCGGCATAGAGGCTCACCGGATTGTCCGTACGGTCATCCTCGCTGAACGGCACCTTGGCATTTGCACCGTAGACACTGCTCGACGAGGCATAGACCAGATGTCGCACCGGATAGTGGCGGCAGCACTCCAGCAGGTTGATGAACCCGACAATGTTACTGTCGATGTACGCATATGGGTTCTCGATCGAATAGCGCACACCTGCCTGGGCAGCAAGGTTGCACACAACATCGAACCGCTCCTCGGCGAACATGCGCTGCAACGCCTCGCGATCCTCCAACTGGAGCCGCACGAAGCGGTAATTCCCGAAACGGCGGCTTGTCAACTGCTCGCCGTAGGCGGCATTCTCGGCCCCGACCCCGATACACGACAGGCGGCCGTACTTCATCCGCACGTCGTAGTAGTCGTTGATCGAGTCGATGCCGACGACATCATGCCCCTCTTCGGCCAGACGGCGGCCGATATAATAACCTATGAATCCGGCCGCGCCGGTAACAAGTATCTTCATTTCAAAACCCTTTTCAACCAATCCTGAAATAGTCCAGACCGGCACCTTCGACCTCCCGCCGGTCATATATGTTGCGACCGTCGATCACTGCCGCGCCTTTCATTTTGTTTTTCACGGTGTTCCAGTTCGGGAGCCGGAACTGTTTCCATTCGGTCACGATCATCAGCGCATCGGCATCCTCCAACGCTTCGTACATGTCGTCGCAGTACTCTATCCTGTCGCCAAGACGGCGGCGCGCCTCATCCATCGCAACCGGATCGTAGGCCTTCACGCGGCAGCCGGCCGACAGCAGCCGCTCGATCAGCACCAGCGAAGGCGCCTCACGCATATCGTCGGTTTCGGGTTTGAACGAGAGTCCCCACATAGCCACGCACCGGCCGGCAATATCGCCGCCGTAATAGCGTTCGAACTTGTCGAAAAGAATTCCCTTCTGACGTTCGTTCACCGCCTCGACTGCCTCCAGCACCTGCATCCGGTAACCGTTCTGGGCCGCCGTACGGATCAGCGCCTTGACATCCTTCGGGAAGCACGAACCGCCGTAGCCGCAACCCGGGTAGAGGAACTTCGACCCGATACGTACATCGGCACCTATGCCCTTGCGGACCATGTTCACGTCGGCACCGACGATCTCGCACAGGTTGGCAATGTCGTTCATAAACGATATGCGCGTGGCCAGCATCGAATTGGCCGCATACTTGATCATCTCGGCCGAGGCGACATCCGTGAATATCATTCTGTAATTGTTCATCATGAATGGTTTGTAGAGGCGCTCCATCAGCACCTTCGCGCGGTCGCTCTCGACACCCACCACAACGCGGTCGGGCTTCATGAAGTCGTCGATGGCATCGCCCTCCTTCAGGAACTCGGGATTCGACGCAACATCGAACGGTATCTCTTCACCGCGGGCCGCCAACTCCCGCTCGACTGCTGCACGCACCTTCACGGCCGTCCCCACCGGAACGGTACTCTTGGTAACCAGCAGCGTATATTTCTTGATATTGCGGCCGAAGGTCGAGGCAACCTCCAGCACATACCTCAGATCGGCACTGCCATCCTCGTCGGGCGGCGTGCCCACGGCACTGAAAACGATCTCGACACTGTCGAGGCACTCCCTCAGGTCGGTGGTGAAGTGCAGGCGCCCGCCCTGACGGTTACGCGCGACCAACTCCTCCAGTCCGGGCTCATAAATCGGGATTCCGCCCCCACGCAACATCTCGATCTTGCGGGCATCCACATCCACGCAAGTAACGTCGGCTCCCATCTCAGCGAAACATGCTCCCGAAACCAGTCCGACATATCCTGTTCCTACGATTGCTATCTTCATTTCAAGTCAAAATTTACGTTTTTCTACACTCCCCGGCCCTATCCGTCCGCAGGTGGCAGCACTCCGACAGCGAGCGTTTGCTTCATTCGTGCAAAGATATGAAATATTCCTCTATCCAAAGCTATGGCTACCCCAGATTCGAATCAGGGTCGCTTCCGGCGCTTCCGGAATACAACATGTTCGAGCAGCAGCACGAACAGCACTCCCATCACGAAACCGTTTCCGACGATCGGTTTCAGCAGCGACGGGATTGCCGCCGTAGCCTCGGCCGGAGCCAGCGCCACGACCAGCGCCAGCATCACGGGCAGTCCCACCGTAATGCCTCCATCAAAGTCGGATGTTGCGCCGAACATATTCACCATCTGGAACGCTGCCGCCAGCTGTGCGGCCATGAGGTACATCAGTACGGTACCCATTACGGGTGACGGTATGGCCGAGAGCACCCCGACCGCCTCCGGAAACATCGCACATACCACCAGTCCCACACCGGCCGGCAGCAGGGCATAACGCGATGCGCAACCCGAAGCCGAAATGATTCCGGGGCTGAACGAGTAGTCGACATGCCCCACCACGCCGAACATTCCCGACAGGGCGTTGATCAGACCGACGGTAACCACACCGCGCGTCGACCGTTTTTCGACATGGTCGGCATCGACAAACTTCGCAACCGACTGTATCGAGCCGAGTTCGTTGACCAGCAGCGCCACATAGCAGAACAGGAATGCGATTATCGTACCGACATCCACCTCCAGCGGCCACGTTATCAATGTAACCGCCGGTTTGCCTACTGCCAGCGCTTCACCGGCAGGCCACCCTTCGAAACAATAATAGACAACACTGCCCACGGCCAGCGCCAGCAGCACGACGGTCGACTTCCATAACCCGCGCAGCAGTTTGTTTGCCAGCACCATGAGTACAGCCAGTATGATTGCCATCGAGAAGTTCAGTATGCCGTCGCCGCCCGACCCGAAGATCAGGTTCATGAAGACCGGCATTATCGTAAATGCTATCAGAGCCAGTATCACGATTATAACACGCGGAGTAAAGAGAGGCTGGAGCCGTTTGAGCCAACCGCTGGCGGCCAGCAGGGCCAACAACACACCGCCGATGGCTATGGCCGTATATGTTGCCTGTACGGAGGCCGACGAGGCCGCCACAACGCCAATGATCAGCACGGCCGCCGGACCGGACATCAACGGCAGGCGGTGTCCCCACAACACCTGTACGATGATAGCCACCCCCATCGTAAAAAACAGTTTCTGGATGTAGAATATCTGGTCGGCTGCCGCATCGTAGTGCAGCCGTGCCACGAAGGTGCTTGTCAGCACGACCGGTATGGCCATCAACAGCCACTGCAGTCCGTACATCAACAGCGGAGCGATTTTCAGCCGTTCGTCGAGTGCATATCTGAATTTCATCTCTACGGGAAATAATCCGGCTCGGCGGCATTTGGCACTCATTCGTGCTTCAGCCGTCGGCCCTTATAACAAAACAAAATTAAGGTTTTTCCGCCACAATATCATCTCCGAACAGCAAAAAAATGATACAGTCCGGTCCTGCCACAGGAACCGGGCTGTATCACATTTTCAGAAGCGTTGTTTACATACGGCAGACTGACGGCTGCCCATATCGGGCACACAGCCCGCAATTCAACCACAGAACTAGTTCTGCGAACCGATGGGTACCGAAGGCGTGGCGTCGGGCGTAAAGTCGGCCGTAGAGTTGTTCGTGTCGACCAGACGGCCATTCGCATCGGCCTTGCGGCGGACACTCTTGCCGTATCGGTTCGGGTCCCTGTCTATCGAGCCGCAATGGGTCCAGCCTGCATCGAGCGACGTGTCGAACGACAAGGTATAGAAGACCTCCTCGACACTCAGGTTGACCGCATCCAGAACCCACGAATTGGGAATCTTGTAGGCCTTCGAGATATTCATCTCGTAGTCGCCGACCGTAGTATGGTTGATATACGTACCCTCCCACTTGTAGTTTTCGAGGAACTCGTCGACCGTCAACGTCGGCGGGAAGAAGGCTATGGCATGCCCCGTAAATCCACGGTCGTGCAGATAGGTGAACGATGCCGAATAGGTGTACCAGCGGTCGAGATTCGGCACCTCCGGATTGTCGACATCCTTGACCGAATTGGTCGATTCGTCATACCACTCGAAATCGGCTACCGACAGATCCATACCCAGATTGGGGTTGGCCGTCAGATAGTTCTGCGCATTGTTGGCTATCAGCAGCGAACCGTGGGGCTCTACCGGAACATCGTCACCGTCGCCCGGAATCAGATAGACGGTCTGCACACCCGTATGGGTCGGACGTATGTCTACCGGATAAGTGTAGGTCAGCACCGAATTGATCTTCGACTCCATGATGGCCAGTCCGTCGGCATACAGCACCTCATCGGTATTGTTCGTGATCTTGTAATACTGATTTGGGTTCTTCGAATCCACCTTGCCCGTCGACTCGATCACGTTGCCCGTAAAGAAGATCTCCTCGATCAGAAACTCGCCGGGTTCGGCATTGCGCCAACTCTGGGATACCGTTACGGTCATCAGCTCGTCTCCCTCCGAAGCCTTCACCACGACCTCCGCCGTACGGAAATCGGCCGTGGTATTGCGTGCAACGGACAGCACGATATCGGTTTCATTCTGCTCCTTCACCGAAAGCCATTCCGCCGCCTCGTCGGGGATCGAAACGCTGTACGAATACCCCTCGGGGACCGAAACCCTCTTGTCTCCCCCGAGCATACGTACGCTCACGGTGGTCTCGGTCGGGTCGTCCGGCACCGAAGGCCCCTGCTGTGTGATCGTAAGGGTCTTTGTCAGCGACGATGTCCGGATCGAGAAATTCGCCGTACGCGATTTGGTTTCATACTGCCGGTCAACGGTCACCGTAACTGTAGCCGCGCCCGTACCCGACATCTGCGAGAACGAGTACCAATCCTGTCCGTCGGTTACGATCTGCCACTCCCCATCGGCAACTATGTCGAACTCGAATGTTCCGCCCACCGCCTCAACCGATGCTATCGAAGCCTCAAACCCCGACGAAATATCGAGAAACGGCTCCTCCTTCGAACATGATACCATGCCGAACAGTACTGAAACGAATAAGATGATTTTCTTCATACGTGTAGTTTTTTTTATAGATTGAACATGTTGTTAAGATATTGCCTAAAATCTGTAACTGCCAACAATCAGAATCTTACTCCGACCGAGCCGCTGAACATATGTCCGGACGCATTGGCATGCCCGACATACATCCGCCAGCCGAGCGATACGAATGCCGCCACCGAAGTACTGGCCCCGTAATTCAGGTCGAGCGCCGCACCGGCTGTAACGGGTTCGTCCGATGCCCGCTCAAAGTCGTATCCGACCATCTCGCGCAGGGCCGTCTCGACCGATACCGGCAGCTTCAGGCTGCTCGCCAGCGCATGGGTGTAACCTCCGCCCGCCGTAATATCCGCCAGCCAGCGGCCGCGCCGGATCCGGTATCCGATGTCGCACCCGCCGACAAGTGCCGATACACTCATCGACCGCTGCGGGTAACGGTATCCCTCACGGACCGACCTCCACGCAACATGCGGCCGCACGAACAGGTACCCCGCACGGTTCCGGAACCTTACTACGCCGCCGAGCGACACCCCACCCCGGCGGAGATCATACATCGTAAAGGTTGCCAGGACATTGTTCACTCCCAGCGCACCGTTGTCTATCACATTCTCGTCGCCTTTCCTGTTTTCATATTCAGCACCGAGTTCCACTCCCCACTCTACCATGCTGCGCGGGCTGCGCCACGCCGCAACCGCCGAATAGGTATCGCGCTTCAACGCCGTGATCGGGACCTTGTTCCCCGACCGCAGCAGCCGCTCGAAGCCGAACCTTTCATAGGCCGCCATTACCGACCACCCGCAACCATCCTTCGGTACCGATTGCAATGACACCCCGTATCCGGCACCCTTGTATGTATATGACGTCGTCCCGTCGCCGGCCCCCGAATATCGGTCGAAATATGTCCCAAGGCCGGTCATCGGGATCTGACTGGTATTTGCCCCGTTGGTGTCGTAGTAGTCCACCTGCTGGTTCTGCCGGTAGACGCGCACGCCGGCCGTAACACCGACATAACGACTCCCGAGATCGAATCCGCCCGACACGTCGGCCGACAGGTCGGAGGTAATGTTCCGCGGACGCGGGTCGACCTGCCGGAATTCGTGCAGAGCCCGGTACGAAGCCATTGCCCCCCACACAAACCGGTCGCCGCGATGTGCATAACCTCCCGCAAAGGCATACTGTTCGGAAGTCAGGTCACCACCCACGGTATCTGCCACGACATGCGGATAGAGCAGGTCGTAATCCGACGTCGAGTTCCACAGTACGTTCCGTTTCACGCCGCGCGTGTACGAAGCTTCCGCCTCAACTGTCGAACGGCTGTCGAGATGCATGTACGAACCGGCTTCGAAACGTCCGGCCGTCAAACCGTCGCCCTCGGCCCGCACGGCAGCCTCCTGTTCGCGGCGCAGGTCCAGCCGCAACCCTATCGACGACAGCGACACCGGATAGCGCCAGATGGCCGCGGCATTCGACGCCTCATACACTTCGGCAGCTGTCTGCGCCATGACGTCATTGACCACCGCCACGCGGTCGATTGCCGCAAGCGAATCCCGGTCCGCCGGCGAATCCGTCCCATTCAGCGTACAGGCGACAGCTCCCAGGCTTCGGGCGCCGATGCAGATGGCCGCGAATGACAGGTATATATATCTGGTTTTCATAACTGTTCTACAAATATTTCATTTCGAGGGTCAGTTCAGCGCTGTCATCGAGCCACACAAGCGCTTCGGCCGGCTGTGCATGATCGGCATTCCGGACCTTGCGCGACGTTCCGTCCCCGAAATAGACAACCGCATCGACAAACAGCGTATAGACCCCCTTCTGTACCTCGACGGTCGATACCCCGCCGTCGAACGTACCGAACGTATAACCGTCACGCGTATTGAGATTGGTCAGGTAGGAGGTCGACAGCGGCACGATTGCTTCGTAGTCCGCACCGTCGGCAAGGCGGAAGGTTACAGTCACCTGCGTCATCAGGGTCCGGTCGTCGTAATCGTTTTCGCACGAGACGACAGCAACCGCCGCAGCAAGCAGCACCGCCGCCACCCGCAACACCCCACAAAAAATATCTTTACCGATCTTCATCTCCGTATTTCTAAAGTTTGAAATTCAGCTCCATCCCGAAATATGGCTGACTCTCGCGCCGTACGATCGACCCGTCGCGATAATAGGGCGGGCAGTAGGCTATCAGCCGGTTGACGAACAGCGCTGCGGTCAGTTTGTCGTGATACAGCCTTTTCGATACCTTCAGGTTGACGTTCATCGCAAACGGAATCTTCCCGTAGCGGAATATCGTCGAATTTGCCGTCCGGATCATCTCGGCCAGAACACCGTTGGCTGCCGACTCCTCCGTAAAGGGATGCCATTCGAGATTCTGGTCGATATAGGCTATCGGCCAGGCATCGTAAGGCAGGGTCTGGCTGCCGACGTACCACGTACACTCGAACGTCGTCGAAAAAATCAGTCCCAATCGCGGTATCTGAGTATCAAGCATGAAGTTGGTATTGAACCGCTCGCGCAGATAGTTGTCATCTGTCCGATAGTACCCCACGTAGGGATATGTCTTGCCGTTGACAAGCACCGACGGCCGGTAGTATTCGGGTTCGCTGTTGCTGTACCGCGTCCGGAAATAGGCACCCGTAACGGTCAGGCGTGTCCGCAACGGCTCGATACGGCGGGTCGTGAAGACAAATTCGACACCCTCCTTCCGGGTGCGGCTGCCGTTCGTCCAGAACGAATTGGCCACCAGCAGCGTATCCAGTTCAAAGGGCGTCTGCACGAGTGACGGCGGCCCCGTCAGCGACCCCATGTCGATCGACTGCTCGTCGTAATCCTTGTATATATACCGCCCGTACGAACTCCCCTGACGGAACCCCGACGTCATATCCTCATTGAAGTAGGTCACCGAGAGCGAATAGCCGTTCCAGAGCATGTCGGTACGCACCTCCCACTTGAAGTTGCGCGCCGCACGCAGATCGTAATTCGTAGGGTCTATACGGAAGACCTTCACATTGATCCGCCGCAGCGAGGCATAGTTGTCCGAAGGCCAGTAGTTCATCTGCGTAACGTCGTAGTAGATCGGATCGGGGAACAACTGCGCCATCGTTGGCATCTTGGTGTGCCAGCCTACCCCGCCCGTAAACGATACCATCAGCGAGTGCCCGAAAAGCATGGCATCCGGTAACGAGACCTTCATGTTCAGCCGCGGGTCGAGATACGTCTGGCCGTTGAGCGAATACTCACTCCCGATGTTGGCCACGGTCGTCGAGCGTACTCCGGCCATCACCTCGGCCCCGAACGCCCCCAGGTCGAAACTCCCGACATATTCGGCAAAGGCAGACAACTGGTGCTTGGCCGGAATGGCGTCGTAGGCCCGCGGACGGAGGTTCATGTCGTAGGAGATCGGCCGCGTGACATCGAAAATATATCCTTTGCCGTAATTCTTGTCCATGCGCCACTCGGCCCCGAGCTTGAATGAGTGATCCGTGCGGCCGGTCCCGATGCCGAAGCGCGACACCGCCTTCACAAAGGCATAAAATGGCCGGCCGTCGACACGCAGCGTAGCCTCGTATTGCGCCGGCAGGGTTATCACGTCGTGTTCACCCTCATCGAGCGAGGTTGACAACGGTATTTCGCGACCCGCCGCAACATACCTCCACCGGTCGATGCGGTCGAACTCGCCCGTGACCGATGCAGTCAAGTCCAGCTGCTGAAAAAACTGTCGCCCCTTTGCCCGCATGCCGAACGAACCCGACAGCGTCAGCCTGTTGTAGTCCGACGAGAAACGCTCGACAGGCCCGTGGTCACCCACATCGAGATTGCGGTCGCTCTTACGCCGGTCAAACGAACCGGTATAGTCAAGGCTCCCGCCAAGTGAAAACCGGTATGGCGACGCCGACTCCCACTCCCGATTGATGCGGTAAAGCAATGTGGCCCGGCTGTAATTCTGGCGGGTGTTGCGCGGGTCGCTGCGGGCATCGAGCCAGTTGGCCCCGACATTCATCGTCAACCGATCCTTCGAATCGCCCCACTCGAAACCCTTCCCGACATGGAACAGTTTGCTGCTCATGTCGGCCTTGAACCGCGCTTCGACGTCGCGGCCACCCTGCTTGCGACGGATATTAACCACGCCGCTGGTCAGATCGCCGTACTCGACCGACGGGATACCTCGTATTACCTCGACCGATTCGATATCGTCGGTTGAGACAGTACGCGTATCGACACCTTTGTTAAGGAAATCATATGATCCGGAGAGGTCTATTTCGGTCTGCAGGTGCGACGACTGCATGTTGGCATCGGTATTTATCGGCACGCCGTCCACCACGAATGCCGTACCGAGCGCCCCCGTATCGTAATCACCTCCCGACATCGTCGAGGCCGTGCGCAAGGATATGCTTTGCGGCGCACCGAGCGCCGGATCTATCGAAGAACCGCCAGGCAGCAGTGCCATGACATCGGCAATGCTCGAAGGCTGTATGTGCGACATGGCATCCTGGCCTATACTCGACGACGAGGTCATGCCCCGCGATTCGGAAGCCGTAACAACAACCTCCGCGATCTCGGTCGGATCGATCTCAACAGCGTGTTCCAGACGGTTCACTTCAGCTGACACACGAATTCCGTTGAGCACATACACCCGTCCCATATATAATATTTTAAGGGCATAGGTCCCGACCGGAAGCTCCGTCCATCGGCACCGTCCATCGGCCGTCGTCACAGTACCGTATTCACGGCCCGTGTCGGCAGATGTCAGAAGGCAGGCTGCAAAGCCCAGCGGTTCGCCGGACGAACGGTCGGTCAGCATGGCCTGCAACTCTCCCGCCGGCGATGAGCCAGGGTCCTGGCCCGCCGCCATCACGTCGATCCCGGCCCCCAGAATCATACTTGTCAATAATAAAAGTAAGCCTCTCAATAATAAAAGTAAGCCTCGCATCTGTCAGCACGTTTGTTTGACACCGCAAAATTAGCCTCACGACCGCATGCCGGGCAATACCCCGATTTCGGTATTTTCCGGCGGCCGGATCATCACTTCTTACTATCGGCTAACTATTTGATGCGATCCTGGCACATCGAAATAGCTGTTTATAGGTATGTCGTACGACCAGAGTCTGGATTACCTTTGCATTCGGAAATTTTACTAAATTTGTAAACCGGAATATCAATCTTAAAATTCAATACTGTCATGAAACTCTACAACACAATCGTGATCACGGCATTCGCCGCCATCGCCACTCTGACACTCGCCTCGTGCGGCAACCGAAACGCCAGCAACCAGTCGCAACAGTCACAACAGTCGCCGGCCGAAACCGAAGCGGCTGCCGTACTCGAAGTTGACGATCTGCTGTCGTCGGCCGAAACGCTTGTCGAGCAGCCGGTAACTGTCGAAGGTATCTGCACGCACACCTGCGCACACGGAGCCCGCAAGATCTTCCTCATGGGGAGCGATGACTCCAAGACCATCCGCGTCGAAAGCGGCCAGATGGGCAAGGCATTCGATCAGAAATGCGTTAACAATATCGTCCGTGTCAAGGGCACTCTCCGCGAGGAGCGTATCGACGAGGCTTACCTGCGCAACTGGGAGGCTCAGGTGGCGGCACAGACCGCCGAACAGCACGGTAACGGCGAAGCCGGCTGCGACACCGAGAAGGCTGCCCGCGGCGAAACCGCAAATACGACCGAAGGCCGTATAGCAGACTTCCGTGCGAAGATCGCCGCCCGCGAAGCTGCCGAAGGCAAAGCATACCTGTCATTCTACTATGTAGATGCCCAATCGTATGAAATTCTCGATGAGTAGCCTGCGCCGGTGGAGCCGTACGATTCATCGCGAACTGTCGTTCTTCCTCTCCGGCATGGTGTTGATATATGCCATCTCGGGGCTGGTGATGAACCATCGCGACACGATCAACCCAAACTACACCGTCAAGCGCACCACATTCACCATCGATGATCTCAAGCCACGGGCACAGCTCGACAGGCAGGAGGTTGTGGCCCTGCTCGAGCGCTCATCCATCGGGGAGCGCTACACCAAGCACTACTTCCCGGAAGAGGGGCGCATGAAGGTATTTCTCAAGGGAGGGTCGTCGCTGGAGGTCGACCTCGCGACCGGACAGGCCGTATACGAATCGCTGCGAAAACGACCGATAATCGGGTCCCTCACGCGACTGCACTACAACCCCGGACAATGGTGGACATGGTTTTCGGACTTTTTCGCCATAGGGCTGATCGTGCTGGTGGTCTCAGGCGCGGCAATGCTCCGCGGCAAAACCGGAATCACCGGACGGGGCGGAATCGAACTGCTCGCCGGAATATTGCTCCCGCTACTGCTGCTGTTCATCTCATAAAGACATAACTCACTGAAATGGAAAGTGTTATTTCCTGCCGTAATTTGACTCACTATTACGGCAAGCGACTGATTTACCAAAATCTCAGCTTCGAGGTGCCTCAGGGACGCATCCTCGGACTGCTCGGAAAAAACGGTACCGGCAAAACCACAACCATCAACATCCTCAGCGGATTCCTGCAGCCGCACTCGGGCGAATGCCGGATTCTGGGACAGACCATAGGCCGTATGGACCCGCTCACGCGACGACGTATCGGGCTGCTAATCGAGGGGCATGTCCAGTACCAGTTCATGACAATCGAACAGATCGAACGGTTCTATTCGTCGTTCTACCCCGCATGGCGCCGCGAAGCCTATTACGAACTTATGAGCCGGCTCGCGGTCGCACCGCATCAGCGCATCAGCCGCATGTCATGCGGACAGCGGTCGCAGGTGGCACTGGGGCTGATCCTCGCTCAGGATCCCGAGGTTCTGGTTCTCGACGACTTCTCGCTGGGTCTTGACCCGGGATACCGCAGGCTCTTTGTCGACTACCTGCGCGAATACGCCAAGGCCGAAAACAAAACCGTCTTCCTCACCTCGCACATTATACAGGACATGGAACGGTTGATCGACGACTGCATAATCCTCGATTACGGCCGCATCTTGATCCAGACGCCTGTCGACACACTGCTCGGCTCGATCCGACGATATACGGCCGCCGTATCGGAGGGATTCCGGCTGCCCGACACCGAAGAGGGGCGGTTTTACCATCCGTCGGTCATCCGAAACCGTTTCGAGACATTCTCGATGCTGCCGCAGGCCGAGGCCGAAGCCGCCCTGCACCAGGCCGGCATCGGCGAATTGCAGGTCGAACGGGTGAATCTCGAGGACGCATTCATAGGTCTAACCGGAAAATATTGAAACTGTCATGATAAAAGCCATATTCTACAAGGAGCGAATCAAGACCCAGTGGTACCTGCTACTGGCGCTGATCGTCTCGACCGGATTCGCCCTCTACGCCGACATGCGTGTGGCACGGGCTGCGGCGATGAACGGCATAGGACACCTTTGGGAGGTCATGCTCCAGCGCGACGCCATCTTCATCGACTCGCTGCAATACGTTCCGCTCATCCTCGGTATCGGGCTGGCAATCGTGCAGTTCGCGCCCGAGATGCACCACAAATGTCTCAAACTTACGCTCCACCTGCCCATCCGCGCCTACCGTGCCATCGGATGGATGCTCGGATACGGTGTGGCGGCCATCATCGTGATGTTCCTACCCGCCGTTGCCATACTGTGCGTCTATCTGCAACAGGTCATGGCCCCGGAACTCTGGCACCGGATAATCCTCACCGCAATGCCGTGGTATCTGGCCGGAGCGGCAGCATATCTGCTCACAGCTTGGATTTGCCTCGAACCGACCTGGAAAATGCGCGTTGTCGATACGCTGATCGCCGTGCTGGTCATAAAGGTCTATTTTCTGGCACCGGCCCCCGAGGCCTACAACTCGATACTGCCATGGCTGACCATAGTGACACTGCTCTTCGCACTGCTGCCGATGCTTTCGGTCACGCGGTTCAGGGACGGCCGGCAGGATTAACAACCATCAACTTCACAATTCGAAAACCATCTCATGTTGCGTTCAAGTAAAATACTATTCTGGGCTATCGTCGCTATACTGCTGCTGTGGCAGGTGCCCTGGTGCCTCAACTTCATCGCCGCCAAAAGCGAACGGACTCCATTCATAATATACAGCACCATTGTCGACGACTTCGTGATGCTCCGCTCCGACCCAAAAACCAAAGACCTCATCCGCGAGGACCGTTTCGGAAACAGCTTTACCGAAGAGCAGTTCGACAGCATCCTGCCGTCGTTCTACCTGCGGCAGCTGGTCACCGACGAGCGTTTCCCCGATTCGATAAAGGGGGTGGCCGTGACTCCCAAGCTGTTGCAAACCGAAAGTTTTACCTTCCGGAATACGCCCGCCATGATCAACCGTACAACCGTCGGACTCTATCCGCTGCTGGAATCGATGTCGGGGCGCGTCGACCTTGCGATGCCCGACGATGTTTTCCGAATAACCGGCTCAGGTATCGAATTCATCGACATGGAGTCCAACTCCGTCAACCGCGAAAAGAGCAACCTTTTTACCGAGGCGATGCTCCGCAAGGGATTCCGCTTTCCGGCCACCGAAATCTCGGGCAACCCAACCGACCGCAAGGATTACGATGAAGGGTATGTCCTGCTCGATGCCGACGGCCGGCTGTTCCACCTCAAGCAGACCCGGGGACGCCCCTACTGCCGCGCCATCGAACTGCCCGACAGCATCGAAGCCCGTCACCTCTTCATCACCGAATTCCGCAACCGCCGCTCGCTGGCGCTGATGACCGATGCCCGCAACAGGCTCTATGTCATCGACCGGCCCGACTACAAGGCCCGCCTGACGGCCATTCCGCACTTCGATCCCGAACGCGAGGCCATCTCCATCATCGGAAACATGTTCGACTGGACGGTCTGCATATCCGATGACCGCGCCGAACGATATTATGCGCTCGATACCGACGGCTACTCGCTGCTCGACTCGCTCGTCCTCGAAACCGGTTCACGGACAATTCCCGGACTCCGGTTCACATCGCCGCTCAACCGATATGTAATACCCCATTTCGAATAGTATTGCGCAACCGCACAGACCGACGCGTCTGGCCCGCTACACGTCGCGCAACAGGGCCGGCCTCTCATGCGGCGCCGGCCGAGATAAATCTGCCTCAGGTTATTGACCGTTACGAATTTTTCGCTACCTTTGTAGCGACTTATCCGATATATAACCGATTGGAGTCGATGGTTCCGTAGCTCAGTTGGATAGAGCAACAGCCTTCTAAGCTGTGGGTC
>ERZ827150.342-NODE-342-length-72655-cov-5.140689_pt1 | contig 72655 bp, 62 predicted proteins | sample MGYA00519779_ERZ827150 | MGnify/ENA primary metagenome ERZ827150 (study PRJEB31778, sample SAMEA3449267) | human gut metagenome | biome: human gut; feature: human-associated habitat; material: faeces | place: United Kingdom | collected 2010/2012 ...
GCGTAGGAGTCATGAGAGGAGCTGTTCCTAGTACGAGAGGACCGGAATGGACGCACCACTGGTGCAACTGTTGTCGTGCCAACGGCATAGCAGGGAAGCGAAGTGCGGATGGGATAAACGCTGAAGGCATCTAAGCGTGAAGCCCACCTTAAGAATAAGACTCCAAGCAGCAATGCGAGAGACCCCTGGAAGACTACCAGGTGATAGGTCATCGGTGGAAGTGCAGTAATGCATGCAGCTTGATGATACTAATCGGTCGATAGCTTGATTTAGTTGATTCGAAGAGACCAGAAGAAATGATGAATTGATCTTGAAAGGCTCATATGCAGTTGTCAGGTTTCGAGGGAAGCCTGAAGAAGAAGTTCACCCATTGCGGTGGCAATGGCCTAGGGGTTCCACCTGTTCCCATCCCGAACACAGAAGTTAAGCCCTAGCACGTCGATGGTACTTGGCTGGTGACGGCCCGGGAGAGTAGATCGCTGCCGCATTCCCTTTCTCCGCTGGATGATTCCAGCGGAGTTTTTTTGCGTTTGTTTGAGGAAAACTAGACTTATAGAAGCAAAATATGAACTAATAGTCATATAAAGTGAACAGATAGTTGTGGTATAGTGAGCTGGACCGTGTGCGGAAACACACTGAAAAGCCGGAACAGTACCGAAAGAACAATATATCCTAAAAACACAAGTTTTTCGGATTTCTTATGATTTGCACCTAATCAACCCCAAAAGTTTTTCTTTTGTATCACGGTATTTTTTCTTTGACGGACAACGATTTGTGTGATAGGATAACGTCCGGTTTCGGAATAAACCAGAACGAAATCGGAAAGGATGCAAGCAGAAAATGGAGAAGGATTTGACACGCGGAAAGCCAGCACGAGTTTTGCTTCGTTTTGCTTTGCCGGTAATCGGCGGCAATTTGTTTCAGCTTTTTTATACACTGGCTGATTCGGTGATCGTAGGACGCACGTTGGGCGCGGACGCACTGGCTGCTGTCGGCTCCACAAGCATCATTATCTATCTGGTGCTCTGCTTCATTCAGGGCTTTACCGGCGGATTTGGAATCTGTCTGGGCCAACGCTTCGGGGCAAAAGATCAGTCAGGAATGGAACGAAGCGTGCGAATTTCGTGGCTGCTGTCCCTGTTTTTTACGGTGGTGTTGACAGCCGTATGCTGCCTGCTGGCGCATCCGATTCTGCAGTGGATGCAGACGCCTGATGCCATTTACGCCGATGCATATGACTATATGTTCGTTATCCTGCTGGGCACCGGTGCGACGATTTTTTACAACATGATCTCCAATATGCTGCGGGCTTTGGGGGACAGCCGCACGCCGGTTATTTTTCTGGTGGTGTCCTCGCTGGGCAATGTGGCGCTGGATGTTCTGTTTATCGTCCCCATGAAGATGGGCGTTGCCGGTGCGGCATGGGCAACGGTGCTCAGTCAGTTGATTTCCGCTGTTTTGTGCACGATCGTTGGAGTCAAAAATTATCCCGTCATGCGTCAACGGCTGTCCTCCCTTTTTATGAAGGAATGGCGTTCGGAGGCGGCGGCTCATTTGAAAATCGGTTTTCCCATGGGATTTCAGATGTCCGTGATGTGCATCGGTCAATTGGCGATGCAGGCGGCGGTCAACGCGTTGGGACCATCGGCGATTGCCGGCTATACCGCCGCTACCAAGGTAGACCAGTTTTCGGTGCTGATGAACAACGCTATCGGCATTGCGACAGCGAATTATGTGGCGCAGAACTACGGGGCGAAACTGTACGGCCGTATTCGGGCGGGCGTTCGAGCGGCACTCTTTCAGTTGACGACCGCCAATGTGCTGATGGCCGCGTTAATGCTCGTCTGCCGCAAGCAGGTGGTTTCTCTGTTTATCGACTCACCGACCGCAGCCGTGGTGGAATATGCCGTTGGTTATTTGGTAGCGGTCGCGCCATTTTATCCGCTGCTTGGCTTCCTGTTGGTATACCGTTCCGCCGAGCAAAGCATGGGGGACAGTCGCTCGCCGTTTATGGCCTGCATGGTGGAACTAGTGCTGCGAATCGCTGCAACGACGTTCCTTTCCCGACTGATCGGCTATACCGGCGTATGTCTGGCCAGCCCGCTGGCCTGGCTGGGTGCGATCTCTCTGCTGATCCCCGTGTACTACCGGCGCATGAAGCTGCTGACCCGCGGTGTGTAAACTTGCATGAAAAGGGGGTCTCTTGTATAATAGGAAACGGTTTGACAGTTTAGCATGTCAAACCGATAAGAATCTTATTGACACATGAAAGGAAAGCAGATGTTTGAGGTAATTCGAAAGCTGATTGAGAGTCATGACGTGATCGTGCTGCATCGGCACCAAAACCCGGACGGGGATGCGTTGGGAAGTCAGATCGGCTTAAAACACTTGATTCTGGACAATTATCCTGGCAAAACGGTCTATACGGTGGGCGACCCTGCCGGGCGTTACGCTTTTATGGAAGACAGCGTCATGGACGAGGTGCCCGACGAGGTCTATGCGGACGCGCTGGCAATCGTGCTCGACACATCCGCCAAAGCGCTTATCAGCGATGAACGCTATTCGACAGCCGCAGCCACGGCGCGCATCGACCATCACCTTTTTTGTGAAACCATCGCGGAGACCGAAGTGGTGGACAGCAGTTTTGAAAGTTGCTGCGGGCTGATCGCTGCCATGGCAATGGAGTCCGGCTGGAAGCTGTCTCCGCTGTCGGCCCAATCCGTTTTTACCGGCATGGTCACGGATTCCGGGCGCTTTCGGTACGATGCGGTCAACGCGCGCACCTTCCGTTTGGCCGCGTTTCTGCGAGAGCAGCCCTTTGACACCAATGAACTGTATAATCACCTCTACGCCATGGATTACGAACAGGTTCGTCTGCGGGCACAGTTCGCACTGAAAATTCGTTTCACGCCCCACCACGTAGCTTATATTTACACCACGCAGGAGGAGAAAGAACAGTATCACGCGGACGATTTCGCCATTTCCCGCGGAATGGTCAATGTGATGTCGGATATCTCCGGGGTTCATATTTGGGTGAACTTCACGGAGAGCGACAAAGGCGTGCTGTGCGAGCTGCGGTCGGATCGAGTCAATATCAATCCGATTGCCGTGTCGTTTGGCGGCGGCGGTCATCAGAAGGCCAGCGGAGCCACCGTAGCCGACCGGGAAACGGCCATGGAAATGCTGGAAAGTCTGGATAAACTGGCGGAGGAAATGAAATGACCCGGGAAAAAATGCTGCCGATTCTTCAAAAAATACAGGAATACGATCATATCATCCTTTTCCGTCACAAGCGGCCCGACGGCGATTGTCTGGGCGCCAGCAAAGGGCTGCAGAGGATGCTGCGTCTCAGCTTCCCGGAAAAGCAGGTCGATCTGCCGGAAAGCGACGGTTCCGAGCACTTGGCCTTTCTGGGGCCGGACGATCCGGCTATGTCCGAGGCTGCTTATGTCAATGCGTTGGGCGTGGTGGTGGACACCGGCTCCTCTGATCGAATTTCCAACCCCCATTTTTCCCTGTGCCGGGAGCTGGTCAAGATCGACCATCATCCCAACGTGGAGCCTTATGCCCCTACGTTGTGGGTGGAGGAGGACTGCTCGTCCTGCTGTGAGATGATCGCCGCGCTGGCCGAGACCTTCCCGGAAACGCTGAAAATCGACCCGCAGGCCGCCTCATTCCTGTATCTGGGCATGGTGACAGATTCCGGGCGCTTTCGTTTCTCTGGGGTGAACGGGGATACTTTGCGCCGGGCCGCGTTCTTGATGGACGCAGGCGTGGATACGCAGCGGCTGTACGCCCGGCTGTATTTGCGGGATTTCGAATCCTTCCGCTTTGAGGCATGGGTCTACGATCAGCTTCACCGTACGGAAAACGGCGTGGTCTGGCTGCGGATCGACCGGGAAGATCAGGAAAAGTTCGGCCTTTCCTTTGAAAACGCCAGCGCCGCCGTCGGCTATCTGGACACCATCAAGGGCTGCATCTGCCAGCTGGCTTTCATTGACGCGCCGGACGGCTCCATCCGGGTGCGGCTGCGTTCCCGGTTCATGTCGGTAAACGGGCTGGCGGAGCGTTATCACGGCGGTGGCCATGCTTGTGCCAGCGGGGCCACGGTGTATAGCGTCGAAGAACTGAATGCGCTTGTTGCAGAGGCAGACGCGCTGACGGGGCAGTACAAGGCCGGGCATGACGATTGGCTGTAACATGATAAGGTTTCCATAAAGGCAGGAATTTGAATGGACCAACGCGTTATCCAATTACTGATCGATTCCTTCGGGCAGATTTTGCTGCCCGGCCTGACCATGACCATCCCGCTGACGGTGATCTCCTTTTCGTTGGCGATGGTCATCGCCATTATCACCGCACTGGTGCAGTTCGCCAACATCCGCGTATTGAAGCAGATCGCCCGGTTCTATATCTGGGTGGTGCGCGGCACGCCGCTGCTGGTGCAGCTGTTCGTTGTGTTCTACGGTCTGCCGGATATCGGCATCGTGCTGGATCCTTTCCCGGCGGCGATCATCGTTTTCTCCATCAATGAGGGCGCTTACTGCGCTGAGACCATGCGGGCGGCGCTGGAAGCTGTCCCTGCCGGTCAGATGGAGGCGGGCTATTGTGTGGGCATGAGCTATTTGCAGATCATTCGGCGCATCGTACTGCCTCAGGCGCTGCGGACGGCCTTCCCGCCCCTGTCCAATTCCCTGATCTCCATGGTGAAGGACACCTCGCTGGCGGCCAACATTACCGTGATGGAAATGTTCATGGCCACCCAGCGCATTGCGGCGCGCACCTATGAAATGCTGCCCCTGTACTGCGAGGTGGCAGCCATCTACCTGCTGTTTTCAACGATCCTGACCTTCATTCAGCGGGCAGGGGAAAGGAGGCTTTCTTCCTATGGCAAACGGGACGGCAAGCGAAAAGCGTGAATGTCTTCTTCGGGTCGACAATATCCGCAAGGCCTTCGGCGATCAGACCGTTCTGCGGGATGTGAGTCTGGAGGTGGATAAGGGCGACGTGATCGCCATTTTGGGCCCCAGCGGGTCGGGCAAGACCACGCTGCTGCGGTGCCTGAATTTCCTCGAACGGGCGGACGGCGGAACGCTGACCTTCGACGGGGAGACCTTTGATCTGCATCAAACGGCCAAGCGGGATATTGCCCGGCTTCGGCGCAAGACGGCCTTTGTGTTTCAGAGCTACAACCTCTTTCTGAATAAAACGGCACTGGGCAACATCATGGAAGGGCTGGTGGTGGCCCGGAAAATGGCCAAGGCCGAGGCCAAGGCCATCGGCATGAAAATGCTGGAGAAGGTCGGTCTGGCCGATCGGGCGGAGGCGTATCCCGCTGAACTTTCAGGCGGACAGCAGCAGCGGGTGGCCATTGCCCGGGCGCTGGCTTCCGACCCGGAGATCATCTATTTCGACGAGCCCACTTCCGCCCTTGACCCGGAGCTGACGGGAGAGGTGCTGTCCGTCATGCGCGATCTGGCGCAGGAGGGCATGACCATGCTGGTGGTCACCCATGAAATGGGCTTTGCCCGGAATGTTTCCAACAAGGTGGCCTTCATGGAAAACGGCGTTATTGTGGAGGAAGGTCCATCTAAGGCGTTTTTCGATCATCCGAAGGAAGCGCGCACCCGCGCCTTTTTGCGGATGGTCGATGGCAATCAGGAGCCCCGCGCCTGATACTCGCGGGGAACGAGTCAAAGAAAGGAATGATAGAGCATGCATAAATTTCGTGGATTTGCGGCGCTATTGCTGGCGCTGATGATGGGGCTGACCGTTTTTGCGGCTCAGGCTGAAAGCGGCGATCTTCTTTCGGAGATCAAGAGCCGGGGCGAGATCGTAGTCGCCACCGAGGGCGCGTGGGCTCCGTGGACGTATCACGACGAGCAGGGCACACTGGTGGGCTTCGACGTGGAGGTTATGCAGGCCATCGCCGCCAAGCTGGGCGTGACGGCTACCTTTGCTGAGACCGAGTGGGACGGCATCTTCGCCGGGCTGGACTCCGGCCGTTACGATATTGCCGCCAACGGTGTGGAAGTGACGGATGAGCGCGCCCAGAAGTATGATTTCTCCACGCCCTACGGCTATATCCGGACGGCGCTGATCGTGCGGGGCGACAATACCGATATTCAGTCCTTCGAGGACCTGAAGGGCAAGCATACCGCCAACTCCATCGCCAGCACCTACATGACGCTGGCTGAGAGCTACGGCGCTACCGCCGCCGGGGTGGACACGCTGGATCAGACCATCCAGATGGTGCTGTCCGGCCGCGCGGACGCGACGCTGAATGCGGAGGTCTCCTTCTATGATTATATGAACGTCCATCCCGATGCGAACCTGAAGGTGGTCGCCCTGACGGACGAAGCCTCCAAGGTGTCCCTGCCCATGCGCAAGGAAGAACGCAGCGCTTCTCTGCTGGCGGCGGTCAATCAGGCCATTGCCGAGCTGGACGCGGAAGGTGAACTGACCCGCATTTCTGAAAAATACTTCGGTAAGGACATTACCAAGGCGGAACAGTAAAACGACTGAAACGCAAAACGTCTCCCCTGCAAAGCGGAGGAGACGTTTTTTAATGGAAGCGTTGATGAAGAAATCGCTGCGGTATGGCGTTTAGTTTCGAAAAACGGGCCGCAAAGCTTTGGAAGCGGACGTTTAATTCTTGCGGCGCATCCCTGCCGGGAGCCAGGGCTCGCTGAAAGCGAACAGTTCGTCTACCAGCTGGCGAATCTCCCGCAGATCCAGCACGGCGGAGGTGAGCGGGTCGTAGCAGATCGCTTTGTAAATCAGTTCGCGGTCGCCCTCGAAGCAGGCGCGAACCGCCATTTCCTCGATCTGGCTGGAAAGATGCATCAGGGGGAGGAGTTCGTCGGGGATCGGCCCCACGTGAATGGGCTGCAGGCCGTTGCGGCTGGCCAGAACGGGCACTTCCACGCAGGCTCCCGCCGGCAGATTGTCGATCAGGCCGTAGTTGCGCACGTTGCCGTTGAAGGAGTACAGCTGGCCGTCCCCGAAGAGGGCGTTGAAAATGCTGGCGGCGTACTCGTTGCCGCGCTGGAGGTCGGCCGGTTCGTTGAGGAATTTTTCCAAATCGGTGTAGTAGTCTGCTTTCCGTTTTTCCCGGACCTCGATGGTGAAGTTGGTGCGGCCCGTGTTCCAGCTGGTGCCCCGGTAGCAGTATTTTTCCAGCAGGTCGTCCCGCTTGCGGAACCACGGACTGTACTCGGAAAAATGTCCGCTGGATTCGGTCACATAATACCCCAGCGCCAGAAAGACCTCGTTGCGGACGATGTCCTCGTCATACACCGCCGGATCGTCCAGCGTGCGCTGCCGCAGAGCCGGGTACAGGTCTTCCCCGTTGTGGGTCAGCTTCAGATAATAGGCCAGATGATTGATGCCGGCGCAGGTGTATTCGATTTCATTCACAGGGATATTCAGAATTTTGCTGAATTTTTCAATGCCGTGCTGTACGCTGTGGCACAGGCCGGTGGTCAGTACCTCGGGCGCGGCCTCCTGCATGGCGCGGCAAAGCATGGCCATGGGGTTGGTGTAGTTCAGAAAGACCGCGTTGGGGCAGTAGCGCTGAACGTCCTTCAGCACGTCCAGCATGACGGGTGCGGTGCGCAGGAAACGGAAAATGCCCGCAGGGTTCCGGGTGTCGCCCACATTGATCTTGACACCGTACTTTTCGCAGATTTCCAGATCACGCCGAAAAACCTCCAACGGCTGGGCCATAAGCATACTCAGCACCCCGTCTGCCCCGGGAAGCACCTCCGTGCGATCGGTGGTGCAGATCAGCTTGGCGGGGTAATGCCCTGCATCAATGATGTGCTGCACCGCACGGCGCGCGTATTCCAGCCCTTCGGGGTTGATGTCTACCAAAGCGATGGTCGCGTCGGCAAAAGCGGGAAAGGTGAGAATGTCCCGAACCAGATTGCGGGTGAAAACGTGGCTGCCCGCGCCGATGAGAACAAATTTCCTGGACATCTGTCGTTCCTCCTGTTCAAACGATGGAAAGCCTAGGGAAAGCCTAGAAAAATCCATGCTGTATCATTTGCACACACTGTAGCATGATGAAATAAAACTGTCAATGTGGCCAAATTCTCTCCAAAATAGAAGGGTGAAATTCGCCGTACACCAGAAATAAAACCGATTTGGCAAAAACGTGGTCAAATTCACCACGAGCAAAAGAAAAAGCCGAAAAAAACGTCCTTTTTCCGAACGATTGTCCTGCTGTGAATTTGACTATATTTACGAAAACGATTCGTCCGCCTATAATCGGGCCATAGCAAAACGCAACAGGAGTGAATGGAGAATGACGAACCGAATGGACAGCGCGGCCGCCTTGACGCCGCGCCGCCGGAAAAGCCAGCTTCACTGGCAGCTGCTTCTAATGGTGCTTCCGGCGCTGATCTATCTGCTGATTTTTCATTATAAGCCCATGTACGGCGTGGTGATCGCCTTCAAGAACTATAAATTCAAGCTGGGCATCCTGGGCAGCCCCTGGTGCGGGCTGGAGAATTTTCAGCGGCTGTTCAGCTCCTACTGGTTCCCGATCATTTTGAAGAATACGCTTACCATCAGCATTTTGTCGCTGGTGATGGGGTTCCCCATGCCCATCCTGCTGGCCCTGATGGTGAACGAGATCGAGCACGAAAAGATCAAGCGCACCTTCCAGACCATCTCCTATGCGCCCCATTTTATTTCCACCATCGTGGTATGCGGCATGGTGATCCTGTTCACCAATCCCAATTCGGGAATCATCAATAAGGCGCTGGGGCTGTTCGGGCTGGAGCCGGTGGCCTTTATGCAGAGCGCGCCCGCCTTCAAATGGGTATATGTCCTCAGCGGCATCTGGCAGTCCACGGGGTGGAGCTCCATCATTTACTTTGCGGCGCTGTCCGGCGTAGATAAATCCCTGCTGGAGGCGGCGGAGATCGACGGTGCGAACCGGCTGCAGAAGATTTTCTACATCAACCTTCCCGTGCTGGTGCCCACGATGCTGGTGTTGTTCATCCTGCAGTGCGGTTCCCTGCTGAACGTGGGGTACGAAAAGGTCTACGCCCTGCAGAACGCCACCAATCTGACGGGCTCCGAGGTCATTTCCACCTATGTGTATAAGGTCGGTATGGTGCAGAAGGACTTCGCATTCTCCACAGCTACGGGTCTGTTCAATTCAGCCGTCAACTGCGTCATTCTGGTGCTGGCCAATACGCTGTCCAAGTCGCTGGCCCATTCCAGTCTTTGGTAATGGAGGAAAAAAGAAACATGAACGTGAGCATCCATGCCGCAAGCCGGCGGAGCAAGCCCCGGCTTTCCCGGGGAGATCGGGTCTTCGTCTGGGTCAATTACGCGCTGCTGATTTTGATCACCATCGTGACCCTTTACCCGCTGCTGTTCGTCATCAGCGCGTCCATCAGCGACCCCAAGGCCGTAGCCAGCGGGAAAATGATCCTGCTGCCTATCGACCCCACGTTGGAGGCCTACCGCTTTATTTTCAACTATCAGGAGATCTGGACGGGCTATGCCAACACCATTTTCTACACCTTCTTTGGAACGCTCATCAATCTGGCGTTGACGGTTCCCGCGGCCTACGCCCTTTCCCGGAGAGACTGCCCCTGCAAGGGCTTCATCATGACGCTGTTCATGATCACCATGTATTTCGGCGGAGGGCTGATCCCCGGCTATCTGAACATCCGACAGCTGGGACTGCTGAACAGCCGGGCAGTACTGCTGATCTGCGGCGCGGTCTCCACCTACAACCTGATCGTGGCGCGTACCTTCTTTGCCAATACCATTCCCTGGGAGCTGCATGAAGCGGCGTTTCTGGACGGATGCACCGATTTCGGCATTCTGCGGCGGATCGTTCTGCCCCTGTCCTCGCCCATCATCGTGGTGCTGATCCTTTACTACGGTGTAACCCATTGGAACAGCTATTTCAACGCCCTGATCTACCTGACCAGCCGGGAAAAATACCCGCTGCAGGTGTTCCTGCGGGAGATCCTGACGCTGGGACAGTTTGTCAGCGACCAGCTGATGAACGCCGACAACCTGTCCCCGGACGCCATGCAGGAGCTGATCAAGCAGGCGGACACGGCCAATATGATCAAGTACGCCGTTATTATCGTTTCCACCGTGCCCATGATGGTGATCTATCCGTGGGTGCAGAAGTACTTTGCCAAGGGGATCATGATCGGCTCTGTCAAGGGCTGAACGATCATAGAAAAAATCGATCATAAAGGAGGAACCTACCCCATGAAGAACCGCTTTTCCCGTTTCCTATCTCTGGCGCTGGCAGCGATGATGCTGCTGGCCATTGCGCCGGTGAGCGCGCTGGCGGACGAACCAGTCGTGCTGACCATGGCCGCCAAGAACTCACCCAGCGCCGCCGATTATCAGGATCGCGACATCGTTTCGGAAATTGAGAAACGCCTCGGCATCCATCTGGACATCACCTCTTATTCCACTGACGCATGGGAAACCCAGCTTTCCCTGATGATGGCTTCCGACGAGCTGCCGGACATTCTGGCCGAGCTGGACATGAGCCGCGCGGATGTGAACAAGTATGGTCAGGAAGGCTTCTTTCTGGATTTGAGCCAGTATTTGGACTATATGCCCAACTTCAAGGCCCGGCTGGAAAGCGACCCCATTCTGGACGCTTATTCCCGGGACGAGCATGGCGCGATCTACGGCATCTCCAAGACCCGCGACTCGCTGTGCAGCCGCGCCGTGTCCATGGCCTATCTGAACAAGAACTGGCTGAAGAATGTGGGCATGGAAGCCCCCACCACCACCGAAGAACTCTATCAGGTGCTGAAGGCCTTCAAGGAGCAGGACGCTAATGGCAACGGCAAGACCGATGACGAGATCCCGCTGTCCATCACCTTCGACGGCGGTTCCGGGGTGCGCGGCGAGTACGTGATCCGTTCCGCGTTCGGCATCTATGGCTATAGCAGCAACTATCAGCCCCAGCTGGACGAAAACGGCAAGGTGTATCTGGCCGAGACTACCGAGGGCTGGAAAGAATACGTGAAGTATATGAACCGGCTTTACACCGAGGGCCTGCTGGATCCTGACTGCTTCATCATGACCAACGATGAATATGTGGACAAGACGGCCTCCGACCGCATCGGCCTGTTCGCCAGCTGGAATACCCTGAACCGGGTCTTCGGCACCGACGATCTGAGCATTTATTTCGATTACATTTTCTTCACCGGCGTAACTTCCGACCTGACGGAAGAAGTGGTGTACCCCCTGTGGAACCCCGTGACCGCCAACTGCGTCACCGCCGTTTCCGCCGACACCGAGCATCCTGAGGACGTGGCCCGGATGCTGGACTACTTCTACACCGAGGACGGTATGGAGCTGGCGACCTACGGTACGCCCGGCAAAAACTGCAGTGTGATCGAGGGCTATATGGGCATCAAGACCTACGACTACACCGGCTATTGGGAGAATTCCGGCTACGAAAGCGCTAACGCCTATGTATCCAACGCCCTTCTGTTCAACAATATGTGCCAGTTTGTGCAGTACAGCCCTGCGCAGCGCGTGGTAGACGAAGCCACCGACGAGCAGCTGGATCAGATGCTGGCGGAGGATCAGAGTCAGGTGACCACCATCGACGCGTATAAGGAAAAGGCCCGCCGCGCCGTCAAGTGCTGCGACGACTTCCCGCTGCTGGTGTACACCGCCGACGAGACCGCCGAGCGTGCCAGCCTGCTGGCGGATATTCAGACCTATATCAAGACCATGAAGGCTCAGTTCATCATCGGCGAGACCGATATCGACAGCAACTGGGACACCTTCATCAACACCTTGAACGGGATGCGGCTGCAGCGTCTGCTGGAGATCGAACAGCAGGCCTACGACCGTTATGCCAAGAACCTGTAAGGAAACCGTGTTTCCCGCGGCGGGAGCGTCTGTGCGGCGCTCCCGCTTTGCGGCGTTTTTTTGCGGATAAAGGAAAAAGCTGATATAATATCAGCAGAATGAAATGGGCGGGGGAAACGCACATGCAACGGAAAAATCGGCTGATCTGGAATTTTTTGCTGGCCTACCTGACGGTATTGATCCCCATGCTGCTGGTCAGCTTTCTGGTATCTGGACAGACGATCCGCCGCATGGAGGAGAACTCCTATCACGCCATTCAGGATCGGGTGAACCGAGCCAGCAAGGATTTTGTAACGCTGCTGAGCCGCTACGAGGGAAGCAGCGCGGCGCTTTCTCGGGAGGAAGCGCTTATTGGGGAGTTCTGGACGCAGAATATCAAGCGCTATGATGCCATCCACACCCTGAAAAGTGTCGCCAATTTCGATACCAACGTGACCGCACTGTTCCTGACATCCCCGAACAACGATGTTTTTTCGTCTATGGGCTATTCCCGGATGGACACGTTTACCGGGCGCTTTTTGCAGCTCAAGGAGGAATCCGTCGTCCGGCTGACGGAGACGGTGCACAGCAGCAGCCGGCTGGCTGTGGCGTTGACCCGGAGGGACGATACGGAGCATTTTCTGCTGCTGCATTACCCGGCCACGGTGATGTATAAAACTAAAGGCACGGTGAACTACCTTTTCGGCCAGAATTTTGTCGCGCGGCAGCTCCGCAGTCTTTCCCCGGAAGCGCCTGCCTATATCCAGCTGCTTTTTTCAGACGGTTCCAGCCTTTGCTTCTATGAGCAGGATGAAAAAACGAATTTTCTGGACGCGCTCCCGTCGGAAGAGACCTTGCAGGGCTATACGGCCATCAACTGCCAGGTTCCGTATCTGGATATGACACTTTCCGTTTACTACAGCTCAGACGGGATGTACGAACCCATTCGGGAGGGCCTGACCGTCAATACAGTAGCGCTTTGCACGGGAATGCTGCTTTCTCTGCTGATTTCCCTGCTGCTCAGCGCCCGGAGACTCAGGGGCATTCACCGCTTGGAAGAGATCGCCAGCGGCAAGCAGGTCACGTTCCGCTACAGCGATGAATTTTCATTGATCGGGAATCTGCTGAGCCATTCGGCGCTGGAGATCGATCGGCTCTCCTCCCATATTCAGACCGCTAACGACCGGCTTCGCCAGCAGACGGTGCAAATGGTGCTCAGCGGCGCGGCTTGGGATCGGGAAATGGCCAACCGGCTGCTGGCTCCCTACGATCTGGCCCTGAATGAAGAATTTTATTTTGTGGGCGTTCTGCGCCCCACACAGCCCTGCGGCGAAGAAGCCCTGACGGAGCAGCTTCGGGGCGAAATGGCCTACTGGGCGGAACTGCCCAATGGCCGCGCGCTGGTATTCATGGGGGAATTGCCCAATCCTGACGAGGACGGCGCACAGCGGAAGATCATCGCCCGGCATTTCCGGCAGCTGCTGCAGGGCGGCGTGACCATCGGTCTCAGTCAGGCTTATCAGGAATTGAGTGCGGTGGATTTGGCGGTTCGCGAAGCTCTGGAAATGTCGGAGCAGGAGACGGAGAACGGAGAAGAAACCATCGTCCGCTGCTTCGAAGAATGGATGGGAAAGGAGGCACCGGTGCTGCAGCTGGATCAGGGACGGCTGCAAGCCTTTAAGAAGGCGCTGCGCGAACAGGATACGAACCGCGCTCTGCGACTGTTTGACGAAATGAACGGAGAGATTCTTTCTGCCCACAGCAGCGCCGCCAATCAGGCTTATCTGCGCTACTGCATCCTGCAAAGCGCCGTTAACGTCATGGAAGAGGATGCAGGGGAGGGGCTGCTGCATACATCCCTGCAGATCAACGTTCTGGACAACGCCGAATACACGCAGGGGGTCCATCAGCTGCTGCGCAGTCAGGAGACTTTGCTCAAACAGGAAAAAAGCGTGGATTTTTCCGGCATTCTGGACTATATTCAGGCCCACTACGCCGACCCCAATCTGTCCGCCATGGATGTGGCGGAATACGCCCACACCAGCAAGGCCCATCTGGGACGGCTGTTCAAGCTCAACACCGGCAAAACCTATATCGAGTATGTTTCCGAGCTTCGCCTGCAAAAGGCCTGCGAAATGCTGACAAAGACGCAGTTCCCGGTGACGGAGATCACCACCCGGGTCGGCTATACCGACCATTCCAGCTTCCGCCGTAAATTCAAGGCCCAGTATGGCATCAGCGTAACGGAATATCGCAAGCAGTACGGGAAAGAAGGGTGAGCAAGAATGAAAAGCGGCGGGCAGACAAAGTCGCCGCTTGGCCTGTGACATCAGTAGTTCGAGAAAGCAGAAACGAAAGAAGCGCCAACTTGCATTGCATCAAAAGAATCCCCGTTCGAAAATTCGAACGGGGATTCTTTGGCAAAGGAAAAATTTACCGTTTGGGAAGCGAAGGTTCTTTTTCGGCTCTTTCCACCCTTCCGGGATACAGCTCGACCGTTTTGTCCTGATACTGCCATTGGGTGACAAAGCAGCCGTAGCGGCGCAGAAGGCAGCTGCGCTGGGCAGGAGCGCCTGGCAGAGCTTCCCCCGCGTTCTCCATGGAGCGCAGGTCTTCCAACAGGTTCAGCAGACGAATGGGACAGCCCATGTCGGCCAGTTCGCATTCGTCGGTCAGCACCTCCAATGAATGGGTGCAGTAGGGAGGAATGCGCAGCAGCTCTCCCGGCTTGGCAGTGACGGTTTCGTCCGGGGTCGTCAGGCGGACTTCTCCGCAGATGACCTGATACAGCTCCCAGTTGGGATGGGGTGCGTTCCATTCCACCCGCAGCTCCTTGTGACCGACGATCCGCCAGACTTCACCTCGGTGTATTCCATTGTGGATACGGCGATGGTGGGGCAGTATCACGGCCCGAAGGGAACGGCGGCGCTGGCGGTTGTTGCGCCGGTCTGGAATATCATCTACAGTCTGGGCTTGCTGATGGGCATCGGCGGAAGCGTCATTTTCAGCACGAAGCGCGGCAGTGAAAAGAAGGACGGCAGCGAGAACTAGTATTTCACAGCGGCAGTCATTGGTTCGGCGATTCTGGCCCTGCTGGCATGGGCGGCTCTCCTGTGCTTTGAGCGGCCGATTCTAACTTTCTTCGGCGCGAATGAATCGCTGCTGGCGTTGGCTCGGAAATACATGCGCCCTATTCAGTGGGTGTTCCCGCTGTTTCTGTTGAATCAGATGCTGGCGGCATTTCTGCGAAACGACGCCAATCCCGGCCTTGCCACACTGGGCGTGCTGGCCGGCGGCGCATTCAATATTTTTGGCGATTACTTTTTCGTATTTACCTGCCGGATGGGTATCTACGGCGCAGGGCTTGCAACAGCTATCGGCTCCGGGATTTCGTTTGTTGTGATGCTGACGCATTTTTTCAGCCGCAGAAATACGCTTCGACTGGTGAAGGTGGAACGTCTGCCGCACAAGCTTCAGAAGATTTGCGTGACGGGTTTTTCTACCTTCTTTATTGACGTGGCCATGGGCATCCTGACGGTGCTTTTTAACCGTCAGATCATGAAATACCTCGGTATGGCCCGATCATTCAGGTCAGCATCTTTGTTCAGTGCTGTGCGTACAGCGTCGGGCAGGCGGCGCAGCCCATCATTTCCATGAACTTCGGCGCGGGCAAAGGCGGAAGGATCAGGGAGATCTTACGGCTGGCGCTGGGCACGATGGCGTTTTTCGGCCTGTTCTGGACGGCGCTCAGCATGGCGTGTCCGAATCTTTATATCCGTATTTTTATGGCACCGACGCAGCAAATTCTGGAAATGACGCCCGCCATCATTCGAACCTATGCATTGTCGTTCCTGCTGCTGCCTGTGAATATTTTCTCTACCTATTATTTTCAGGCGATCATGCGCCCAAAGGCGGCGTTTATCGTGTCGGCGGCGAGAGGACTGGTGATTAGCGGCGCGTTGATCCTGGGACTTCCGGCGCTGGCAGGCGCGGACTCCCTATGGTCTGCCATACCCATAACAGAGCTGCTGGTGGTGATCTATGCGGCGGGAGCCATTTGGGGAATCGGGATCAATCTGGGAAACAGTCTGGACGCAGTGGGTGGGGAAACGGCTTGGAACAATCCCATTACCACCCGGGAAATGATCCATATGTATGCCGCGGCGGGGTTTGACATTCTGCGTGTGCCGACGACGTGGGCACTGCACATGGGGCTTGGGCCTGATTACATTGTTGACCCGGCATGGATGAACCGGGTGCAGGAAGTGGTCGACTGGGCGCTGGAGGAAGGAATGCGCGTGATCCTCAATGTGCATCATGAAAACGAAACCTGGCTGCGCCCGGAACTGAAGGCACTGAAGGATGTTATGCCGCAGTTCGTGACGCTGTGGAAGCAGATTTGTTTCCGTTTCCGTGATTATGGAGATCGACTGATTTTTCAAGGGATGAACGAGCCCCACAGCTCGCGTGATCCCAACGCGTGGAACGGAGCAAACCGTGATGTGCGCGCTGCCATCAACGCATTGAATCATGCCTTTGTCGCTACGGTTCGTGAAAGCGGCGGCAAAAATCCCGCCCGTTGGCTCTGCATCCCGCCTGCCGCCGCACAGATCACGAAGGACGGGCTGGACGATCTGATTATCCCGAAGGATCCGCGGGTCATTGTGACGGTTCATAATTACGCGCCCAGCCGCTTTGTCTTTGCCCACAACGAGCCGGACGAAACGCCCCATTTTGACGCGGAGGCCGAACGGACGCTGAACGGCGTTTTTGAGCTGCTTCAATCGTTTCAATCCCGCACGGGCGCAACCATTATGATGACCGAACACGGTGCTGTGACCAAAATCGACCCTGAAACCGGCAAGCGCAATGATTCGGATCGCGCTGCCTACGAAACCGCGTTTTTGAGCCGGGCCAAAGCGCTGGGCATTCCCTGCGTTCTATGGGACAACAATTATTTCGACGACGGCGACGAATGGTTCGGCTTGTTTGACCGCACGGCGCTGCGCTGCAATTCCCCGGAGGTACTGAAAGCTATGCTGCCCTTTCGCGCTGCTAAAAAATAAGCGAAGGAAGAAAAGAACAATCGCCAGATCAGGAAGACGGTAGCATTTCTATCTCTTTTGAAAAATGGGCGTGAAGAGCAAAGTAGCTCCTCACGCCTGTTTGTATGGTGAAAAATGAAAGCGATTCAGAATGAAAAAACGGGAAACCCTTGTAACAAAAGAAACGTCTGATATATAATACCAGATGTAAGGCGTTGTTTGTACATGCGGCACAGACCGGCGAATGGCTGCGATGCAGCTGCATTGATGAGGTGGCAGAATGAAAAAGCACATGGTTCTCTCCACGAATAAGCATCCCACCAAACTGGGAAAGGCGCTGCATGGAATCAGTTGGATGATGCTGATGATGTGGATAATGGTTGGGGCTATTTTGCTGGTATCGGAATTTTCCTTCCGATCGATCCTGTTGTGGTTGATATGCTGTGCAGCCGGGGTGCTTCAACTGATAGGGATTCAGGGGCTAATTTCCCGTTACGAGAGAAAACAGAAGACTCCTTCGGAGCGAGCGTCTGTGCAGCAACAAACGGGGAAACGCGAGACGGCCTCCACTTTCGCCGAGAACGATGGCTTTGAGGTGGCAGGGGTAAAATATACATCCTTTGACGATCTGCGCCATGCAGAAATCCCATGGGAGGACAAGGAAACACGGTTGTTTTCTGATAGCTATGGGCGGCTTGTTCTTTACGACACAGAACTTTATCCCTGCTTTGATTCATATGACGCGATTTTTGAGAAGCGCAAGTATCATCTTTTTTATATTTTAACAAACAACAGTCAGGCCGGGCAGGGCCAGTGGGCGTGTGTGCGCTTTCCCGATGAAAAAACAGGGGCGCAAGTGCTGTTTCAGAACTTGCCGTTTGAGGAAATCAAAGTCCGCGTTGCAGAACGAAGGGTATCGCTTTTCGAACAGATGGAGCAAATGCAAGCGGAGCGGGGGAAACATTCCCTTTCCGAAGGATGAATACAGAAAATAACAAACGATATGATATAAAGAAAATCCGAACCTTTCTTATTGAAAAAAGGTTCGGATTTTGTCATGCTTGGTGGGGCATTCCCGCCCCGAACCCTGCTATGAACGAATACGACAAACTGGAAGTTGTCTATTTCAATACATCTACCCATCTATTGTTTTCTTTGTAGAAAAAATACTCGCTTAAATTTTCGTTAAAAAAAACTTCCAACATCTTTTCCATTCCATCCGCTAAATCAGCCTTTTTCATATCTTCTATTTCTGTCCAGTAAACTTCCCCCTCAGCAGATGCAGACAAGTTCCCCTCAAATTTGTTGGTTTTATAAAATAAAACCATATATCTTGAACCGTCATCGTTTGACCAATCTTTTATTCCACATAGTATAGGCGAAGAAATTCTTAATCCCGTTTCCTCAAACACTTCACGAATTACAGCATCCGTAAAGGATTCTCCTTTTTCCACATGCCCTCCCGGAAATGTAACGCCGCGATAATCATCATCTATTTTTTCTTGTACTAAAACCTTATTACCATCGTATACCATACACATATTCGTTATTGTTACGATTTCTGTCCTATCCATGTTACAACCTCCACAAATCCCATTTTGTTGAGCCGAGTATACCATACTTTCCAATGAAAGAACACATTATATAGGAGGTCTTGATCGTTTGGCTGCTTATGAGCGTACACACTCCGCAGAGATTTCAAAGGGGCCATGCTCCTTGGCACAAAGTCTGGTGCGTTTTACCTTGCCAGAGATGTACAGGCTTCCGATACGCAGCGATTGACCCAAAACGCCCCAGATACGCGAAAGGGATACCCCGTCTTTGTTCGTTCCTGTTTACCGTTCCGAATAGTCCTTTCGCAGAACTTCCGATCAATAAAAAACGTACCCGAACCTTTTTCGGAAAGAATCAGGTTCGGATATGAAATATATGGTGGGGATAGCGGGACTCGAACCCGCAAGTCCGAAGACGGGGGATTTTAAGTCCCCTGTGTCTGCCAATTTCACCATATCCCCGGGAGAAATGAAGAAAACGGTGTTTCTTGCGAAACACCGTTTTCTTTGGTACACCATCAGGGACTCGAACCCTGGACACCCTGATTAAGAGTCAGGTGCTCTACCAACTGAGCTAATGGTGCTCGCTGCGCTTCAGGCAACGAAGATTATTATACTCAGTTTCGAAAAAATGTCAACGGCTTTTTTCAAATTTTTTGATTTTTTTTGAGAAACGTGGTTGAAAGACGAAAAAACCTTGTTTTTCGGCCTTTTGAGCCGCACTAAAATGTGCGTTGCATTCCCAGTGGAGAGACCTTATAATGGAATCAGCACTTTTTCCCTTTTGGGGATGAAATGGACAGGAGGAAACCTTCGTGAGAAAAGCGTTGTTTATTGGCGGCACGGGAACGATCTCCAATGCGATCAGCAAGCGCTGCCTGGAAAAAGGCTGGGAGCTTTATTTGCTGAACCGGGGAAATCATCCGCTGCCGGCGGGGGCTAAATCCCTTTGTGTGGATGTGAACGACGAAGAAAAGGTGCGCCAGTTGCTGGGTGATCTCCATTTTGACGTCGTGGCGGACTTCATCATTTTTAACGTGGAACAGCTGGAGCGGGACATTCGCCTTTTCAGCGGGCGAACCGATCAGTATATTTTCATTTCGTCCGCGTCGGCGTATCAGAAGCCGGCGGTGAATCCGTTGATCACGGAGTCTACTCCGCTGTGCAACCCTTATTGGGAGTATAGCCGCAATAAGGCCGCCTGCGAAGACCGGCTGATGCGGGAGTATCGGGAAAACGGCTTCCCCTTCACCGTGGTGCGCCCCAGCCATACCTACAGCGAACGCAAGGTGCCGGTGCCGCTGCATGGCAATTTCGGTTCCTTTCAGGTGGTGGAGCGGATTCGTCAGGGCAAAAAAGTCATCGTGCCCGGCGACGGCACCTCGCTGTGGACGCTGACCCACAGCAATGACTTTGCCAAGGGCTTCTGCGGCCTGATGGGCAATCCTCACGCCATTGGCAACGCCTACCACATTACCTCCGACGAGCGGATGACGTGGGATCAAATCGTGCGCATCACGGCGCAGGCGCTGGGCGTGGAGGCCCGCATTGTCCATATCCCGACGGATGTGCTGGGTAAGCTGAACCCGGAATGGGTCGGCTCCATGGCGGGGGACAAGTCCAACTCCGTGTGGTTTGATAATACGAAGATCAGACGGGACGCGCCGGAATTTGTCTGCACCACCCGTTTTGCTGATGGCGTGCGGGAAGCGCTGCATACGATCTATGCCGATGCCAGCCTGCAAAAGTTGGACCCTGCCTTCGACGACTGGTGCGACCGCGTGATCGCTCAATATGAGGCCGCCGTGGAAACGTTGCCTGTCTTTGAGGGATAACAGGTTTTGTTTCCCAAATGAAAACGCCAGCTCCGAGAGTTTTTTCGGAGCTGGCGTTTTATGATACTGCCCTGCTGGGCTCGAGAGAGAAATTTCCAAAACGGATTTACCAGCGTGTCATATTCTTTTCAAACTTGGCTATATAGGCCTCTTTCAGTTCTTGCTCGCTAATTCCATAGCATAAAAGGACGTCGTTGTAATACATGAGCACATCCGCCATTTCCTCAATGAGATGCTGCCGTAAATCTAGATCCTCAACAGCTTTTTGGTCTCCGTTTTTCTTAATGATGTCAATCACTTCTCCTACTTCACCGAGCAGCCATAACAATTTGTGCTTGCCTGCTTCGGGGCAGATCGTTTCCCATTTGTCTTTATATTTTTCCTGCATGGTCTGCTGCATTGCAAGCATATCTTTGATTGTAAAATCGCTCATCTTTTTTTCTCCCAATCTCGATTGACCCCAATAGATTCTTTGGCCGTTCGGCTTTTTCAAAAGCAGAGCTTGCCGATCAGCACTACGATACCGGCCGCCGCCAGCGCGACGATCAGGTACATCACCGTGGCCAGACTCCGCTTCATGAGGATGGTCTTCCATGGCTTGACATAGGGGACGCCGTCCATGCCCTTAATGCGCCAGATTTTGCTGTGGCCTACCCAAAGCCGGTCGATGACGAGTGCGTCAAACCAGTTCACGACCACCAGAAAAAGCGCTGCCTGAAGATAGGCCGTTTTGAAATCCGTAACGCGGTTCCAGAAGGAGATCATCAGGATCGGGGCGGCGAAGATGATGATGCAGAAGGAAATCATAAAGCGCTTGCCGCTTTTCATGACGGCGGCTTTGTCCGCAATTCCGCGGCGGTGCGCTTCCTCAATATATTCCTTTGGATAAAAGTACAGGCAGTGAAGCCCGCTGTCCCTTACGGCACATTTCACCAGCAGAATATACAGAAGACAGTATAATACGAGTTGAAGCAGGAATAACATTTGACCATCCCTCCTTATAAATTGCGGTAAGTCTCCTTTAACCGCGTCGTCTGATTATACCACGGGCGGCAGCAGGGCTTCAATGCCGAATGGCTGCTGATCTGGAGCGCCTATATCCCTATCATCCGGCCAAAGCGCCCTCTGTACAGCGGGGGCGCGGTTGTGGTATAATCTTAAATTGCTAACGTATGCAAAAGAGCAATGGGAGGCCGAATGCATGGGAAAGGCACAAACGTCAGCATTTCAAAACCGGGAGCTGAGCTGGCTCCAGTTTAACCGGCGCGTTCAGGCGGAGGCGGATCAGCCGAAGAATCCGCTGCTGGAAAGGGCTAAATTCCTCGCAATCGTCACCTCCAATCTGGATGAGTTCATGCAGGTACGCTATCCAAAGGTTTTTCGGGCTGCAAAAGGGAAAAAAGCAGAAAAAAAACAACTGGGCGGATTGACCTCCAAAGAACTGTACCAGAAGGTCAATAAAGAGATCCTGAGCCAGAATAACCAGCAGTATCTGCTTTTTGACGGCATCAGCAGCGAACTGTACCTGCACGGCATTCGCCTGTACCCAGTGTTTTCGCTGAGCCATACCCAGTCCGACCGGGAAAAGGAGCTATTTCACGACTCCATTCTGCCCTTTTTGAAGGAGCTGCCGCAGGATGCGGCGGTCAGCCAGAAGCAGCTGCATCTGTGCGTCAAGCTGACCCGCAGCCGGGGCCGCAGGAGCCGCTTCGCGCTGGTGGCGCTGCCCGCGTCGCTGCCGCGTATCTACGACCTTTCCGAAACGAGGGACGATCAATGTCTGATCGGCCTGGAGGACGTGGTGCGCCATCATATCAGCGCCCTGTTCCCCCGGGAAACGGTGGAGCATTGCGGCGTGTTCCGCATCCTGCGCAACCAGAATTTCGATCTGCCGGAGTGTACGCCGGAGGGCATGGAAGGCGCCGTACGGGAAATGCTGGGGATGCGCCGCAGTGGCCAGGTGATGCGGCTGGAAGCGGAAGAACGCATGAGCGAGGAAATGCTGACCTGGCTGATGAAACGGCTGGACGTTCAGCGGGAGCAGCGCTACCGTGTCACGGGCCCGCTGGATCTGAATAAGCTGATGATGGCCGTGTACGGCATGGTCAAGCGGCCTGAACTGAAATACACGCCCATGCCGCCCAAGGCGGTGCCGGAGCTGATGGGCGACGATATTTTCGACCGCATCGAGGAAAAGGACTACCTGCTGTTCCATCCGTACCACAGCTTTGACCCGGTGGTGCATCTGGTGGAGCGGGCGGCGGAGGATCCCTCCGTGCGTACCATTCAGCAGACTCTGTACCGGGTGTCCGGCAACAGTCCCATCGTGGCGGCGCTGGCCCATGCCGCGGAAAACGGCAAACAGGTGTATGTGCTTTTTGAAAGTCAGGCGCGCTTTGACGAGGAAAACAATCTGTTCTGGGGCGAACGGCTTCGCCGGGCGGGGTGCCGGGTCAGTTTCGGCTTCCCGGGGCTCAAGTGCCACAGCAAGATCACGCTGGTCGAGCGGGAGACGGACGAAGGCTGGAAACGCACGCTTCATCTGGGCACGGGCAATTATCACGACTCCACCGCCAAGCTCTATACCGATTTCGGCCTGTTGACGGCGGACGAGGCCCTTTGCCGGGACGGCGCAGCTTTCTTTGAAATGCTGCGGGGCAGTGAAAACGCCGGCGCTGAAATGGAAGAACTGATCCATGCCCCGGAGAACCTGCAGACCACCATTCTGCAGCTGATCGACCGGGAGCGGGAAAACGCCGAAGCGGGCATTCACGCTTCGATCATCGCCAAGATGAACTCCCTGTGCGACGTGCCCCTGATGGAAGCCCTGTGCGACGCGGGCCGGGCGGGTGTAGAAATTCACCTGATCGTCCGAGGTATCTGTTCCCTGCTGCCGGGCAAGAAACATGGAAGCGAGAATGTGCACGTCCACTCCATCGTGGGCCGGCATCTGGAACACGCCCGGGCCTTCGTCTTCGAAAACGGCGGCGACCGGGAGGTGTATCTGTCCTCGGCGGACTGGATGCCCCGCAACCTGTACCGCCGGGTGGAGCTGATGTTCCCCGTGAAGGACGAACGCTGCCGCCGGGCCGTGGAAAATGTGCTGCGGCTGCAGCTGATGGATAATGAAAAGTGCCGCGTCCGGCTGCCGGGCGGCGCGTATGTGCTGCCGGAACTGAATGGCGCGGAGGAGATCAACGCGCAGGAAATCATGCTTCGGGATATCGACGGCGTGTTTGACGGCACGGCGCTGACGAAAGTCCGGGCAGAAGCGCCTGCGGAGACGGCAGAGGGGCAGGAGGAAGAATGATCGGCTGGAAAGAAATGATCCGGGAGGACGAGGAAGCGATCCTGCACCGGGACCCGGCGGCCAAATCGCTGCTGGAGGTGCGGCTGTGTTATCCCGGACTGAAGGCGCTGAAGGCCCACAGACGGGCCAATGCGCTGTATCGCAAGGGTCACGTGCTGCTGGCCCGTATCTTAAGCCAGCGCGCCCGGCACAAGACCGGCATTGAAATTCACCCCGGCGCGGAGATCGGGCGCAGGGTGTTCATCGACCATGGCGACGGCGTGGTCATCGGCGAAACCACCATCATCGGCAACGATGTGACCATTTATCAGGGCGTTACGTTGGGCGGCACGGGTAAGGACATCGGCAAGCGCCATCCCACCATCGGCAGCAACGTGACCATCGGCGCGGGCGCGAAGGTGCTGGGGCCCATCACCATCGGCAACAACGTGAAGATCGGCGCGGGTTCCATCGTGCTCAAAGATGTGCCGGACAACTGCACCGTGGTGGGTAACCCCGGCCGCGTGGTGGTCAAGAAAACGCCTCGTCCCGCCGACGGCGTGGACTTGGATCAGGTCAACCTGCCCGACCCCATGCTGGACCGCATGGAGGCACTGGTGAAACGGCTGACCGCACTGGAGGCCTGTCTGCGCAAGCATGCCGACAAGCTGGACTGCCGGGAGTGCTTCGAAAACGAAGTCGAGTCCCGGCAGGGACGATGTACGGGCTGCACCCTGCAAAGCTGCACCTGTTCTGACACCGAAACAAGTTCCGAAAATTCCGAAGGGAAAAAGGAGTAACGAATATGCAGATTTACAACAGCATGACCCGGAAAAAGGAAGAGTTCAAGCCCATCCATGAGGGAAAGGTGGGCATCTATGCCTGCGGCCCCACCGTATACAATTACTTTCATATCGGCAACGCCCGGCCCTTCATCATCTTCGACGTGCTGCGGCGCTATCTGGAATACCGGGGCTACGAAGTGACCTTCGTGCAGAACTTCACCGACATCGATGACAAGATGATCCGCAAGGCCAACGAAGAAGGCGTGACGGTCAAGGAAATCGCCGACCGCTACATTCAGGAATATTTCGTGGACGCCAAGGCGCTGGGTATCCGCCCCGCCACGGTGCATCCCCGGGCCACGGAGCATATGCCCCAGATCATCGCCATGATCCAGAAGCTGATGGACAACGGCCTTGCTTATGAAAGCAAGGGCGACGTATATTTCCGCGTCCGCGCCTTCCCGGCCTACGGCCGTCTGTGCGGCCAGAATCTGGAGGATCTGGAAAGCGGCGCACGGGTCAGTGTGGACGAGCAGAAGGAAGACCCGCTGGACTTCGCCCTGTGGAAGGCGCAGAAGCCCGGCGAACCCGCATGGGAAAGCCCGTGGGGTATGGGCCGCCCCGGCTGGCACATCGAGTGCTCCGCCATGAGCACCACCTATCTGGGCGACACCTTCGATATTCACGGCGGCGGCAAGGATCTGCTTTTCCCGCACCATGAGAATGAAATCGCTCAGGCTACCGGCGCGACGGGCAAGCCCTTCGTCCATTACTGGATGCACAATGGTTTCCTGAACATCGACAACGAAAAAATGAGCAAGTCCAAGGGCAACTTCTTCACCGTCCGGGATATTGCCAAGGAGTTTGATCTGGAAGCAGTGCGTATGTTCACCCTGTCGGCCCATTACCGCAGCCCGCTGAACTTCAGCCGCGATCAGATCGCCCAGGCCCAGAGCAGTCTGGAACGGCTTTACACCGCCCGGGATCAGCTGAAATTCCTCCTTTCCGGCGCGAAGGATCGGGAACCCAACGAGACCGAAAAGGCCTTTATGGACGCCTGCACCGCTTCGAAGGAGCATTTCATCGCCGCCATGGACGACGACCTGAACACCGCCGACGCGCTCAGCTCCATCTTCGAGCAGGTGCGGGAGGTCTTCAAGCTGGACGCTTCCGACGTGAGCCGCAAGGCTGTGGAATTTGGACAGGAGACCTTCCTCGGCATGACCGACGTGCTGGGCCTTTTGATGAAGAAGGACGACGGCATCGACCCCGAGGTGCAGAAACTGGTGGACGAGCGGGCTGAGGCGCGCAAGAACAAGGACTGGAAGCGCAGCGACGAGCTCCGCGACCAGATCAAGGCCATGGGCTATATTCTGGAAGATACCGCTGCGGGCCAGAAAGTCCGCAAGAGCGGTGTGTAAAACCAAGCAGATTCTGACGGGACTTCTGGCGCTGCTGCTGGCTTTGGGCGCGGGCGCTCTGACGCTTTCGCGCTTGAAGCTGGGGCCTGTGTCGTGGAACCTTGCCCCGAAAGCCGCCGCAAGGGCGGGAGAGACCCTGTCTTATTCCACCGCCGAGGGCCGCGTCAGCGCCAACGAGGCGGACGCGGAGGAGCTTTGCACCGTCAAGGGGATCGGCCCCAAGCTGGCCGCCGCCATCATTGGCGAACGGGAACAGAACGGGGCTTTCCGCTATTGGGAAGACCTGCTCTGCGTCCGGGGGATCGGGGAAAAGACCCTGCGGAAGCTGGAGGGCCAGCTGGGTCTCCCTTAAGGCAACGAAGCAAACAAGAGATGGAGAAAACGCGCATGTATCAACGCTATGGGAAACGCTGTCTGGATGTGATCCTGTCCCTGATCGCCCTGATCGTTCTAAGCCCGCTGTTTTTGCTGATCGCGCTGGCGATCCGGCTGGACAGCCCGGGCGGGGTGATCTTTTCCCAGAAGCGGGTGGGGATGCACAAAAAGCTCTTCAACATTTATAAGTTCCGCACCATGCGTTCCGATACGCCCCATGACGTGCCCACCAACGATCTGGCGGGCTCCGGCGGCTACATCACGCCCGTGGGCCGCTTCCTGCGCATGACCAGTCTGGACGAGCTGCCCCAGCTGTGGAACATCCTCAAGGGGGAAATGTCCCTCATCGGCCCCCGGCCCGCCCTGTGGAATCAGTATGACCTGATCGCCCTGCGGGATCAGTATGGGGCCAACGACGTGCGTCCCGGCCTCAGCGGCTGGGCGCAGGTGAACGGCCGGGACTACCTCAGCCGCGATCTGGAAAAGAAAGCCCGCCGGGACGGCGAGTACGCCCGGCACATCACCTTCTGGTTCGATCTGAAGTGCTTTCTGCTGACTATTGTCAAGGTCATCAATCGGCAGGGCATCGTGGAGGGCAAGGAAGAAAAGCCCTCCGATGAAACGGGAGAAACCAAAGAAAAACGGGCGGAGGGACAGCCGTAATGCGGGTACTCATCACCGGCGCGGGGAGCTATCTGGGCGGCGCGATTTTGGGCGCGCTGCGGAAGCAGGGCGTGGAAGCGGATGAGCTGGACGTGCGGGGGGCGCTGCCGGAAAAAGCCTTTCAGGGCTATGACCGGGTGGTGCACGTGGCGGGCATTGCCCACCGAAAGGAAACGCCTGAAAACCGGCCCCTGTACGAGCAGGTGAACCACCGGCTGGCCGTGGAGATTGCCCGCGCCGCCAAAGCGCAGGGCGTGCGGCAGTTCGTGTTTTTCAGCACCATGAGCGTGTACGGCAAGGTAACGGGCCGCATTACGGCGGATACGCAGCCTGACCCGAAAAACGCCTACGGCGCCAGCAAATGGGCCGCAGAGCAGGACATTGCCGCGCTGGCGGACGAGCATTTCGCCGTGGCGGTGCTGCGCCCGCCCATGATTTACGGAAAGGGCTGCCGGGGCAACTATCAGAGCCTGCGCCGCCTGATCCTGAAAACGCCGGTGTTTCCCCGCTGCGGCAATCAGCGCAGTATGCTGTATGTAGGCAATCTGTGCCTGTTCATGGGCCGTCTGCTGGAAAGCGGACAGGGCGGATTGTATTTCCCCCAGAACCGGGAATATGTCTCTACCGACGGACTGGCCCGGGAGATCGCCAAAGCCAACGGGAAAAAGCTCTGGCAGCCGAAAGGCTTCGGGGGATTGCTGTGGGCCCTTGGCCGGAGAAGCAGTCTGTTCGGCAAGGTATTCGGCAGCCTGACCTACGATCAGGCCATGAGCGAATGTTTCCGCGGGGAGGAAGAATGGAATTTTGCTTCCTCCATCGCCCTGACGGAGGAGCAAACATGAAACAAAAGGTGCTGTTTGTGGCCCATATGCTGCGCGGCCATGTGCTGGTATTCCACCTGCCCTATATGAAATGGTTTCAGGAGCAGGGGTACGAGGTGCATCTGTGCAGCTGCAACGACACCGAAAAGCCGGTGACGGAGGTGCCTTACTGCGACCGTTTTTTTGACCTGCCCTTTCAGCGTTCGCCCTTCGGACGGCAGAATCTTCAAGTGTATCGGGAAATCAAAAAGCTGGTGGATAGGGAGGATTACGCCCTGATTCACTGCCATACGCCCGTAGGCGGCATGGTCGGCCGTCTGGCGGCCCGGGGAGCCCGGAAGCGGGGAACCCGGGTTTTGTATACGGCCCACGGGTTCCATTTTTTCACCGGCGCGCCGCTTCGCAACTGGCTGCTGTTCTACCCGGCGGAACGGTTTCTGGCCCGGTTCACCGACCTGCTGATTACCATCAACCGGGAGGACGAGGCCCGGGCCCGGCGCTTCCCGGCCCGGCGGGTGGCCCGCACCAATGGGATCGGCGTGGATCTGAGCCGCTTTGAGCCCCCGGCGGACCGGGCGGCCGTGCGGGCGGAATTGGGCATTGGGCCGGACGCCCCCATGGTGATCTGCGTGGGCGAACACAGCGTGCGCAAGAACCACGAGACCGTGCTGCGGGCCTGTGCCGGGGAGAAGGTCGTGCAGGTGTTTTTTAGCGGCGTGGGGGAGCGGGAGGATTCGCTCAGGGAGCTGGCCGCAGAGCTGGGCATGGCCGAGCGCACGCATTTTCTGGGTTTCCGGCCGGATGTGCCCGCTCTTTTGCAGGCTTCGGACGTGTTTCTGTTCCCGTCCCTGCAGGAAGGGCTTCCCATGGCCCAGATGGAGGCCATGGCGGCAGGCTTGCCCTGTCTGGTATCCAACGTGCGCGGCAATGCCGATCTCATCGGCCCCATGGACGGGGGAATGCTGCGCGCGCCCATGGACGCAGAGGGCTTCGCACAGGATCTTCACTTTCTGCTGGAGCACCCGGAGGTGCGGCGGGAGATGGGGGAGCGCAACCGCCGCGTGATTCGGGACTATAGTCTGAACGCGGTGCTTGAGCAGATGGCGGCGCTGTACCGGGAAGAGCTGGAGGCAAAAGGCTGATGGCGGATATTCTGTTTGTGATGAAATACCCCCTGAACGGTCAGGAAACGCTGATCCCCAAATTTCAGGGTCAGATGGCGGCCATGGAGCGGCTGGGCCACCGAGCGTGGTATCTGGGCTGGGATGAGGCGGGAATCTGGCTGTGCCGGGGGGAGGAAAAGAAGCTGATGCACCGCAGCCGGTTTTCCCGGCTGCCGGGGTACAGCCATACGTTTTTGTTTGACGATCTGATGGAAGGCATGAAAAACGCCGTTCGCCAGATGCCCTTTGCGCTGGTCTATATGCGCTATATGATGACGTTTTCCAAGGCGCCCGCCGCCTTTCAGGCTGTGAAGGAAAGCGGGGCCAAGCTGGTGATGGAGCATCCCACCTATCCCTTCGAAAACGGCAAAAAGACGAACCTGCTGCGGGAACCGGTATTTCGCTATGCCGATTATGCTTTCCGGCAGTTGGAGCCCATGATCGACCTGTACACGCTGATCGGCGAAGAAGCCGGCGGGACGCTGAACGGCCGCCCCGCCATGAACATCACCAACGGCGTGGACGCGGACAGCCTGCCCCTGCACAGGAGCCGGGGCGAGGCGGGCCCGCCCGCTATTCTGGCGCTGGCCAGTATGACCCGGGGGCAGGGCTACGATCGGCTGCTGCGGGCCATGGCCCCGGTGCAGGAGGACTATGTGATCTATTTCGCGGGCGGCAGCAGCGACGGTTCACTGGAAGAGTGGCAAAGGCTGGCGCAGGAACTGAACATGGGCGAAAAAGCGCAGTTCCTCAGCCCAGTACAGGGCGCGGCGCTGGACGAGCTGACCGACCGGTGCGACATCGGCATGGGCGGGCTGGGTATCCACCGGCTGGGACAGACCGTCAGCCGGCCCTTGAAGCAGCGGGAATACATGGCCCGGGGGCTGCCCTTCTTCTACGCCGTCAACGACCCGGATATGCCGGAGGACGAGCGGATGTGCCGCCATCTGCCGGATGACGAGACCATTCCCGACGGCGCGGAAATTCTGCGCTTCGCCAAAGAAAGCCGCCTTGACGCGGAACTTCCCGCCCGGATGCGGGCCTATGCCCGGGAACATCTGGGGTGGGAACAGCAGTTCAAACCCGTACTAGAAAGGCTGGGGATCCCATGGAACGAAACCTCATCTATCTGAATAACTGCGCCGTCCTGCCCAATGGCAAGAACAATTCCTTCCTGATGCAGGAGGCCCGATGGCTCACCGAGCATTTTGAGCGGACGTTCGTGGTCAGCCATACCGGGTTCAGCAATCTGAACCGGGACGGCGTGGAGCTTCCGCTGGCCCGAACCGGGCTGGACAAGCTGCGGGCATGGCTCGGCGCGCCCTTTTGCCGGGAATTGTGGCAGGAGGCGAACCACCTGCGCAAGGATGGCAAGCTGACGCTGAAGAACTTTCTCAAGCTCTATCTGTTCCGGGTGCGGGGGCTGAAAATGCACTACTGGACGGAAAAGCTGCTGCGAAGCTGCGTGGCCTCTCAGACCACGCTGTATTCCTTCTGGATGAGCTACGACGCTTATGCCGCAGCCCTGTCCAAGCGGAAACATCCCCGGCTGCGCTTCGTGGCCCGGGGCCATGCCTATGACATCGACACGGAACGCAACCCCCTGAACCCCTATCTGATGAAGGGCTTTATCGCCGCGCAGGCCGACGGGCTGTACCCCATCAGCCGGGTAGCCCGCAAGCAGATGATGGAATACCTGCGCGGCAAGGTGGACGAAAAGCGGATGCACGTTTTGTCCATCGGCTCTGGCGGCCATCCCGTGGAGCGTTGGAAACGCGCGCCCCGGTTCGCCCAGGGCATTTTCCGTATTATCACCTGCGCCCGACTGGTGCCCATCAAGCAGGTGCCCATGGTGGTGGAGGCGCTGTCCCAGTGGACGGGAATGCCCATCCACTGGACGCATATCGGCGGCGGCGAGGGGGAAACGGAGCTGCGGCGGTTGGCGGCGGAAAAGCTGGACGGCAAGGATAATATCCTCTATGAGCTGCTGGGCGATCTGGACGCGAAAGAAGTAGAAAAATTTTACGAAAAGCGGGCTTTCGATGTGTTTCTGAACACCAGTCAAAAGGAAGGCGTGCCGGTCTCCATCATGGAGGCCATGCGCTGGGGCGTGCCGGTGATTGCTCCGGCGGTGGGCGGCATCCCGGAACTGGTGACGAAGGATATCGGCTTTCTGTACCAGCCGGAAGAAGGGGCTTACGGCGTGCTGAAACGGCTGGAAGAACTGGCCTCCCTGACGGAGGAGGAAACGGAGCGGATGCGCCGCAGTGCGTGGGAACACTGGAAACACTGCTGCTGCAGTTCGGCTCTGCTGCCCGCCCTTTTCCCGGAAGCGGCGAAAAAAGGAGGAAAAGGCCAGTGAGCAGACGTGCGCTGATCATCAGCTATTACTTTGCTCCTCAGAACACCATCGGCGCGGTTCGTCCCACCAAGCTGGCCAAATACCTGACACGGCTGGGGTACGAAGTGACGGTGATTTGCGGCACGGGCATGGAGGGCAAGCGGGACGACATTCTGGAAAAAGACGCCCAGGAGCTGCACGACGTGCGGGTGCTGAAGGAATGGAACCCGCTTCAGGCGGTGAAGGCGCGGAAGAAAAGCGCCGCCCCGGCTGCCAATGCTGCTGTGCCTGTCAGTGCCGCCGCTCCCGCTGGGCGCGGAGGGCTGCTGCACCGTCTGGCGGACGGCGTGTATATTTACCTGCGGCTCTGGACGGATCGAAGCTTTCAGCACTTGGCCGTCCGGGAACTGAAAAAGCTGGACGGCCCCTTCGACGTGGTGTTTTCCACCTATGCGCCGTTGAGCGTCCATCAGGCGGCATACCAGGCGAAAAAGTCCGGGCTGGCCCGGCGGTGGATCGCCGATTTCCGGGACGAGGTAGGCATGCCCTTCCGTTGGCTGGAACCTTTTCAGCGGCGGTATATGCGGATGCTTCGAAAAAACGCCGACCTGCTGACCACGGTTTCCCAAGGAATGCTGGATGTGATCGGGATCAGCGATCGGGGACGAATGCTGTCCAACGGCTTTGACCGGGAGGATCTGCCGGAGGCCGAAACGCCACGGCAGGAGGACGGCTGCTTTCGGGTCGTCTACTGCGGCACCATCGAAATGGGCCGCAAGGGTATTCCACCCCGGGATCTCACACCCTTTTTCCGTGCGCTGCGGGGCGTGATCGATCAGGGAATGTTGAAGCGCGAACAGCTTCGGCTGGTGTATGCGGGCCGGGAGGGTGCGCTGTTTACGGACTACGCCCGGCAGTGCGGCCTGAAGGACTGCGTGGAGAACCACGGCCGCGTCTCCCGGGAGGAATCCCTCCGCTTGCAGCGGGAGGCGAATGTGCTGCTGCTGGCCTCGTGGAATACAGCGGGCCGTCAGGGCATTCTGACCGGGAAAATGTTTGAATACATGATGATGAACCGCCCCGTGGTATGCTGCGTAGGCGGCGAACTGGCGGGCAGCGAGCTGAAACGGGTGATGACGGAAACGGGCATCGGTTTCTGCTGCGAGCAGGCTGCCGGGGCAGCCGATCAACAGGCGCTGGAAGCCTATACGGCGGAGCTGGTTCGCCGTTGGCAGGAAAAGCAGCCGCTGATGCAGGAAAAGAACGAAACGGCTGTAGAACAGTATCACTATCCGCAGCTGGCTCAAAAACTGGACGACTGGATTCGGAAACTGGAAAGGGAGGATGCATGATGACGAAATTTCTTCGTTGGAACGCGCTGCTGCTGGCGCTGTGCTGCTGCCTGACCGCCTTCGCACTGGCGGAGGATGAGCCGGTGGTCATCACCACCAGCGTGGATACCCTGACGGTAGCGGTGGGCCGCATTGTGGACTACGAGCTGTCCATTTCGCCCCGGAGCGCCAAAAAAGGCTATACCTTTACCATCAGCGATGAGACCGTGGCGGAGGTGCTGCGGGATGGACGGGTGAAGGGACGCAAGCAGGGAACCTGCACCCTGACCATCGGCAGCAAGGTCGATCCCACGGCCACCAAGGTATTGGACGTGATCGTGGTGCAGCCGGCCAAAAGTGTGAAAGCCCAGCTGGATCAGGAGACCCTCTCCGTGGGGCAGACGGCGCAGATCACCGCTTCGTTAAGCCCGGAAGACGCGACCCTGCAGGGCGTGACCTACGAAAGCCGCAAGCCCGAGGTGGCCACGGTGGATGAAAATGGCGTGGTCACGGGCGTGAGCCGGGGCAGCGCCACCATCCGGGTGAAGTCCGAGGACGGCTATGTCCAGACCAGCGTGACCGTACAGGTGCGTCAGCCGGCGGAAGAAATTCAGCTGGAACTGGCCAAGGCCACGCTGCCCGAAGGCAAAACGGCGACCGTAAAGGCCACTGTGCTCCCCAAGGACACCAACAACAAGAAACTGACGTGGAGCTCTTCGGACGAGAGCATCGCCACGGTGAACCGGGAGGGCCGCGTGAAGGGCATTCAGCCCGGAACGGTCACCATCACCGCCGCCAGCGCCGAGGTGCCGGAGGTGACGGGCTCCATCGACGTGCAGGTGGTTCGGCTGGCCAAGTCCGTGGCCTTTGAGCAAAAGGAATACGACGTGATCCTGGGTCAGACGGCGCAGCTGGCCGTTACGGTCGGCCCGGAGGATACTACCGATAAGTCGGTGACGTACAAGTCCAACAATCCGAAGAAGGTCTCCGTGGACGAGAACGGCGTGGTCACGGCGCTGGCTGCGGGCAAGGCCACTATTACGGCCACCACGGCGGACGGCTCCCGCCGTCAGGCCACGACGGTGGTTCGTGTGATCGTTCCCGTGACGGGCGTACACTTTGACCAGACGGACGCGCGAGTGGGCGTGGACTACTATCGGACGCTGAACGCCGTGCTGGAACCCAAGGACGCGACAAACCACAACATGACTTGGACTTCCTCCGATGAAAGCATCGCCACCATCACCGGTACCACCAACAAGCCCCGGGTGGTGGGCAAGCGCTGGGGACGCTGCGTCGTCACCGGGACGACGGAGGACGGCGGATATACCTGCAGCCTGAACATCAACGTGGGTTCTCTGCGTCACGCCGTTAAGATCGTCAAGCTGGAGCTGCGCAACCATCAGCCCTATCTGCGGCTGAAAAACGTGAGCAACCTGAACCTGACCGGCATCAGCTTTGCCGTGACAGGCACGGACGAATACGACACGCCTATCACCATGAGCTACCGCACCGGCAATACCCTGTACGCCGAGTATCTTGCGGAGCTGGCCCCGGATGAGTACACGTCCAGCGAAGGCTTCACGTGGTATCAGCCGGCGGATCTCCGTCATCTGGAAAACCTGTCCATAGCCATTACCGGCTTTACCACGGATACGGGCTATTACGGCAGCGACGGTACGCTCTATTATACCTATAACGTGCCGCAGGATCAGTGGGATTGGGTCAGCGTGCAGACCGATCTGTACCGCGCCACGCCCCGCACCCCGGCGGCGACCGAGGAACCGACGAAATAAGGAAAAATAAAGGAAAGCGTCCTTCAAAGCGAAGGGCGCTTCTTTTTGTTTGACAGGTTGGTTTTATCTACTATAATAACATATGATGCGCAACAAAAGGCGCAAATAAAAACAGGCCCGCGGTGGTGGCACTGCGGCCGGAGCGACGGCTCCTTTCACAAAGAAACAAAATCATCTGAAAACGGTATTGCCGTTGGAAAAGAGGAAAATATGCCGGAATATATAAAAATCGGTCGGGCTCCCGCCGTGCTTTACGGTGAGCCGGCGGAGCGGGCCTTTTTATTCGTTCATGGTCTTTGCGGAAACAAGGAAGAAGCGCAGCGCTTTGCGGCGGTGGTCAACCCGCTGGGCTGGCAGGTATTGGCCGTAGACCTGCCCGGGCATAACGGGCGGCAGGACGGCGTTCGGCTGGTGCCGTGGGAGGCCGTCCCGGAACTGCAAAACGTCCGAAATTATATGAAGGAACGCTGGCGGACGCTTGGCGTGAGGGCCGTCAGTCTGGGCGCGTGGCTGGCATTGCAGGCCTTTGCCGGGGAAAGGGTGGAACGCTGCCTGTTATCCTCTCCACTGCTGGACATGGAGAAAATGATTCACGGCATGATGGCGCAGACTGGCGTCAGTGAAGAACGGCTGCGGGCAGAAGGGGAGATCCCGGTTCCCGGAGGGCAGACTCTTTCATGGCGCTATCTCTGCTGGGCCAGAGAGCACTCGGTTTCTTCCATCAGCCCGAAAACGTCGCTTCTGTACGGTGTGAAGGATGAAATGGTCCCACGCAGCACCATCGACGCATACTGCCGGAAATTTGCCTGTTCATTGACGGTGGCGGAGGGCGCGGCCCACTGGTTCCATACGCCGGAAGAAGAGACCCGGATGAGCCAATGGGAGCGGGAACAACTGGAAAAATAGGCAAACAAAAAGCTGCTCCATTTCATCGGAGCAGCTTTTTGAAAAAAGTCACTTACTCTTCCTCGGAAAGGTTCTCCGTGACGAACAGGTTGATGGCGGCCAGCACCTGCTCCTCGGTCGCGTCCTCGGCGATCGCGCCCACGTTCCAGTAGGCGTAGTTGCCCTCGAACCAGCTCTGCAGATCGTTCAGATCCTCCGCATAGCGGAACTCCAGATGCCAGGTGTCCTCCATGGTGTCGGGGGAGAAGGCAAAGTAGGTGAACTGACCCGCGTCAGCGTCCGCCGTCTGATAGAACAGGAAGCCGTTTTCGTTTTCCACGTCCATGGCGGTGTACTCATGACGGAAGATTTCGTTGCCGTCCGCGTCCACGCCGGAGATCGTGTTGCCCTCGACGGTCATCTTCGCCACGCCGCCCAGATAGTAGCAGTCAAACCGCATACTGTCGGGATCAGCTTCGTAAGCGTCGATGGCTTCCTGACCATACAGGTCGCCGGTGCACATATACAGCAGATAGGAAACGGTGTCCTCGGCGGCTTCTTCGCCCACCAGCGGGGTGACGTTGTTCAGCCACGCGTCGTGATACTGTTCTTCGGACAGAACGGGGAACAGCTCCACGAAGGTGCCCTGAATCTGGCTGAGAAAATCAGCGTCTTCAGCCGTCGCAACCGCGCTGAAGCTGAACAGGCATACCAGAGAAAGCAGCAGAGAAAGCCATTTTTTCATGATGGAAAACCCTCCTTTAACAAGGTTAGTTTAATTTAACCGCATGGGAGCATACCATATTTGACGTGAAAAAACTATTCCGTTTTGGTCTGAATAGCCCATTTTGTTTCGTTGCCTGCGGCACAGCGGTAGGCGCTGGGGGTAACGCCGTAGCGGGCCTTGAAAGCGGCGGAAAATTTGCTGGCGCTGTCGTAGCCCGCGTCCATGGCAATCTCCACGATGTGTTTCCGGCTGCTTAAAAGCTCCACGGCCGCCTGTTCCAGCCGGTATTCCCGGATGTAATGGTATACCGGCATCCCATAGACCTGCCGGAACAGCCGCTGCAAATGGGAAACGGAAATTTGATGCTCCTCTGCCAGCCGGGCCAGAGAAACATAGTTGTTTCGATTCGTCAGCAGATGATCCCGCAGATGGCGGGCAAGCCGGAGCTGCTCCGCCGAGCAGTATTCCCTGGAAAGCTCGGCCCGGGGGATGGTCTCCAACAGGCTGAAAAGTTCCAGCGCCTTCAGCGTCAGCGTTCTGCGGTCAAAATAGGGCAGATTTTCAAACAGTTCCCGGAAAACGTGTTCGCACCGGGGGCCTGCCCCGGCTACGGCATACCATTGGGAGGCCAGCAGGTTCTCCTTGAGGGCAGAAAAGTTACAGGCCAGCGGGGCAACGTTGCGGCGCATCCACGCTTCGGCGGGGGCGCAGTCCACCGTGATGCACACGCCCTCATAATAGCCCAGCGGAAAATCGGAATGAGAGTGCAGTCCGTGAACGCCGTCAAAGGTGCTGACCGCCATATCGCCCGGCTTGAGCACCGCCAGATCCCGGGAAGAAAAGTGGCTTTCGAAGCGGCCGTTGACGCAGAAGTTGATTTCCAGCCGGTCCCGTTGGGGTCGGTCTTCGGGGAACCCATGGGTTTCCAGCTGCGTCAGCATGACCGTCACGCCGTCGAACAGCGGATAGACCCGCATGGTTCCCTGACCGTCCGCACAGGGTATGTTTTCCTGCTCCACGCCGCTGAAACCGTCTATGATACGGATGTAACTCACGATTTTTCTCCTTTGTGCTTTTTTATCGGGCACCTTCCAGCTGCAGCAGCCGGGTCTTGCGATCCAAACCTCCGGCGTAGCCGGTCAGGCTGCCGTCGCTGCCCACCACCCGGTGGCAGGGAATGAGGATGGATATGGGATTGTGCCCCACCGCGCCGCCTACGGCCTGCGCGCTGCGAACGCCCAGCCGTCGGGCAATTTCGCCGTAGGTCATGGTCTGGCCGCGAGGAATGGTCAAAAGAATGTCCCATACCGTCTGCCGGAAGGGAGAACCCTGCGGATGCAGGGGCGGCAGAAAGCCCGGGTCTTTTCCACTGAAATAAACGTCCAGCCAGCGAGCAGTTTCGGTCAGAATGGGCGTTTCTTTTTCCTGATAGTCAACGCCAAAAAAAGACGGAAAATATTTTTGACCCTCGAACCAGAGACCTGTCAGGCCGGTTTCATCTGCCGCCAGCAGAATGGGGCCCAAGGGAGAAGCGTAATGGGTCAGAAAAAGCATATGCCGCGGCTCCTTTTCAAGAGAATTGAGGGAAAAGGAAAGAAAGACGCTTTTGTTATATCAGCCCTTTTTCCGATTTGTCAAGCGTAGGCCGCTGAAAGGCGGTCAGGATAATTTGGCAAAAACGGGGAAGAATCACCTGCGGAGGTGATGAAATCATGAGTCCCAAGGAACTGTTGTATCTCGAAGACGCGCTGGGCCATGAAAAATTTCTGAAGACCCAGTGCCAGCAGGCTGCGCAGGCCTTGCAGAATCCGCAGCTGAAGCAGTGCGTGGCCCAATGGGAGGAAAAACACGCCCAGCTGTTTCAGAAGCTCTACGGCCTGATGTAAGGGAGGAAAAGCAATGAACGCGGACAAGGAGATCATGGAAAACCTGCTCAACACGGTAAAGGGCGTATGCGACCTGTATATGCACGGCACCATCGAGTCCTCGACCCAGAACGTGCACGCCGCCTTTGACGACGCGCTGGAAGAGAGCCTGTGTATGCAGAACGAAATTTACAATCAGATGTCCCAGCAGGGCTGGTATCCCATGGAACAGGCCCCGCAGCAGCAGATCGACAAGGTGCGCGACAAGTTCGCCAACGCCTGACAACCCCAGAGAACGGAAGCCCGCCGGCGTCGCGCTGCGCGGGCTTCCCTTTTGCTCGCAGAAGTCTGTCGAAAGGGCGCTTACCTTGACGGAATGGGGCGGAAGTGTTATCTTTATTCTCGGAGTATTGGAACCTGAAGAAGGATCAGAACGGTTCTGCGCTGGGCAACAGGCGTGGAAGAAACGGAGAGGTGAATCCCACCGATGAGTACCTTTACCCCCGGCCCCCGCAGGCGTTCCCGCCGGGCGGAACGGGCGGGCGATATGTTCCGTCCGGAAGAACAGGCCGGAATGGAAACCTATCAGGCTGAAAATGAAAATCTGCCGGAGGATGCGTCCGATTTTTCGCAGGACGCGCCCCAGATGGAGGAGCCAGACTGGTCGGCTTATTACCGCCGCCCGTCAGAAGAAACGGAAAACGAAACTTCAGGCGAACCGGAATACGCCTACGCGCCGCCGGTACGGCTGCGCCATTTCGGCTACGGAAAGGGACAAAGCGGCGAGGAGCCGCAGCTCCTTCCGCTGGAAGATGCAGACGATGGGGAAGAGGCGGACGCTGCGCAGCCGGGCGCGACGGTGTACCATCCCCGACAGGTCTCGTGGAACGAGCCTGTACCGGAAAAGGAAAAACACAAGGGCTACCGCGTTGAAGCGGAGGAAGAAAAGGAGCTTTCCGACCGTGCAAGGCGGAAGAAGTTCCGCAAAGGAGTCGTCATCGGCTGCGCCGTGCTGGTTCTGGCCGGGGCAGGATATGCCTTTCGGCAGCCGCTGTCAGAGTGGATCGGCAGCCTGACCGGCCATACGCCGGAGGTCAGCGCCCCCGCAGCGGCAGTGGCTACGCCCGCGCCGGTACGCAGCTATGACGCGGCTGTGCCGGTCAGCGTCACCAGCCGCACAAGGGAGGCCATTGAGGCGCTGTGCGGCGGACTGGAACTGGAAAACGTGGTGGTTCGGGATACCAGTATCCTGTCCCGCTGCGCCCGTCAGGACGGCCGGTACGATTATTATCTTTTCAGCGCGGCGGACGGAAGGCTTCTGTGCTATTTTGAGGATCTGGGCCCGGATGACACGTTCCCCATGGCGGGGGGCGGCTACTATGTGCGTCAGTCCCCGTGGCTGATTCAGGACGACGGTTCTGCCATGCTGCGACTGACTGATGTGGAGGCCGCGCTGGGCGAAAAGGTAACGCCTCATCCCATGATGAACGGGTGGGCGCTGCTGGAAGCGGAAAGCGGCGACGAGTGGAATTTCATCAACGCGGACGGAACGCTGCTCAGTCCCCTGTGGCTGGAAAAAGCATGGCCTATGACCGGCGACTATACGCTGGGGCTGGTGGACACCGGCAATCTGAACGACACGGAGACCCGCTACACGCTCTACATTCTGGGCAGCGATGGCAGCAGCGTGCGTTGGCGCAGCGAAGCTACACCCGATGGCGTGGTAATCAGCGCCTGCGGTCTGGCCTATCTGGACGATGGGGAGGTCGTGCGGCTCAGCCGGCCGGACGAAGCGCTGCTGGTCAGCGATGATGTGACCCTGTACCCCGACTGTGACGCGATGGTGGTCCGTGACCCGGAAAGCGGAAAATACGGCTTGTACGTTCACGGCCAGCGGCAGTATGATTTTCTGTATGATGCAATCGCCCCTGCGGAAAGCGATCTGCAGTGGCGCACGGACGCTTATCAGGGCACGGGAGGAACCGCCGCTCTGCGCTACGTCAGCGGCGCTGCTTATCCCCAGCCGCTTTCTCACTATTTCCGGCTGGAAAAGGACGGGGAGGAACAGTATGTGGCCCTGTCCACCGCATCCGCCTGCCCGGTGGAGCTGAACTGAAATACGGAGGAACCCATTCATGAAACGAATTTTGGCCCTTGGGATGACCCTCTGCCTTTTGCTGGCGGCGTTGCCTGTACTGGCGGAGGAAAGCGCCCCGGAACTGACCCGGAACGACGTCAGCGTTTATCGCAGCCATCAGGAGGAAAATCGAAGCCGTCAGCGCCTGGCAGTGGATTATCCTACCTTTGAATGCACCGACCCTGCGCTGCAGCAGTATTTGAAGGAAGAAATCACCGACCCCATTTTGACCCTGTTCCGACAGGAACAGTTGGCCGACGACAGCGCCTACGTCGGCGGCGCGACGGACACCATCCGGGGCGGCTATACCGCGTCCATGGATTTTGACGGCATCCTGTCCGTGGAAGCCACAGTCACCCTCAGCGCAGCCGGAGCGTCCGACGAGGAAACGCTGTTTTTCTGGCGGATCGTCGACCTGAACAGCCGCCGTTCGTTGGCGCTGGAAGATTTGTTCGTAGAGGATCGTGCCGCGGTGGAACAGGCCCTGAAACGGGTCATTTTCCAGAATGCGTCCAGTCTGGTCAACGTCAGCGAGGCCGCCAGCGTCCCATTGGGGGATTCCTATCTGGTGACGAAAAACTCGCTGAATGTGATCTATGCGGCGGGGCGGCTGTACGAAAAATCCCTGTCTATTCAACTGCCGTGGGAACTGCTGGGCCTGAACTTCGCCCCGGTGATGCAGCAGACGGCACAGAGCGCGGAAACGCCTGCCCCCACGGCAGTGGAAACGGAAGTTCCGACCGTAACGCCCACTCCTGTGGAAACCCTTGCGCCTACGGCTGTGCCGGAGCTTACTCCCCAGCCTGCCGCCACACTGGATCCCAACTTCTCCCTGCCGCCGGTGGTCACGCCGACCCCCATGCCGCTGCAGGCGAATGATCGGATCATTGCCGAGGTGCTGACCCACGGCTTGTGGAAGCAGCTTGGGTCGGATGGAACCACCTATTATCAGTTCACCGAGGACGGCAAGCTTTTGACCATTCAGGTATCTGACTACACCCTGCAGGACGGCCAGCTCGCCAGCGGCGCGCTGAACGGAACGGTGGATATCGGCAGCGACAGTGCCTTTACTCTGCGGACGGACGGCGAAGCGCCCAAGGGCTATGTGCTGAACCGCATGGGCGACGCGGTGGCCCCGGCAGAGTTTGTTACGCCCAGTCCCACGCCGGTTCCTACCCCCACCCCTGCGCCCACAGATACGCCTGCGCCGACCGACACCCCCGCCCCCACGGATACGCCCGTGCCGGTCACGCCGGTGCCCACCGCCGCTCCTACGCCGACGCTTTCGCCCTATATGCAGGCACAGGCTGCCGCGCCCCTTCTGTCCCTTCAGCCGGAGGCTTCCTTCCGCCGCCGCCAGACCGAGGCGGTCTACACGGCTCCCTCGGAAAACGCCTATCGAGTAGGCAACGCCCAAACGGACACGGATGAAAATCTGGAGGTTTACGGCGTAACGGAGGACGGCTGGGCACTGGTCAGCTATTCCATCGGAAACGGCCAGCAGGGCCGCATCGGCTACATCAGCGCGGAAAATCTGGATACGGCCACCGTGGAGCCGCTGTACCTGATCGCCATGCCCATGACGTTGACGAAGGATTGCTCGTTGACAGACGATCCCCTGCTGGGCAGGGAAGCCCTTGCCGCCCTGCGGACGGGGGACAGCGTGACGCTGCTGGCCTTCCTGAACAGCGAATGGGCCTATGTGGAAACTACGATAGAAAATCAGCCGTGCCGTGCGTTCATCTCCCGGACGGCGCTGATGGAGGAATAAATACCATGGATCGCAGAGACGAAATCATCCGTCTGCAAATGGACGTTATCAATCAGATGACCCGGAACAATCTGAACCGGATCGCGGACGATCTGTGGGGCGTACCGTCTGCGCCGCAAGTGCCCTCGCCCTCTGCGGAAACGACGGACGTTCCCGCGGCTCCTGCCGGGAAAGCCGAGGAAGAAAAGAAAACGCAGCAGACTCCTGCAGCAACGGAACAGGTTGAGGAGGAACCGCCGGAGAACATCGAGGAACTGAAAAAAGAACTGAACGAGTACATCGGCCTTGATACCGTCAAAAAAGAGGTGGAAAGCCTCATCAATCTGGTGACGGTGCAGAAAATGCGCAAGGAAAACGGCCTGCCGGTGAATGATCTGTCCCTGCATATGGTGTTTTCGGGCAATCCCGGCACGGGCAAGACCATGGTGGCCCGGCTGATGGCCCGCATTTACAAGAGCTTGGGTATTCTCAGCAAGGGGCATCTGGTGGAGGTGGACCGAAGCGGGCTGGTAGCGGGCTATGTGGGTCAGACCGCCATCAAGACCGGTGAGGCCATTCAGAAGGCCATGGGCGGCGTTTTGTTTATCGACGAGGCTTACGCTCTGACCAACCGGGGCGGCAATGACTATGGGCAGGAGGCGGTGGAAACCCTGCTGAAGGCCATGGAGGATCACCGGGACGACCTGATCGTGATCGTGGCGGGCTATACGGAACTGATGGAGGAATTTGTTCATTCCAATCCCGGTCTGGAGAGCCGTTTCAATCGTTTCCTGAATTTCCCGGACTATACGGTGCAGGAAATGATGGATATTTTCGACATGCGCTGCCGCAAGAGCGGTTACGAGCTGGCAGAGGACGCTCGCGGACTTTTACGCAGTCTGCTGGCACTGTTGAGTCTGGACGTGAAGGGCTTCGGCAATGCCCGCGGCGTGCGCAATCTGTTTGAGCGTACCGTGGCGGCGCAGGCCAACCGGCTGGCGGCGCTGCCGGACGTTACCCGGGAAATGCTGATGACCCTGACGGCGGACGATCTTCGGGCAGCCGAGGGCGGGCAGCTGGCGGAGGACGATCTCCGGGACGCGGAACGGGAAGTGGAAGAAGAAGCCGTTCAGAACGGCGTGAATAACTGCGAAAAATAAGAAAATGGGCGGCAAAACGCCGCGTATTTTGAAAAGATCGAATGGGGCAGCATAAGCTAAATTCGGAGCAAAAGAAAAGGAAGGGCGGGGTTTTCATGCATCGTCAGCCATTGATTGGCATTTCAGGCAGCATGAATACGGAGGAAAATCAATATCATATCAATCGGGACTATGTGCGTTCTCTGACGGAGGCGGGGGCCATTCCGCTGTTGTTGGCCCCGGACATGACGGATGAACAGGCGCGCCAGTGCGCCGAGGAACTGGACGGCCTGCTACTGTCGGGGGGCAATGACGTTTCGCCCCGCTGCTTTGGTCAGGAGCCGGTGCAGGGCTTGGGCGAGGTCAATCCCCTGCGGGATCAGAGTGAACTGCGGCTGGTCAAGCTTTTTTTGGAAAAAGAAAAGCCTATTTTGGGCATCTGCCGGGGCGTTCAAATGCTGAATGTGGCACTGGGCGGAACGCTGATTCAGGATCTGCCCAGCCAGCACCGCCGGGAGGACGGGCTGCCCGCCATGTCGCACCGACAGACGGCGCTGGGTCAGTACCCCAGCCACCGCGTGGAAGTGGCGGAGGGCAGTCTGCTGGAGCAGATCGTGGGTCAGCGGGAAATCTGGGTCAACTCCTTCCATCATCAGGCGGTGGGTGAGGTAGCCAGCTGCGCCAATTTGAGCGCATGGGCCGCCGACGGCGTGGTAGAGGCCATCGAGCTGCCGGACGCGCTGTTTGTGCTGGGCGTTCAGTGGCACCCGGAGATCATGACCCGGCTGGAGGACGAAGCGTCCCGCCGGCTGTTCGCAGCGTTTGCCAAGGCCGCTCGCGGATAAGGATTTATGTATGGTTCAAAGAACGCCCGATTTGCGTTGGCAAATCGGGCGTTTTTCTATGGCTTTGGGGTAGCATTGCAGCGCTTTTTCAGGGCAAATTCATAGAATTTGGGAGTAAGATCGGGATAGGTGAGGTTCTCCGGCAACGTGTCAAAAAAACAAATTTCCGCCATTTCGCTTTCCGGGAGGGCTTCAAAGCGCCGCACATCGGCCACGAATACCTGCCCGGTAGCCCAGCCGTGTTCGTCTCCGGCCCAGTAGTCGCACAGGGGAACCAGATCGTATTCTGCCGCGCCAGATTCCTCCCAGAGTTCCCGGCGGGCGGCCTGCTCCGGTGTTTCACCGGGTTCTATATGACCGCCTTGCGTTTCGTAGGTTATGCGTTGTTTATGGCGGCTCAGCACCAACTGCCCGCCACAGAAGGACAAAATGACCACAAAACGATAGGGCTGGCGGGTATGGAGTGGGGAAAGTTCGCACTGCATGGATGGGCCTTCTTTCGTTGCAATGGGCTTTTTCAGAGAAAGAGAACCCGCGCGGGCGATACCGCGCGGGATTTTTTCCGGGATTATTCAGTTTTGTGACCTGCCCGCTTTCTTCTCCAAAAATCTATCGTTACGGCAGCAGCCGGTTGGATGGAAAAAACAGGGGAAAGAAAACTGGTATGGGGGAACAAAAACCGTTAATCGTCCAGTTCGTCGTCGGCTTCAAAGTCAGCCTGAACGACCTCAATGAGCTTTTCGAGCAGGTCGTCATCCTCCACGGGAACGAAGGATTCCATTTCCTCGCCGTCCTCTTCGGATTCCACAACCTTCATGATATACAGGTTGACGGCTTCCTCTTCTTCGTCCTCGTCATGATCATGGTCACAATGTTCGCATCCACAGTCGCAGCAGCCATCGTGAGCATCGCCCAATACAACGTATTCTTCGCCGTTGTAGAAGAAATAGCGAACCACTTCCAGCAGAACATTGTTACCGTCTTCATCGACACCTTCGATGAGATCGCGGGCTTCTTCTTCCTCGGCGGGATTCCCGCCCAAAATCTGATCCTTGCTGTCCAACGGAATCGCCTACTTTCTGTTTTGATCTCGTCTCTTACTTCTTACCCCTTGGTTCGTCTTTATTATACCCGAAGTGCCCGAAAGATACAAGGGCTTTTTCACAAATAAAATCCTTGAGTTTCCGGCGCTTCCGGGTTATAATAGAACTGTTGGGGCAAGCGTCAGTGAAGCTTGTCCGCTTTCTTTTTCAGCGGCGTCAGGCTGCCGTCCGGCTGCTTGACGCGCACATTTTGAAGCACGGCTTCCATGTTCTGGCGAAAACCCGCGATATATTCCTGATGAAGGGCCTTGCGTTCTTCCTCTTCGTCGGCAGTCAGGCTGCGTTCCTTTTTGATTTTGGCCAGTTCATTGATGCGAAGGATCTTTTCATGTTCCATGGTAATCCATTTCCTTTCCAAATGATGAAGGGGGTTTTTGAGATGGTACAGGGCAGATGGTACCCGGTGGGCAGCAACATCGAGCTGCCGCTGAGCATCCGGCGGGCGGTTTTGGGCCGCGGTCGGGACGCGCTGGACGATCAGGCCCAGCAGGTAATCGTTTTCCGGGAAGATCGCGCAGTCGGCTCCGCCCGGCTTTGGTGGCAGGACGGTGCGTTCCGCATGGGGGACGTGGCGGTTCTGCCGGAAGAACGGGGCAGAGGCTTTGGTGATCTGCTGGTTCGGCTGCTCCTTTTCAAGGCGCTGACCCACAATGCTTTGAAAATCACGCTTTTCACCCCGCCCGAAACGGAAGCGTTCTTCGCCAAATATGGCTTTCAGGCTGACGAGCGGCGGGAGCAGGGCGTGGAGATGAGCATTCTGGGGGAAAAAGTACAGTTGAGCCACTGCGGTGGGCAGTGTGAGAAGTGCGACCATCCTTCGGAGGAGTGCGTGCCGAAGGCACTGAGGTAGCGGGGAATGGCATCCCGCCGAGGGGGTGCCATGCCGTCTGTAGGTGCATACGCCCTGCAAGCAGGGGGAAAAGTCAACTTTGCTGTAAGAAAGCTTTCCCCCGCAGGGGAATGACGCGCCGACTACGGCGCGAATTGGGACTTGTCGTCCGATGGGGCACTCGCACTTTTCTTTCGATGGCGAAAGAAAAGTGTACAAAAGAAAGCCAGCGGCACGGCGACTACGGGAAAAAGCCCTTTACTGCCCATTTTTGAAAGAAGGAGTTCGCAATGTCGCGCGCAGCATTGTTGGAGAGATAACACCTACATTCGTGCGCGCTCGTGCTCACTCTTATCCTCTTTCAAAAAGGGCAAGGCTTTTTCCCTTCGCTGCCTATTGCCGCTCTGCTCCGCCGCCGCTTGGGTGGGGGCGGAACGACAGTAGCGCGGGTTGGGATGTTTTCATGTGGTTTGGCCGATTCAGCAAGGCCACCGACCAACAGGTTTGGGAAAATTATGATGATCGGTGGCGCGAGCCGGAGGGCCTGTTGCCCGACAGCGGTTTGTATCCACCAAGTGGTGGAAAGCTAACCCAGACCGGCGAGCCGCGAGGCCTGTTGCCGAGCGGCGGTGATTCCGCGGCCAAGCCGCATGTCTCCCTACGCCCCTGCGCGCAAAGCGCGCAGTCCGGGGTCAAGGGGTACTACCCCTTGCGAGCGGCGGTAATTCCGCGGCCAATTTTCTTTCCCACGAGCGCCCCGCGCCCTATGGGCGCGGAGAGGGGTGCAGGGGGTCACCCCCTGCTCAGGCGGCGGGGGTCAGTGCTTCTTCGCCGGTGACGAAGGTGTACAGGGCCTCGGCGGCGTCCTTCAGACGGGGGCCGGGACGAGAAACTTCGTTGGAGTCGGCGTTGAAGATCGCGTCGTTCTGAACAGCCTTCAAGGCGTCCCAACCGGCGCGGGACTTGATCTCCTCCACGGGGGTGGGGCCTTCGCCGTAGTACATGGAAATGGTGACGATATAGTCGGGATCTCGCTCCAGCACCTGCTCTTCGGAGATCTCCGCCCAGCCTTCCACATCCGCGAAGGCGTTGGTCAGGCCGCACATGGTGGCCAGTTCATCCATGAAGGTGCCCTTGCCGGCCGTCCACAGGCCCCACTGCAGGGGAGAAACCTCGAAGTAGACGGTCTTGCCGGTGTTTTCGCTCTTGGCGGCGATGTCGGCAAAGGTGGACTGCATGTCCGCCACCATGGCTTCGGCTTCGTCGTTGCGGCCTACCAGCGCGCCGATCAGACGGATGGCGGTGTACACGCCTTCAATGTCCTGCGCGTCGCTGACGACCACACGGATGCCAGCCTTCTCCAGCGCGGCGACCTGTTCTTCGGTCTGGGCCATTTTCGCCATGACGACCACCTGGGGCTCCAGCGCGATGATCTGCTCCAAATTGGTGTCAGCGCCGGACTGGACCGCGGGCACTTCCAGAACGGATTCTGGGTAGTCGCAGTATTCGCCGCGTCCCACCAGCGTGTCCTCCGCGCCCAGGGCGGCGAGGATCTCGCAATCGGAAGCGGTCAACGCCACAACTTTAGTGGCGGGCGCGTCCAGCGTGATCTCACGGCCGGCCATGTCGGTCACGGTGACGGCGGTGCTTTCCGCAAAAGCTGCGGTCAGGCTGAACGCCATCACAAGGGCAAGGAACAGGGATACGAGTTTTTTGGTCATTGGTCTTTCCTCCTGATTGAATCAGATCAAATGAATGAGCAGGGACAAACGCTTTTGAGCAAACAAAAGCGTCCCTCCCGGAGGAACGCTAAAGAAGCCTTCGCCGTGCCCGGCGTTGGCCTTCCAGCAAATCCCATCCCCAGGGGCTTGTTCGAACGATGGAAACAGGTCTCCCGGCTTGGCCTCATTCTACTTGCGCACCTTCCCGCCCGAAGGACAGTGGCTTTTCCGCGCGTTCGTCCGCTTCACGGTTACTGGGATAGCTCGGAAATCGCATCCGTATTCCCATGACGCTCCCGACCAGAGGAGCGCCGCGCCTCACGGCGCAGATCCATCGGCTGATTCATTTGTCGGCTTGATTATACCCGCCCGGTGGGGACAAGTCAACGCGGAAGGCCATTTTCGGAGGCGCAAAATCGAAAATCGAAAACGGCGGTGAAGGGCAGAATAGAACGATTCAGAAGAAAGGTTCAAAATTTTGTCCAAATGATGCCATGATGCGCCAAAGAATGCACAAAGCCCATTGACGAATGAAAAAAAGCCGTGTATCCTGTTGGCGAAAACCCGCGCATCCGTCCCAAAAAGGCCGGGAAAAGATACGTTCGAAAAAATGGGGGAGGTTCAGTATGCTGTATCCCAAAAGCGCTGAAAAGGAACTGACGCAGGAACAGTTCCGCCATCCGGGCAGCGAATACCGCGGCGCGCCCTTTTGGGCATGGAACTGTCATTTGGAGAAGAAAGAGCTGCTCCGGCAACTGGAAGTGTTGAAAAAAATGGGTTTGGGCGGCGCTCATATGCATGTGCGCACCGGCATGGCCACGCCCTATCTGAGCGACGAGCATATGGCGCTGATCAAGGCCTGCGTGGAAAAATGCCGGGACGAAAAAATGCTGGCCTGGCTGTACGACGAGGATCGCTGGCCCTCCGGCGCGGCGGGCGGCCTTCTGACCCAAGACCCCCAATACCGTGCCCGGCACCTGCTTCTGACCACAAAGCCCTACGGCGAAGGCCAAGCCGAGGCGGGACTGGATTCGTCGGCCCGTTCCGCCCGTTCGGAGAATGGTACGCTGCTGGCCTGCTACGATGTGCAGCTGGATGAAAACGGGTGCCTGACCGGGGCCAGACGAATCGCCGAAACAGGAAAAGCGGCGGGACGGAAATGGTACGCCTATCAGGAAACCGACCTTCCCAATCCGTGGTACAACAACCAGACCTACGCCAATACGCTGGATCCCGCTACGATGCAAAAGTTCGTGGAGATCACCTACGAACGCTATCTGGAAACCGTCGGCGAGGACTTCGGCGGCGTTGTTCCCGCCATTTTCACGGACGAGCCCCAATTCTCCCATAAGAGTGCGCTGGCCTTCGCCCGGGAGGAAAAGGACGTGTTCCTGCCCTGGACGGACGATCTGCCGGAAACCTTCCGGGCGGCCTACGGAGAGGAGCTGCTGGAGCATCTGCCGGAGCTGCTCTGGGAGCTGCCGGAGGGAAAGGTTTCTTTGATCCGGTATCATTATCACGACCATATTGCCGAGCGCTTCGCACAGGCCTTCGCCGATACCTGCGGCGGCTGGTGTCAGGAGCACGGCCTGATGCTGACGGGCCATATGATGGAGGAACCCACGCTGAAAAGCCAGACGGCGGCGCTGGGCGAGGCCATGCGCTCCTATCGCAGCTTCCAGCTGCCGGGCATCGACATGCTCTGCGGCAGCCGGGAGTTCACCACTGCCAAGCAGGCCCAGAGCGCGGTGCATCAGTATGGCCGCCCCGGTATGACCAGCGAGCTTTACGGCGTTACCGGCTGGGATTTTGATTTCCGGGGGCACAAGCTCCACGGTGACTGGCAGGCGGCGCTGGGCGTGACCGTCCGGGTGCAGCATCTGGCGTGGGTTTCCATGAAGGGAGAGGCCAAGCGGGATTATCCGGCGTCCATCAACGATCAGTCCCCCTGGTGGCAGGATTACGCCTATGTAGAGGATCATTTCGCCCGGCTGAACACGGCACTGACCCGGGGAAAGCCGGTGGTGCGGGTAGGCGTGATCCATCCGGTGGAGAGCTACTGGCTCCACTGGGGCCCGGCGGAGCAGACCGACGGCATTCGCCGCCAGATGGACGAGCGGTTCCAAAGCCTGACCGACTGGCTGGTGAACGGCGGCGTGGATTTCGATTTCCTCTGCGAATCCCTGCTGCCCTCTCAGTGCCGGCAGGGCGGTGCGCCCCTGCGGGTGGGGGAGATGGCCTACGACGCGGTGGTGGTTCCGGGCTGCGAAACCCTGCGCTCCACGACGCTGGAACGGCTGGAAGCCTTCCAGAGGGCAGGCGGACGGCTGATCTTTCTGGGCGATGCGCCCCGCTATGCGGATGCGAAGCCGGACGAACGGGGGAAACGCCTGTATGAGCAGTCCCGGCACACGGAATTCAGCCGGGAGGCGCTGCTGGATGCGCTGGAGCCGGTGCGGCTGATCGATATCCGCGACGAAAACGGCGTGCGGACGGACAATCTCCTTCATCAGCTGCGGCAGGACGGCGACGGCCTGTGGCTTTTCTTAGCCCATAGCCGGGAACCCTACAACAATGACGTTCCCACTCGTCAAAATATCCGTCTGACGGTCAAGGGAGCCTATCACGCGCGCATTTATGACACGCTGACCGGCGATATTCTTCCGGCAAACGCGGAAATTCAGGGCGATAAGACCGTTATCCGGGCAACGCTGTACGATCATGACAGCCTGCTGCTGCGGCTGGATCACGAACCGGCGCTGCCCCGGACGGAGAACGAAGGGGCTGCCGCGTCCCGCACGGTGAGCGTCCCCTCGCTGGTGCATTATGTGCTGGACGAGCCCAACGCGCTTCTTCTGGACAAGGCGGAATACGCGCTGGATCAGGGGGAGTACCGGCCTGAGAAAGAAATCCTTCGGGCGGACAACGCCCTGCGGCGGGAGCTGGGCTGGCCGCTGCGGATGGATGAGATGGCGCAGCCGTGGACGGTCAAAGAGAAAAAAACGGAGCATACCGTGCGCCTGCGCTTTGCGGTGCATTCGGAGATCGCCGTGCCCGATGCGAAGCTTGCTTTAGAGGACGCGGAGCTGGCGAAGATTTGGCTGAACGGGAAGCTGGTAGAGTCCGGGCCTGAAGGCTGGTACACGGATAAGAGCATCGGGACGATCACGCTGGGAACGCTGGAAGCCGGCGATACGGTCATCGAAGTGGAATTGCCCTTCGGACGGCGCACCAATATCGAATGGTGCTACCTTCTGGGCGCTTTTGGCGTCCGCCTGCAGGGCGAAGGCCGTACCCTGACGGCGCTGCCGGGAAAGCTGGGCTTTGACGATGTGACCCGGCAGGGCCTGCCCTATTACGGCGGCAATATTACCTACTGCATCCCGCTCACGACCGAGGCCGGAACGCTGGCCGTCTGCGCGCCCCATTATGACGGCGCGGCCATTCGGGCGGCGCTGGATGGAGAGCCGAAGGGTTATCTGGTCTATGCGCCCTACCGGCTGACGCTGGGCGAGGTGGAAAAAGGCCCCCATCTGCTGGAGCTGGCCCTGCTGGGCAGTCGGCAGAACGCCTTTGGCCCGGTGCATCTGGCCGATGAAAAAGAAAAGTGGATTGGCCCCAATGCATGGCGCAGCGAAGGCGCATGCTGGACGGAGAGCTACCGCCTGAAGCGGCTGGGGATCCGCAGCCGCCCGGAGGTAGAATTCCGGCCCTAAACAGGACAAAAAGAGGGCCTTGCCTTTCGAAAACCATTTTCTTATAATAGGAACAGACTTTTAAGAATGGGCTTTGGCCCTTTACAAAGGAGCAGCGATATGAACACGATTCCCCGCAGTGAACATCCCAAGCCTCAATTCCAGCGCGATAAATGGATGAATCTGAACGGCCTTTGGGCCTTTGAGATCGACAATGGCCGCAGCGGAAAAGCACGCGGCCTGCATCAGGCGGACGCGCAGTTTTCCGATACCATTCTGGTGCCCTTCTGCCCCCAGAGCGAGCTTTCCGGCGTGAACCACAAGGATTTTTTGTATGGCGTGTGGTATCGCCGCACCGTTGACCTGACGAAGGAGCAGCTTTCCGGCCGGGCCGTGCTGCACTTCGGCGCGGTGGACTACCGCTGCGAAGTCTTTATCAACGGCGTCAGCGTGGGAACCCACACCGGCGGCTATGTTTCCTTCTGCTTTGACGTGACCGAAGCCGTCCATGAGGGCGAAAACGTCATCACCGTGTATGCGGAGGATGACGAGCGGGATCCGCTGATCCCCCGGGGCAAACAGAGCGAGCTGTTTTACTCTCACGGCTGCGACTACACCCGCACCACCGGCATCTGGCAGACGGTGTGGATGGAGTTTCTTCCGGAGACTCATATCGAAAAGATCAAGATCTTCCCCAACGTGGAGACCGGCTCCTTTGACGTGGAAGCGCTGCTGAAGGGCGCGGGCACTCTGGCAGTGGAGGCCTCCTACGAAGGCCGTCCTATGGGCGCGGCCAGCGTAAAGGCGGACGGCGGACTGGTGCGGCTGCATCTGCCCCTGCAGGAGACCCATCTGTGGGAGCTGGGCTGCGGTCGTCTGTACGACCTGAAGCTGACCTACGGAGCGGATACCGTGCAGAGCTATGCGGGTCTGCGCAGCGTTCGTCTGGACGGCTACCGCTTCCTGCTCAATGGAAAGTCCGTGTTCCAGCGCACCGTGCTGGATCAGGGCTTCTATCCGGACGGCATTTACACCGCCCCCAGCGATCAGGCGTTGGAAAACGACATTCATCTTTCCATGGCCTGCGGCTTTAATGGCGCGCGCCTACATGAAAAGATTTTTGAGGAGCGCTTTCTGTACCACTGCGACCGGCTGGGCTATATGGTCTGGGGCGAGTTCCCCAACTGGGGTCTGGACGTGACCCGACCCGACGCGGTCTACAGTGTGCTGCCCGAATGGCTGGAGGAGGTGGAGCGGGACTTCAACCATCCGGCGCTGATCGGCTGGTGTCCCTTCAACGAGACCTGGGATCGGGATCACCGCAAGCAGGACGACAATGTGCTGCGCGCCGTGTATCTGGCCACCAAGAGCGCCGACCCCACCCGCCCCTGCATCGATACCAGCGGCAACTATCACGTGGCGACGGATATTTACGACGTTCACGATTACGAGCAGAACGTGGAAATCTTCAAGAATCACTATGACGAGCTGGCTAACGGCGGCGAGCTGTGGGATCAGGTCAACCATCGCGGCACCGGCGTGCGCCAGCAGTACGACGGCAAGCTGCCCGTGTTCATCAGCGAGTACGGCGGCATCGGCTGGACGAAGGAAGAAAAGGCGTGGGGCTATGGCAATATGCCCAAGTCGGAGGAAGAATTTATCGAGCGCTTCCGCGGCCTGACCAGCGCTATTCTAGACAATCCCCGCATCATGGGTCTGTGCTACACCCAGCTGACCAACGTGGAGCAGGAACAGAACGGCCTGTATACTTACGACCGTCAGCCGAAATTCGATGTGAATATTTTCCGGGAGGTCCTCACGAAAAAAGCCGCGATCGAAGACTGACCTGTCAGGCGGCGCGCTGAAAAGGCGTGCCGCTTTTTCCGATTTTACGAAGCGTCATAGCAGGAGAGAAAAAGCGTGCAGTCATTGGCTGAATATTTTCGCAAACCCACGCCGGAGGAGGAAAGGCTGCTTCGGGGAGAAGCGCTGGATATGAGCCTGTACCAGCCTGCGCCCGCCGCCGCGTTTTCCGGCAAGAGCCTGCTGCCGGTCGATCAGGCCATCATGATCCGGCAGCATACCCGCTTCTGCGCCTTTCCGTGGCACCGGCATGACTATGTAGAGGTCATGTTTGTGCTGTCCGGCAGCGTGACCCATCATCTGGAAAACGGCGAGGAAATTCGGCTGGAAGAAGGCGAGCTTCTGTTCGTGAATCGCTTTGTCCGTCATGCGATCGACTCCTGCGGTCAGGACGACATTGCCGTGAATTTCATCGTGCAGCCGGAGGTTTTCGACTTCGCGCTGGAAATGGTGGGCCCGGAAAACGCGCTGGGGCGCTTCCTGCTGGACGCGCTGCGCACGGGCGAAAGCGGCGTGCCGTATCTTTATTTCCGCATTCGGGAATGCCGCAGCGTTCAATCCCTTCTGCAAAGCATGATCGAAGGTTTTCTGGAAACGCCGGACGGCTCCCAGAAGCTGCGAAGGCTGGAAATGGGGCTGCTGTTCGTCCATCTGCTGGGATTGAGCGACCATATGCAGCTTTCTACCGCCATGACCCGCTGGAACAACGTGGTGGTCGAGCTGCTGAACGAAGTCCACCGCAACTATGCTTACTTTGAGCTGAAAGCCCTTGCCCGGCGGTATCATACGTCGTCGTCCTACCTGAGCCGACTGGTGCGGGAAAATACCGGCCACAGCCTGACGGAGCTTCTGTGGCGGCGGCGGATGGAAAAGGCGGCGCAGCTGCTGCGGGATACGGATATGCCCATTCTGGCGGTGAGCCAGAGCGTGGGGTATGAAAATAGCAGCTATTTTTACCGCCTGTTCGAGCGGCGCTATGAGATGCCGCCAAAGGAATACCGGCGCGTTCACCGGGACGGAAAGGGGGACGGAGAAGTATGAGTCATGAGACAGCTTCCGCTGGTGTGGACGAGCGGCTGGTGCTGGAAACGGCCATGGAGGCGGGCCACATCCTTTTGGAAAACGGCGCGGAAATTTTCCGGGTGGAGGAAACCATGGACCGCATCTGCCAGTATTTCGGCGTGGAGCGGCGGGATTTTTTCGTGCTCAGCAACGGCATTTTCACCACCGGCGGGCAAGAACGGGGTGAAAACGCCCAGCCCTTCGCGCAAGTGAAACACATCCCCGTCCGGGCCGCCCAGCTTGGAAAGGTGGTGGCGGTCAATCAGCTTTCCCGGGATATTGAAAAGGGCCGCTATACGCTGGACGAAGTGCGGCGGCAGTTGGAAACGATCCGTTCCCTGCCGCCCAAGCCCAAGCTGGCTCAGATCGCCGCCTGCGGTATCGGCGCGGCGTGTTTCTGCTACCTTTTCGGCGGAAGTCTGCGGGACGCTCTGGCGGCGCTGGCCGTGGGCCTGCTGCTGGAAGTGTTTATCCTGTGGGTCAGCGGGCCCCATCTGAGCCGGATCATCGGCAATATCTGCTGCGGTGCGCTGATCACTGCCCTGTGCCTGTGCCTGCGTGGTCTTGGGTTGGGCGACGACCTGAGTCATATGGTGATCGGCTCCATTATTCCGCTGATTCCCGGTGTGCCCTTTACCAACGGCATTCGCGATCTGGTGGACGGAGACTACATCGCCGGGTCGGTTCGCCTGCTGGATGCTATGCTGGCGGTGCTGTGCGTGGCCATCGGCGTGGGCATTGTCTTTATCGCCTATCACCGGCTGTGGGGAGGTGCCATGCTGTGATCGCGCAGGTATTGGCGGCCGCCGTGGGCACGGTGGCCTTTGCGCTGCTTTTCGGCGTGCCCCGGAAATACTATTTCTACTGCGGCCTTGTAGGCGGGGCCGGGTGGCTGATCTACGTTCTTTTGACCCGGCGGCTTTCCGCCACAGAGACTGAGGCCATCTTCTTTGCCACGCTGGGCGTGATCCTGCTGTGCCGCGTGTTCGCCGTGCGGGAGGAATGCCCGGTGACGGTTTTCCTGATTGCGGGCATTTTTCCCTTGGTTCCCGGGACCCGTATTTATTGGACGGCCTATTATGCCGTGACCGATCAGTTGGCGCTGGCGCAGCAGAACGGCTTTGCCGCCCTGAAGGATGCGCTGGCCATCGTGCTGGGCATTGTGGTGATCTTCGAGCTGCCCAATCGGATGTTTCATTGGCTGGCCCGGCGAAAATAGCGCGGGGAACGCTTTTCTTCCATCCGGCTCAAATTTGGCTACCCTTCCGTCAAAAAATGCCGCCTTGTCATCCGCCTTTTCTTATGGTACGTTGAGGTCAAATTCCCCGTACAAGGAGGAAAAAAGAAAATGAAGGAGACCCTTTCATTCAACAAGGACTGGCGTTTTCATCTGGGCGATATCCCGGTGGAGGAGGCCAAGCTGAAATCCCCGATGTATATCGAAGCCAAGACGGCCCGCAAGCGCTGCGGCCCTGCTGCCCGGGAATATATGGACGGCACGGAGTTCTATAACGAAACCAACCTGATCTCCCACGAAACGTGGCTTTCCGTGGACGTGCCCCACGACTATATCATCGGGCAGGAGCCCAAGGAAGAAAACAACAATACGCTGGGCTTCTTCCGCTATGAAAACGCGTGGTACCGCAAGCACTTCACGCTGGACGCCGTCGACGAGGGCCGCCGTATCAGTCTGTATTTCGAGGGTGTGGGCATTCATTGCAAGGTGTACGTCAATGGCTGCTATATGCTCACCAACAACTGCGGCTACAACTCCTTTGAGGTGGACGTGACCGACGTGGTGGACTTCGGGCAGGAGAACGTGGTGGCGCTGCACGTTGATGTCAGCGAACACGAGGGCTGGTGGTATGAGGGCGCGGGCATTTACCGCCCGGTGTGGCTGATCAAGTCCGAGCCTGTGGCAGTGGATCTTTACGGCGTGTTCGTCCATCCGGAGCGCAAGGAAGCAGGCCGGTGGGATGTGCCCGTGGATACGACCCTGCGCAACGACGGGTACGAGTCCGCCGTGGCCGTGGTGCGTTCGGTGGCGCGAAACGCCGCCGGGGATGAGATCCTTGCATTGGAAAATTCCATCGAAATTCCCGCCCGGGAAAAAGCCACCCTTCATCAGCGGGGCGAAGTGACCGACCCGGCGCTGTGGGATATCGACAGTCCCCATTTGTACACGCTGGAAACCGTGGTCATGGTGGGAGAGAAAGCGGTGGAATGCCAGACGAACCGCTTCGGCTTCCGCACCATCCGTTTTGACAAGGACGAGGGCTTCTTCCTCAACGACCGCCATGTGAAGATTCAGGGCGTTTGCTGCCATCAGGATTACGGCCTGACCGGCAAGGCGGTGCCCAAGCGCATCCAGCGCTACCGGCTGGAGCTGCTCAAGGAGATGGGGGCCAATGGCTACCGCTGTTCTCACTACCCCCAGCATGATTACACTATGCAATGTCTGGACGAACTGGGCTTTTTGACCATGTGCGAGACCCGCTGGTACGAAAGCACCCCCGAGGGCGTGGCGCAGTTGGAAATGCTCATCAAGCGCGACCGGAACCATCCCTGCGTCATTTTGTGGTCTGCGGGCAATGAAGAACCCATGCACAAGACTGCGGCCGGCCGCCGGATCGCTCATGCCATGCTGTATCGGGCCCGCCAGCTGGACGGCACCCGCCCCGTGACCACTGCTGTTTCCCACGACCCGGCCCATTCCACTGTGGCTGACCTGATCGATGTGATGGGCGTGAACTACAACCTGACCCATTTCGACCTGCTGCACGAAACTTACCCGGACGTGCCGCTGGTTTCGACGGAATGCGTGGCCACCAGCACCACCCGGGGCTGGTATCTGGCGGACGACGTCAAGCGCGGCTACATTTACGGCTACGACCGGGATACCAACAAGTCCTTCCTGGCCCGGGAAAAGACATGGAAGTATTTCATGGATCGCAAGTGGATTGCCGGGGGCTATCAGTGGGCCGGCATCGAGCACCGCGGCGAAACGGTATGGCCCCGGCTGTGCTCGCAGGCGGGAGCTATCGATTTGTACCTAAATCGCAAGGATGCGTTCTATCAGAACCAGTCCCACTGGACGAAGAAGCCCATGGTGCACTTGCTGCCCCACTGGAACTGGCCCGGCTGGGAAGGCAAGACCCTGCGGGTGTCCGCCTACACCAACTGCGACGCGGTGGAACTGTTCCTGAATGGAAAATCGCTGGGCCGTCATGAGGTGGAGCCCTACGGCCACGCCGAGTGGCAGGTGGTCTACGCGCCCGGCAAGATCGAAGCCGTGGGCTACCGTCAGGGCGAAGAAGTCTGCCGGGATGTGCAGGAGACCACCGGCGCGCCCGCGGCGCTGCGCCTGAAGCTGGAGCGGGACGGCGTGCAGGCCGACGGCGAGGATATCGCCATCCTGACCTGTGACTGCGTGGACGCGCAGGGCCGTCACGTGCCTACCGCCGCTCCCTTCGTGCATTTCTACACCAACGAGAAGGGCTCCATTCTGGGCACCGGCTCCGATGTGTGCGACCATGTGCCCGTCACCTGCCCCGACAGGCAGATGCGGGCGGGCCTGATCTCCGTGGCTGTTCGGGCCGGAACGGAAAAGGGCGGTCTGATCGTGTGCGCCGAGGCGGATGGACTGGCTCCCGCCGTGCTGGAAACGGAGCTGCTGTGAGTCTGGCGTATCGCTTTTTTTGAACCGGGTATGACATAATTTGATTCTTTTTGGCCCTGCCGCAGCATTTACGGCGGGGCCAAATCATGCTATGGTCGAAAAAGGAAATGCCGTCTTTTCCCTGAAGCGCCGCTGTGCTACACTGCATCCAGAAGCGAGCGGAACCGGCCGTCAGATGGGAAAGCCTCGCAGACGGAAAACGCTTAGTGAAAGAAGCGAACGTTCCAAACACGGAAAATGGAAAGGAAGGATTCTCAGTGGAAAAAGCCTCCCTCGGACGCTTGCCTGCCGAAACCAGAAAAGCGCGCCGTCATACGGTGCTCAAGCAGATGAAAGCGAATTATTTCCTTTATCTTTTTCTGCTGCCCGCCACGGCGTATCTGCTGATTTTCTGCTACGGCCCCATGTACGGCATTCAAATCGCCTTCAAGGATTTTTACGCCTATCTGGGCATTGAAGGCAGTCCATGGGTAGGGCTGAAGCACTTTGAGAACTTCTTCCGTTCTCCCCGCTTCGGCGCGCTTTTACAAAACACACTGACGCTGAGCTTCTACAGTCTGCTGGCCGGGTTCCCCCTGCCTATCATACTGGCGCTGCTGCTCAATTACACCCCCAGGCAGGGGCTGAAGAAGTTCGCCCAGACTGCTTCCTACGCACCGCACTTCATTTCCACCGTGGTTCTGGTGGGAATGCTGAACGTGTTCTTCTCGCCCCGCTCCGGCTTCGTCAATACGATCCTTGGCTGGTTCGGTTCACAGCCCGTCTTCTTTTTGGGCGACCCCAAGTGGTTCAAGCACATGTACGTCTGGTCGGGCGTGTGGCAGAGCACCGGTTGGGGATCCATCATCTATCTGGCGGCGCTGGCGGGCGTAAGCCCGGAACTGCATGAGGCGGCCATCATCGATGGGGCCAACAAGCTGCAGCGTATCTGGAATATCGACATTCCCACCATCATGCCCACCATGGTCATCCTGCTGGTGATGAACTTCGGCTCCATCATGAACGTGGGCTACGAAAAGGTTTTCCTGATGCAGAATGACCTGAACATGAGCGCCTCGGAGATCATTTCCACCTACACCTACAAGATCGGCCTGCAGGGCGCGCAGTACAGCTATTCCACGGCCATCGGCCTGTTCAACAACATTATCAACTTCGTGATGCTGGTGGTGGTGAACCGCGTGGCCCGCGGCCTGTCCGGCAGCAGCCTGTGGTAAGAAAGGAGGGTGCGCCTTATGGAACAAACTGCCGCAAGGGTCGGCTCCAAGGTCAATGAGACCCGGTTTGACCGTATCTTCAACGTCGTGGTCTATGTTCTGCTGGCCTTGATGCTGATCGTGGTGATTTATCCCCTGTATTTTGTGCTGCTGGCCTCCGTCAGCGATCCCCAGTACGTCAATTCCGGCACGCCGCTTCTGTATCCCCGCGGATTTACCCTGATGGGCTATTCCCGGGTGTTTGCGGATAACCGCATCTGGATCGGCTATGCCAATACCCTGCTGTATGCCGGGGCGGGAACGCTGCTGGCCGTGGCGGTGCAGGTGATGGCGGGGTACGCCCTTTCCCGCAGCGATTTGCCGGGCCGCAACATCTTCATGGCCCTGTTCGTCTTCACCATGTACTTCGGCGGCGGCCTGATCCCCTTCTATCTGGTGGTCAAATCCCTGAATCTGGTCAACAGCCGGCTTTTGATGGTGATGCTGGGCTGCTCGTCGGTGTACAACATCATTATCATCCGCTCGTTCTTTGTATCGACGCTGCCCAAGGAACTGCAGGAGGCCGCCTTCATCGACGGCTGCACCAACCAGCGGTATTTCTTCAGCATCGTGCTGCCCCTGTCCAAGGCCATTATCGCGGTCATCGCGCTGTATGCGCTGGTGGCCCAATGGAACTCCTACTTCAACGCCATGATTTTCCTGACCGACCGCAGCAAGTACCCTCTGCAGCTGTACCTGCGGGAAATTCTGCTGACTGCCAAGACCTATGCCGATACCTCCATGGTGGGCGGCGACCCGGAAGCGGCGGCCAAGATGGAGCAGATGGTGGAGGTCATCAAATACGGCGTCATCGTGGTGTCCACGCTGCCCGTCATCGCCATTTATCCCTTCCTGCAGAAGTATTTTGTGCAGGGCGTGATGATCGGCGCGGTCAAGGGCTGAACCATTCGGAACAAACGCGCAAGCGTTGAAATATGTTCAATTACGGCAAGGAGGTAGACCCATGAAAAGATTCCTTTCCCTGATCCTGGTGCTGAGTCTGGCGCTCTCCCTGATCGCCCTGCCTGCAATGGCGGAAGGCGAAGAGTTCACTATCACCGTCAACCTGCACGGCCTTGACAAGAGCGGCGGCACCGCCAACAAGATCGGCCCCAAGCACGCCGAGGAGACCACTGGCGTCAAGATCAACTACTACGAGCTGGACTCCGCTTCTGCCGGCGAAAAGATCAACATCATGCTGGCTTCCGGCGACCTGCCCGACGCTTTCCTGTCCATCATCAACGAGACGCAGGTGGTCAGCAATCTGCCCCTGTTCGTGCCGCTGAACGAGTACCTGACCGAAGAAAACGCTCCTAACCTGATGAAGATGTTCGAAAAGTATCCTGAACTGATCGACATGATCACGCAGGTGGACGGCAACATCTACACTCTGCCCATCGGCGACTTCTCCAACCCCGACAACCAGGGCGAAGGCATCCAGTTCATCAACAAAGCCTGGCTGGACAAGCTGGGACTGGAAATGCCCACCACTACCGAAGAGTTCTACGAAGTCTGCAAGGCCATCAAGGAAGGCGACCCCAACGGCAACGGCGAGGCCGATGAAATTCCCATGACCTTCACCCAGAACAACTGGGCGGCGCACTTCATCAACCTGATGGGCCCCTGGGGCATCTGCGAGTGGGAAGGCGGCGGCGACGGCTATCTGAAGGTGGAGGATGGCAAGGCTATCTTCACGCCCACCCTGCCGGAGTTCCGCGCTGGTCTGGAATACTGGCACCGCATGGCGACCGAGGGTCTGCTGGATGTGGAAGGCTTCACCCAGACCAACGAGCAGTTCTACGCCCGATTGAAGTCCTACTCCGTGGCCAGCTATCGCGGCTGGACCCCTGCCTCCAATTTTGCCGCCGAACAGGCTGCCGAGTTCACCGCCCTGCCCGCGCTGCAGGCTTCCGATTACCCGGAGATCCAGTCTGTGACCCCCGGCGAAATCAACAAGTTCTGCGGCAACTGCTACGGCTTTGCCATCACCCGCGCCTGCAAGGATCCCGCAGCGCTGGTTCGCTGGTTTGACGCACAGAACGCCGATGCGGCCACCAAGATGCTGTGGAAATACGGCGAAGAAGGCAAGCTGTGGAAGCAGGATGAAAACGGCAAGATCTGGGCTCTGTGGCCGGAGCAGACCGAGGATTTCACCCGTGAAAACATGAAGTACACCTATGGTGCGATGAACCATATCCCCTGCCTGGTCCTGCCCGAAGAACTGGAAGAGAACGGCGACGATGCGCCTGTGGAAGCCACTGTCCGTCTTGGATTTGTGAACGCCTTGAAGGATCACTTCCCCGCCGAGCGCATCCCGATCCGCAATGTGCCCGCTGAAAAGATTCAGGAGCGCAATATGCTCTACACCGACCTGAAGGCCTATCTGGACAGCTTCGTGGCCGACTGCGTAGTCAACGGTCTGGACGACGCCAAGTGGGAAAAGCACCTGAAGGACGTGGAAGGCTACCGCGCTTCCGAGTGGGTGCAGTGGTATCAGGACTACATCGACAAGAAGTTCTGAAAATTTCCTGAAAACCCTGATGGGCGGGCGGCTTTTGCCGCTCGCCCGGTTGGCGTTTCTTGACAAAAGCGCCGGTTTTGGGTATGGTGAATACAGTGTTTTCATGGCAGAATCAAATAGAAAATGGATGGGAAGGGAGCACACCCGCTAATGGCACGTGTACGAAAACCGCAGGGCGGAAAGGCCTATCGCTGGCGCGTACGAGAAATGTCCAAGCCCCGTGAGGTTCATCTGTGGACGAAATATGCGCTGGCCTATGTGCTGGTGATGGCGATCCCTTTTACGGTATTCAGTGTGATGGTGAACCGTTATCTGACCAATGAGATGACGGCCAGCATTCAGAACGAAATGACGAACACGCTGTCCGCAGCCCGGCAGAGCTTCGATCAGAAGATCAATCAGATGGTCTCCATCAGTCTGCAAATCAGTCAGCTTAACGATTTCAGAGGCTCCAACCTGTCCAGCTACAGTTATGCCAGCCGCCGCGGCGTACAGCAGATGCTCAGGGCCTTCTGGGCCACGGGACAGGTCTATCGGGACATTGCCTACTACCAGCGCGACCTGCCAGAGACGGTGTTTACCATTTCTGGCACCTACGAGGTGAGCAATTACCGCCTTTTTTACGACGGACAGACCGGGCAGTGGCTGTCGCTGAAGCAGATGAGCGACGTACAGCTGGATCAGGTCTGGTACGCGGCCGGAGAGAACCGGGACGGCATTACGCGCCGGGGCGCGATGTTGATTTTCAGCCAGCCGGTGCCAAACATTCCCGGCGGGTTTCTTCTGTTTGAAATGAGCGAAGCTGGCGTTCGGGATATGCTGCCGTCCATCCCGGAGGGCGGTCAGCTGACTATTACCCATGGCGGAAAATGGCTCTATCCTTTCCAGACAGGGGAAGAACTGCGTCAGCCAGAAGCGGGGCTTCGCAAGACCGACGACGGTTATTGGGAGGGCGCTGCCTATAGCCCGGATTTTGGCCTTACCTACGGCTATCGCTGTCAGGTCGGCGATCTGGGGAGCAAGGCCAGGACAACGCTGCAGGCTTATATGCTGATCATTGGGCTGATCGGTCTTTTGTGCCTTTTCGCCATTGTGGAGACCTCCCGCCATCATGCCAAGCCCATTGAGCAGCTGATGGAGTTGACCAAGGATCTGGTGCCGGATGATGTGTACGGCATTGCCCGGCTGCAAAGCGCCATGCATCAGCTGCGTTCCTACAGCCAGCAGCTGGTGGACATTCGCACCAGTACCCTGCGCAGCAATGCGTTGATTCGTCTGGTGCGGGGCCGTTACCACAGTGAGGAGGACGCGGAGGAGAATCTCCGCCGACTGGACATGACCTTCCGCCAGCCGTGGCGGGTGGTGATGCTGCTGCAGCGCGATAAGGCGTGGGAAATGGATGTGCCGGAAAAGGTCTGCGCCCGCTTGAGCCGCAGTCATGACATCTATGGTTTCTCCTACGCGGAACGAAGCGTGTTCGTTATGCTGGTGGGCATGGACAGTCAGGATCGTCAGCCGTTGGTGCGGGAACTGGAGCAGCTGGCGCAGGAGCCGGAGTTTGCAGATTCTCAGCCCCGTTTTTCGCTGGGCATTCCCTTTGAAAAGCTGACACAGGCGCCCCAGTCCTATATGGACGCGCTTTCGGCAGGCCGCCGCATGACCGGCGAAGGCGTGGCTGTTTACGAGCAGAGCGAGCCGGAGGAAGCGCCCTTTTATCCCGAAGAAGAACTGCAGGCGCTGGAAACGGCTCTGAATAATCAGGACAGGAACCGCACGGCCTTCCTGTATGATATTCTGATGACCATGGTCTCCCGCAACCGGCACGTGTATCTGTACACCGTCACCCTTCTGTCGGAAATGATTCGTCTGTATACGCAGGCCCTCCCGGAGGAAGAAGACGGCGCGTCCGTCTGCGGCCCGGTGGTTTGCGGTCAGTGCGTCAACGATGTGGAGGATATGCTGGATTGTCTGCGAAAGCTGCATCTGCGGGCGCTGCAGCATATGACCGAGCAGGATCTGGAAAACAGCGCCACGGAAATGACCGGCATTGCCAATTATATTTCCTCCTGCGAGGAGCTGGACACGCTGACGGTCAGCACCGTGGCGGAGCGGTACGGCATGAACGCTTCTTCCCTGAGCCATCGGTTCAAGAAACAGATGGGCTGCAATATTTCCGATTACATCTTCACCTGCAAGATGAACCATGCCTGCGCCCTGCTGCGTTCCACCGACCAGACCGTGGCGGAGATCGCCCAGAAGGTGGGGTACAGCCAGTATACCTCCTTCGTGCGCCAGTTCAAGCGCCAGAAGGGGCTCACGCCTACGGCCTACCGGGACGCATGGCGAAAGGAACATGAATAACAAAATCACCCGCTCATTCGAGAAAAAGTCGAATGGGCGGGCGATTTTGTCCGGCCTGTTTGATGCTGCGCAAGGCGTAATTTGGCCGCAGGTCAGCAGAAAAATACGAAGATACCCGGAGTTTGCAAAATTCCGCCCCTTCCAGCGAAAGAGCGGGATTTTTGGCATTGCCGTGAATCAGTCTTCCAGAATCAGCACGTCGAAGGGCTGCATTACCAGACCCTTTTCGGCGGTCTTGCCCGTCAGCAGGTCGGCGCGGCCGGCAAATTCGTCCGGCAGAACGTGAGCTTCCTTCGTCAGGTTCATCACGAAGGTGAAGGTGTGGCCGTCGCCCTGCCGGCGCACGATCTCCAGCCCGGAGCAGGGAGCGGCGACGGGGGAGACCTTCGCGGCCTGTGCTGCTTCGTCCAGCAGCTTGTCAAGGCCCTCCGGGGCCAGCTGCGTGGCTGCGTAATAAACGCGGCCCTGCCCGAACTGGTTGCAGGTCACGGCAGGCGTACCCTGATAGAAGTCATCGCCGTAAACGGCCAGTGCCTCGGCTCCTTCCAGATGGAGAATGTCGCAGAGCATATTGCAGGTAAATTCACTGCCGTCCGCAAAGCGCACCCGGTTGGTCTGGCTGGGAGCCAGCGCGTCGATCTCCTCCGCCCAGACGCCCGCCAGCTTGCGCAGGGGGCCGGGATAACCGCCCAGATGGACGTTGTCGCTTTCGTCCACGATGCCGCTCATGAAGGAGGTCACCAGTACGCCACCGTTTGCCACGAAGGCTTCCAGCGCTTCCTTCATGCCCTTTTTGCACATATACAGCACAGGCGCGACGATGATCTGGTAGCGGGAGAAATCGCCGTCCGTAGGCACCATGTCCACGGGAATGTTCCGCTCGTAGAAATAACGGTAGTAGCGGTGCAGCTGATCCACGTATTTCAGATCCACGCTGGGGCCGCTGGTGTATTCCAGCGCCCAGTAGTTGTCCCAGTCGAAAATCATGCCCACCTTGGCAGGATAATCGCTGCCCAGCATCCCGGTCAGGTTTTTGAGTTCTTTGCCGAAAGCGGCTACCTCCCGGAAGACCCGGGCGTTTTCCGTGCCCGCGTGCTCGATCACCGCACCGTGGAACTTCTCGCAGCCGCCTTTGGAGCGCCGCAGCTGGAAGAACTGGATGGTGTCCGCCCCGTGGGCCAACGTCTGTACGCTCTGGGCCCGCATCTGGCCGGGCCGCTTCAGGGAGTTATAGGGCTGCCAGTTCTGCTGGCTGGGGGTCTGCTCCATCAGCATGAAGGGCTTGCCCTTCAGGGAGCGCATCAGGTCGTGATTCATGGCGGTCATGCTCCACGGCGTATCGAAGGAGGGATAATTATCCCAGGAGACGATGTCCATCTCCTTGGCCCAGCGGAAGTAATCCAGCCCCTTGTAGGTGCCCATCAGGTTGGTGGTGATGGGAGTGGAGGGGTCGCATTCCCGGATGGCGTCCCGCTCCATGGTGAAGTTGCCCAGCAGACTGTCAGACATGAAGCGACGGTAATCAATGGACATACCGGCAAAGCAGGTCTTGTCGGAGGGAATACCGTCACCCAGCGCATTGGGAGCCACAATATCGTCCCAATCGTAGAAGGTATGGCCCCAGAAGGACGTATTCCACGCAGCGTTCAGCGCATCCAGTGTGCCGTAACGCTTCCGCAGCCAGACCCGGAAAGCCTTTTCGCAGTTCTCACAGTAACAGGCTCCGCCGTATTCGTTGCTTACGTGCCAGCACACCACGTGAGGATTGCTGCCGTAGCGCTCCGCCAGCCGGTGCGCCAGTTCGTGGGCATAGTGCTGGAAGACAGGGCTGTTGGGGCAGGCGTTGTGCCGTCCGCCGAATTTATGTCGGCGGCCCTCGTAGTCCACCCGGGCGACCTCGGGGTACTTGCGCACCAGCCACGCGGGCATGGCACCCGTGGAGGTGGCCAGCACAATCTGGATATTCGCCTTGGAGAGCGTATCGATGATCTCATCCAGCTCCGCAAAGTTGTATTCTTCCTCCGAGGACTGCAGCTCGGCCCAGGAGAACACGTTCACTGTTGCGCTGTTGATCCCGGCCAGATCAAACAGCCGCAGGTCTTCCTTCCAGATTTCTTTGGGCCATTGCTCCGGGTTGTAATCGCCGCCGTACAGCACGACGTTGAAAGGATGCTCCATGCTGATTCCTCCTTAAAATTCAACGGGAAAACTCCCATGGGATCGTCTTTTTGAATGCTATCATTATAGCACGGCGAGGCAGGGCGGCAAAGGGAAAAAACGCCGGATTATATGGAAAAAACGACAACAAAAAAGCCGCCCACCTGAACGAATCTAAGCAAGCGACTTATGGCAGGGGCAGAAGGACTCGAACCCTCAACAAAGGTTTTGGAGACCCACGTGTTACCGTTACACCATGCCCCTCAGCACTTTTTCCATTATACACGTGTTTTTCATTTTGTCAACCAGAAATTTTACAAAAAAGACCGAAGAACGCTTTTTCTCGCCTTCGGTCTTTGCAGACGGTCACACGCCCGCTGCGTCCGTCTGAGCATCTTCGGGAACCGGGTCTTCCAGCCCCAGCAGTGTGCTCAGCGTCAGACATTCGAAGCCCTTGTCCAGCAGATTGGGGATCAGCTTGGTCAGGCAGCGCACGTCCTTGGCGTTGGCATGGAAAAGCAGAATACTGCCGTTCTGCGTGTTCTTCAGCGCTTTTTTCGCATCGGTGGTGTCCACGTCCCAGCGAACGGCGTGTGCATAGCCCGCCTTATAGATGGATTCCACCACCCACATATCGCTCTTCTTGCCCTTCTTGGAGGACAAATTCCCGTAGGGCGGGCGCATGAGCTGCATGGGGTAGTGGTAGCCCAGCACCTTGTCCAGCTGCTCCTGCGTCCGGGTCAGGGTCTTCTTCACCTTTTCCCGGTTCAGAGTCGGCAGACTGGAATGAGCCCAGGTGTGGTTGCCGATTTCGCAGCCCAGATCGAGGGCGCGCTGCCAAAGATCCTGATCCGCCGTTTTCAGGGCCTTGCCCACCACGAAAAACGTAACGGGAATGTTGTATTCTTCGCACAGATCCAGAATTTCGGTCACATGTTCCCGGCTGTAGCAGTCGTCCACGGACAGGGCGATCTGCGGAACGTCACGGTCGCCGTGGAAAACGGTAAATCCCTCAGGAACGGTCGTCCCGGCGCTGCCGAGCGCGGGGGAAAGGAGCATCGCCAGAAGAAGAAGAACGGAAAGAAAACGCCGGGATACGCTGCGCATGGGATTGCCTCCTGCATCGGGGAAAGCCCCGTTTTTTCGGTCGTGGTTCTCATCCTATCAAACGAAGGAAAAGGAGAAAAACTTCCAGCTTATGTCGGCTTTTTGGGGAAAAAGCCAACATAAGATGATACCATGGACGAATCGGAAATACAAGGACTTGTATAATTTTCTTTTGCCGCGCCAGACTGTAGCCGTAAGGGGGAATGAAAATGCTGGGTTTTTTGTTCGCGGTGATTGCCGGGGCGGCCATGAGCGTACAGGGCGTGATGAATACCCGCCTGCAGGAGAATATCGGCCTGTGGGAGGCCAACGCCTTTGTGCAGGGCACAGCCTTTGTGCTGTCGCTGGCGGTGATGTGGATCTTCGGCAAGGGGCACCTGCGCAGTTTGGCGGAGGCCCCATGGTGGAACCTGCTGGGCGGCGCGCTGGGACTGGTCATCACCGTTACGGTGATGCTGTCCATCAAGGGTCTGAACCCGACCATTGCCATTTCGACGATTTTGATCGCCCAACTGCTGGTGGCGGCGGCGATCGACTATTTCGGCTGGATGGGGCAGGAAAAGATGAACTTCGCATGGCGGCAGTGGGCCGGGTTGGGGCTGATGCTGGCGGGCGTGGTGCTGACGAAGTGGACGAAGTGAAAAGCATAGAAAAAAGTCATGCTCTTTGACAAAGCATGACTTTTTCAAACGGCTTGTTTGTTATTCCGCAGCCGTATCGGCGGCGGAGGTGTTGTTCAGAACGGCATTGGTCAGGGTGTTGAGCTGGTTGATCGCGTCGGTGAGCTTGCTGAGCGCATCGTTGACCTTCTGCCCGCTGGCCAGACAGGAATCGTAGTTGTCGATGATGGCGTAGATGTTGTCGAAGGTGCTGACGTCGTAGAGCCGTCCGACCTCGCCGTACATGCTGACGTTCAGATCGTTGACCACTTCGATGCCGTGGACGTACTGCCGTACCCGCGCCAGCACGCTGGATGTGCTGGTAGCGCCCAGACGGCTCAGATTGTTGACACTGGAAAGGGCGTGCTGCATCTCGCTGCGGATTTTGGCGTTGCGCTGGGTCTCGAAGCTGGCGGAATCCAGCCCGCCCACGCCCGTAAAGCGCAGGATCAGGAAAGCCGCCAGAAGCACCAGCAGGATCACCAGAATGGGCTTGTAACGATTGGAGCGCATCACGTTTTGATAGCTGCTGCTGCGCTGATAACGCATCATGGGATGTTCCTCCTCCTTCTAAAAAAGCCTTTCGGGAAGGGAGATACCATCAGCAGTATAGCACAAGTGGATTGAAAATGCAAAAAATACCCCCTTTTTCGCCTAAAAAGGGAGCATTACGCATAAAAACGGGATTATTTTTCTTCGATGTCGCTGGTGCAGTGGGGACAGCGGGTCGCGTCCTTTTCCACGACGGACTTGCAGTAGGGGCACTTGCGGGCGGCTTCCTTCACGGCTTCTTCCTTGTGCAGCAGCTTGTTCATGACCTTCACCAGCAGGAATACGCAGAAGGCGATGATGATGAAGTTGATGATGTTCTGCAGGAACGCGCCGTAGTTCACCGTACCAACCCCGGCGGCGTTGGCGGCTTCCGCACTGGGGTAGCTCTGGAAATCCAGCGCGAAGAACAGGCCGCTCAGGTTCACGCCGCCAGTCAGCAGGCCAATGACGGGCATCAGCATATCATTCACCAGCGAGTTGACGATGGTGGTGAATGCGCCGCCGATCATAACACCGGTGGCCAGCTCCAGAATGTTACCGCGGGAGCAGAATTTTTTGAAGTCCTGAAAGAGTTTTTTCATGGAAAACCAGCCTTTCTGATGAAGATGGATGAAGCTTGATAAAGCCTGTTTTTTCAGTCCGTCAGGGCTGGAAAAAGCGGAAGAAATACAGCCCGGCGGAAACCTTCTCCGCCTCCCATTCCACCGGCCCCAGCTCGGAGCGCAGGTAGGCCAGCAGCGCTTCGTCCGGCGCTTCCTTCAGGCTGATGAAGCGAAGCGCCGGACGAAGCCAGTCGGCGGCGGTGAAATGCTCGCCGTCCAGCCCGAAGGCGGCCAGCTTGGCAGTGTATTCCTCCGAACCGCGGCTCCATCCGCCCCAGAAGGTCAGGTTTTGCGGTACGCCCTGAGACGTGTCGGGGAACATGCGCATATCGTTGACCAGCTCGGTGGAGTAGATCAGCAAAAGATCCGGGTGGGTCAGCGCCTGTGCGTCCATGTCCGCGTGAGTATTGTAATCCCACGGGGAGCGACGCCGCCGGACAGCGCCCAGCAGGGCTGGCAGCGGCGCGGCCATGCTTACCGCCAGCAGAATGCCCAGCGCGGCCCTCCAGCCCTTCCGGGCCGTAGGCAGGGGACATTCTCCCAACAGACAGAAGACCATCGCCGCCGCAGGCAGTAGGGCCACGGTGACGGGCCGGTAAGGCAGACGGCCCTTCAACGCCAGATAGCAGAAAAACAGAAAGCACAGAAGTCCCGTCATAAGCAGCGCCAGCGGAAGCCATGGATTCTCCCGACGGTTCCGGAAGGCGCAGAAGAGGGCAAACAGCCCCAGCCCGAACAGTACGACCATGGTTTGAACGAACCACGGCGAGCGCCACCGAAGGTCCTCAATGGCGGCTCCGGCGGTGGTGGTCGTTTCGGAATTGTACCAGTTTTTCCGCACAGAACGGAGGGCCTCCGTGGAGATGGCCTCATCCATGGTGTTCCATTTGTCCAGCAGGATGCGCTGCTCGTCCGTCCAGCCGACGCTTTCAAGGGCCTCGGACGGCAGGGATTTCAGATTGATATAATCCAGCACCTGACTGCGGGCCTGCTGCCACTGAAGCGCGTCCTGTTTCTGCTTTAGACGAATTTCCAGCGCCCGGCCCGCAAAGAGACCGCCCAGAATCAGCAAAGCCAGTCCCGACGCAACCAACATGGGCCGGGCGGAGCGCTTCGTTTGTTTTCCAAACCCGAAAAATGAACAAAAGCGCAGCAAAAAAGCAATCCCGCAATAGCCCAGCACCGGTACGAGCGAAAGCTGGCGCAGTCCGTAGCACAAAATGAGCAGCAGTATCGCCAGCGTCATGGCCCGAAGGAGGGAACGGTCGGAGGCGCTTTGACAGTCGATGGACAAAATCTGCGCCACCGCAGCGGCCCCCAGCATCGCTCCCGTGACGGTAAAGGTAACCCGAGCCAGATAGTTCGACCCATACAAAGCGGCATAACCGGCGCACAGCAGAAGACCTGTCCGCAGCCGTCGGCCCGCCCGGAGCCAGCATTGCAGCAGGCTTTTCAAAATCACGGTCAGGGCCAGCGCCAGCAGAAGGAGCTCCAAAAGGGAATACCATGCGACGCCCGGAAAAAAGCGCTGTAGCCAGCGCAGGGGATAAACATAAAAGCCCAGCAGAAACGGGTGAAAATCAGGCGTGCCGCCCGGCTGAAAGCCCGTCATGGCGCGCAGGATGAACTGGTCGTCGTTGGCGGCAAAGTAAATGTCGCTGAAGCAGAGCAAAAAGCCCCACAAAAGCGCCGTAATCCCCGCGCCCCAAAGCCAGCAGCTTCGGGCGCTGTTGCGATGCGTCAAGCCGTGCAGCCTCCTTTGCGCGTTTTTGCCGCATGAGTGGCAAACCACCCTGATTATAGAAAAGAGCGCCCGGAAAGTCAAGAGCGGCACGGGTTTTCCCCGCGCCGCCCGTCTGGTGGGCCGGCTCCGTCAGCCGTTTCCGTCAAAAAACCACTCCATGGGCGCATAGCCTGTCTCGCCCTCGTCGGTGACGACGACGTACAGCCGGTCGTCCGCCACGCCCATCAGCTCCCAGCCGGAGTGGGTGCAATAGCGCTCCTTCAGGCTTAGGTCGGTATAGATGGGCGTTTCGGTTTCCGCCTTATCGTCCCGCAAAATCTGCTGGGAAAAGCAGGGCGTGACCTGATCCATTTTTTCACCGGTGACCAGATACTTTTTCAGCATCCAGCCGGTCAGGCGGCCGTCCGTGCCGATCTCCACCTGACACCAGCCGTCCCGCTCATTGAGCACCCGCACAGGCGTGCCGTTCCAGAACTTGCCCAGCGAATCCGCTTCCCGGCTGGGCTTTGTTCGCAGGTGAAGGCGATCGTTGGGATCGGGGTTGCATACCACCGCCAGTCCGGTTCGGTCCAGCTGGGCGGTCAGCTCCTCGGAGGTGCAGGGCAATGCGGTCAGATCGTCCGCAAACAGGTCGAAGGGCAGCACACCGATCCTCAGGGTATCGGTATCCATCAAAGTGCCGGTGTTCAGCCCGAAGGAACAGTTCAAAGTTTCCTTTTCGCCGTAACAGGTCAGCCAGATGAGCTTCCATTCGCCGTCAAACGTGCGCTGGAAATTCACTTGATGATGTTGCTGATCCCATTCTAAAAGCAGCTCTTCCATTCCCGCATGAAAGGAATCCATCCAGACCCCCTTCGGCAGGGGAGGCGTTTGACGCAGGGCATATACGCCGTTTTCATTTCGGGTGATCTCCGTTAACCGGCGCACTCCGGCTTCATCCTCCATGAGAAGCAGCAGCGCATGAGGCTGTATGCTGCTCTGGAGGATGCTTCCCGAAACGGGAATCAGGGACGTGTTCAGAAAATCGTCCGTCTGAAACTCGTTGCTGTAGGAAAGGGAAATCAGCTGGTCAAAGGGTTCGGCCTCCAGCCGCTGCTGAAATTCCTTCGACAGGGGGATGGGGAAGGAGGTGAGCTCGCTTATGATCGCTCCGCCCGCCTGATACTTGACCCAGCGCACGGTCAGAAAGCCGTTTTCCACCTTGGAATAGGCGGTCTCCACCATTGTATCCTCCAAAACGCCATCGGAAGAATACCAGCGCAGCGTGTACCCCTCCTGACGGGCGGCCAGCCGTTCCGGGGAAACGGCCTCCAACAGCCGCGCCTGTTCCGGCTGAGCAGGCAGTTCCGTCAGGCCAGGCATGCGAAAAAGAGAATCATAGACCCGGAACCGGCTGTCCAGCTGCCCGTCCCGATAGAAGGCGAGCTGAACCATCTCGTCCCCGCCGGGTGAAACCATGACGTCATAGTCCGAATGCTCGCCGCGATAGCCCACGAAGTCAAAGCCCTGATCGCCTTCGGAAAAGCAAAAACTCATGCGGCAGCCCTCGCCGTTCCAAATATCGAATCCGGGTGTTTTCGTATAGGCGCTTCCGTCCGGCTGAAGGCCAGATGAAGTATGGCGCACCAGTTGAAGCGATTCCGTGCCCACATTGGCAAGGTTGCTGTTGCAGTAGTTCAGAACATACCCGTCCCCCTGCGTAAAATACCCGTACAGCCAGCCGAAATGGTTCAAAATCATGCAGCAGGTTTGGCCGTTTGCCAGAGAAAACGTCAGCGTATCCGCAACGTCCTCCTGAGAATACTCCGACAGAAACAGTTGCTGAACCTCTGCCGGAAGGGTTTCGAAAGCGTCGGCCTTCGCCGGACAGGGGGCGATAAACAGGCAAAGCAAAAGACCGAGCAGGATGACCCAAGGGCGATTTTTCAAGTGAATCCCTCCATCAAAGCGTTTCTGGTCAAACAACGAATGAGAAATGGAAAATACTGCCGGTCATCTGCGAAAACGGCCACATAAAAACTGCTCTCCCGGAGGGGAGAGCAGTCAGTCTGTCGAAAAATCCCAAGTTGGCCGCCTGCGCCCGCAAACAGCGCTTTGCGGCCCGCCCCGCCGGGCGTGG